>VOFG01000864.1_pt1 | contig 22000 bp, 14 predicted proteins | sample 5384171 | NCBI WGS metagenome assembly VOFG01 (sample SAMN12384726, study PRJNA508395) | human gut metagenome | isolation source: healthy gut F | host: Homo sapiens | reverse complement strand
CAGTTTGAGGGTGACGTCCGCATCCTCGCAGGCATAACGGTAGACATCTTCGGGTGGAAGGTCGCGCATGTTCTTTTGGTTTTTGCCTCGCGCTCCAATTAGCTCATCGATGTGGATGGTCTGGTAGCGCAGGTAGATTTCCGCTAGATAGTCCATGTTGTGTCGCAGTTCGGGTTGAAGCACGTAGTGGGCAAGCATGGTGTCGAAAAGTTTGCCCTTCACCTGGACGCCGTAATTTTGGAGGATAATCATATCGTACTTGATATTTTGTCCCACCTTCATGGATTTCTCGTTTTCGAAGAGGGGGCGGAACTCGTTTACAATTTTTAAGACTTTCCCTCGTTCGGCGGGAACGGGTACGTAGTATGCACGGTTTTCGGCATCGCTGCTTCGCGGACGAGCGAATCCATGTCGAGCTGAATGGGAACATCTGTTTTGATGGTGGCAAGGAATTTGGAGAAGGTAATCATCTCGCGGTTGGTCTCCACTTTCGTTTTCAGTGCGCCTTTCAGCTGGTCGGTATGCTCCAGCAGATTTTCGATGCTGCCGAATTCGGCAATCAGTTTCTGTGCGGTTTTCTCGCCCACACCCGGACAGCCGGGGATGTTGTCGGAAGCATCACCATCAGTCCCAGCATGTCGATGACCTGCTCGGTGGTCTGTATGTTGAACTTGGTTTTTACTTCTTCGGTACCCATCACTTCGAATCCGCCGGTGTGCTTGGGGCTATGCTTCGCAAGTGATGTATGACTATAAGGAAAAGGCTCTTTCTTTGTTGGCTTCTTTGCCCGATACGGAGGTAAAAGTAGCGCTAGCCGGGTATCTGGATTATGTGGTAGAGCGGGAAAAATGACGGAACTGTTTCCGGTTGATAATATGAGAAAGCCTGATGGAACCCACTCCATCAGGCTTTATTTATAGGTAAATACAGCTTTCTCTTAGAAGAATTTCATCTCTTCACCCTTGATTTCCGAAAGCAGCAGGTTGGCAAGACGACTGGTTCCCAGACGGAACAGCTCGTTGTTCAGCCATTCTTCGCCGAGCACTTCCTTGACGATGGTGTAATAAATCAGTGCATCGTTCACGCAGTTGATTCCTCCTGCGGGCTTAAAGCCTACCTTGATACCCGTCAGCTCGTGATATTCCTTGATGGCCTGGCACATAACCAGGGCGGCCTCCGGCGTGGCGGCAGGCTGCTGCTTGCCGGTGGAAGTCTTGATGAAATCGGCACCCGAATACATGGAAAGGATGGATGCTTTTTGATGTTCGAAGCCGTCTTCAAAGCTCCGGTTTCGAGGATTACCTTCATGTGGTGCTCTTTGCAGGTTGCTTTGAGTTCTTGTATCTCCTCGCACATGCCTTCATAGTCTCCAGCCAGGAACTTGCCCACCGAAATAACGATGTCTATTTCATCGGCGCCTTCCATCAGTGCCATGGCAGTTTCTGCCACTTTCACTTCAATGAAAGTCTGGGAGGAGGGGAAACCTGCTGATACACAAGCTATTTTTACATCCTCCACTTCCAGCGTGTCTTTTACGACTTCTGCAAAATTGGGGTATACACAGATGGCTGCCACATTCTTCAGGTCGGGGAACTCTTCGTCGAATTTATTCACTTTCTGGGTGAATTTCATGACGCTTTCATCGCTGTCCGTACTGTTCAGTGTGGTGAGGTCAATGCAGTTGAACAGGAATTTCTTTACCTCCGGTGTATTGTTTGCCGGTACCTTCTCTGCAATGATTCTGGCAGCTTGTGCAGCTATTTCTGCATCATCCAGTTGGGTGTTGTACTTAGCCAGGGCGGCGTCATACTTACTCTGGGTAGGCTCATTCTTCTCCATGGTCTTTCAATTTAGGATTATTGATATGTGTTCATTAGTTCTACTTTCATATCGGCACCAAATTCGCCGGTACCTATTTCTTTACCTAATGCTAAACTCAGTTCCCGGCAGAATTGTTCGTACAGTGGGACGGATATTTCCGGCCGTGCTGCCCGTATGTAGGAGGGACGGTTGCCTTTCTTGGTGGAGGCGTGGAGGGTGAACTGGCTGATAACCAGTATCTCGCCGTCTGCTTCAAGAATGGATTTGTTCATTACGCCGTTTTCGTCATCGAAAATGCGCAGGTTGACTATCTTCTTGCAAAGCCAGTCAATATCTTCTTTTCCATCGGATTCTTCGATGCCTACGAGTATCATGAGGCCCTTTCCAATGGAGGCTTTGCAGGTTCCGTTGATGGTGACGGAAGCGTGTCCGGCACGTTGTATCACTACTCTCATGTTGTTCTTGTCTTTTTGAGGGGACAAAGTTACGAATTAATTCGTTGTGTGCATGGCTCTGCAGGCTGATTTATCAGTCATTATTTCTCTGAGAAATAGGTCTGGATGATTTTGGCTTTCGCTTCTCCCACCACGGCGGCAAGCTCCTCGGCAGATGCTTCGCGGATACGCTTCACGCTTTTGAACTCCTTGAGCAACGTGCTTTTCGTCTTTTCACCGATACCTTTTATCTCGTCCAGTGCGGAGGCAATCTGCCGTTTGCTGCGTTTGTCGCGGTGGAAGGTAATGGCGAAGCGGTGCACTTCATCCTGAATCTGTGTCAGCAACCGGAAGAGGGGGGTGTGCTGTTTCAATCCGATGGTCTGGGGAGGGTAGCCATACAATAGCTCGGAAGTGCGATGTTTGCCATCTTTGGCAAGTCCGGCGATGGGGATGTTCAGGCCAAGCTCGTCTATCACCTCTTTTACGGCGCTCATTTGCCCTTTTCCACCGTCGGTGATAAGAAGGTCGGGCAGGGGTGCTTTCTCTTCTATAGCGCGCTGATAGCGCCGTTTTACGACCTCTTTCATGGAGGCATAGTCATCCGGTCCCTCTACGGTCTTGATATTGTACTTGCGGTAATCCTTCTTGGAAGGTTTCCCTTGACGAAGGCCACGCACCCGGCCACGGGGTCGGAACCCTGGATGTTGGAGTTGTCGAAACATTCTATCTGCATGGGCAGGCGGTCCAGGTGCAGCTCTTGCTGTATCTCTTTCAGCAGGCGCACGGTCCGTTGCTCCGGATTCAGCTTTTCGGCTTGCTTCAGGCGGTCGGCTTTGTACTGCTTCACATTGAGGATGGAGAGTTCCAGCAGTTTCTTTTTTGTCTCCCCGTTGCGGGATGGTAAAGACGACATCTTTCAGCTCCATATCCAGCTCAAAAGGCACGATGATTTCACGAGAAAGGCTCTTGTATCTTTCCCGCATTTCGATGATGCCGAGAGAGAGCAGTTCTTCTTTGCTCTCATTCAATCGTTTCTTGTATTCAAAGGTGAAAGCCTGGTTGATGGCACCGTTCGTAATGTGCAGGTAGTTGACGAAAGCGGACTTTTCATCGCTGTCTTCCTCGATGGAGAACACGTCGATATTGTGCAGCACGTTGCTTACCACTTCCGATTTCGCCCGGTAGTTTTCCAGCAGCAGGTATTTCTTCTTTATCTTCTGTGCTTCTTCAAACTTCATTTCGGCTGCCAGTTCCTGCATTTGCTGGAAAAGCATCCGTTCTATCTCCTGGGTATTCCCTTTGAGTATTTCCTTGATTTCAGCGATGTTTTTCAGATACTCTTCCTGGCTTTGCTTCCCGATGCAAGGTCCTGCACAGTTCTTGATGTGGTACTCCAGGCAGACATTGAACTTCCCGGCGCGTATGTTCTCCGGAGAGGTTCGGTGGCATGTACGCAAAGGGTACAGATGCTTGATGAGGTCGAGTAATGCGTACATGGAAGGTATATGGCTGTAAGGGCCATAATAGGAGGAACCGTTACGGATTATCTTCCGGGTTCTGAATACACGTGGAAAGTATTCGTTCTGCACGCAGATGCTGGGATACGTCTTGTCGTCTTTCAACAGTACGTTGTAGCGAGGCTTGTATTTCTTGATAAGATTGTTTTCCAGCAATAGCGCGTCTTCTTCCGTATTCACCACGATATATCGGATATCTGCAATCTTGCTGACCAGCACCCTCGTCTTTCCCGGTTCGTGCTCCCGGTTGAAGTAGGAAGACACTCTTCGCTTCAGATTCTTTGCCTTTCCTACATATATAATAGTCCCTTCGGTATTCAGATATTGGTAAATACCGGGACTTTCGGGAAGGTTGGACACAATCCCTTTGAGGTAGTCGTTAGTTCTGAGTTCTTCCATAATACCGACGTTTCACCACAGATTACACAGATTAGCGCAGATTTCTCTTCGATAAAACTGTGTTTTGTGGTGGATAAATAATCTGTGTTAATCTGTGTAATCTGTGGTGAAATATGAAATGGCTAAAGCGACAGCACAGCCTCCACTTCCACATCATCTCCAAACACATCCTTTGCCATGAAGCTCTTTCAGCTCGATGATGAAGTTTACATACACTTTCTTGGGGTTCATCTGTTTCACCAGTTTGCAGGCGGCTTCCATTGTTCCACCGGTTGCCAGCAAGTCGTCGTGTAGCAATACTACATCGTCTTCATTGATGGCATCCTTGTGCATCTGCACGGTGTCTTTGCCATATTCTTTATCATAGCTTTCTTCAATGGCAGGAAGCTTTCTGGCTTGCGGATAGGTACGAAGCCTGCCCCCAGTCTGGTGGCCCCATAATGCCTGCCCCCAGTCTGGTGGCGAGAATGGGGCCCATAATGAATCCTTTGATTCTATACCCACTACTTTAGTGATGCCTTTTGTCCTTAAGTATAGTGTGTCGAGGCTCCTTGAACAAGGTAGTTACATCGTAGAATAGAATTCCCGGAATGGGGGAAGTCGGGTATTTCTCGGATGCTTTTGGTAAGAGTTTCTTTGCTCATAATCAGTTTATTTAATACGTTTATTGAATTCTTTGTTTCACGTGGAACTTTGCGCCCTATCGTCCGCAAAGTACCAGTAGCACGTTGATGTCGCTTGGAGATACTCCCGGAATCCGACTCGCTTGGGCTATTGTTTCCGGATCTATCTTCATCAGCTTCTGTCTAGCTTCGGTAGAAAGGGATTGAATGGAATTATAGTCAAACTTACCTTTTATCTTGATGCTTTCCAATCTTGCCAATTTATCCGCAATAATCCGTTCGCGTCCGATGTATCCCTCGTACTTGATGAGTATTTCTGCAGCTTCTACAATTTCTTCCTTTCTATCGGATATTTTATCCAGTTCTCGTTTAAAGGCACTGACGTGTTCGGCAATGTTCTCAATCGTTATCTGCGGACGGTTTATCAAATCTATCAATTTGCATCCTTGGCGCAGTGGAGTTGTGCCGAGCTGCTCCAATACCGGATTGATTAATGCCGGTTTCATCGAGTAATTCCGCGCGAAGTCTATAATCCGGTTCACGGCTTCACGTTTTCTGTCAGCAGCTTGTACCGCTCTTCCTTGGCGAGTCCCAGCTTCCAGGCTTTTTCCGTGAGTCGCATGTCCGCATCATCCATACGGAGCAGGATGCGATATTCGGCACGGGAAGTAAACATACGGTAAGGCTCGTCCACACCTTTTGTTACCAAGTCATCGATTAAAACGCCGATATATGCTTCATCCCTTGCAAGGGTGAACGGTTCTCCGCCGTGGCAATTGATGTGGGCGTTGATACCTGCCATGATTCCTTGTCCAGCTGCTTCCTCGTAACCGGTTGTTCCGTTTACTTGTCCGGCAAAGAACAGATTCTTTATATTCTTCGTTTCCAGCGTATGTTTCAGTTGGGTGGGGTCAAAGAAGTCGTATTCGATGGCATAGCCCGGGCGGTAGATGACGAGGTCTCTGAACGCCGGTATCTTTTTCAATGCTGCAATCTGGATGTTCATGGGCAATGAAGAAGAGAATCCATTCAAGTAGAGCTCTTGGGTTGTTTCCCCTTCGGGCTCCAGGAAAAGCTGGTGCTGCGGTTTGTCGGGGAAAGTCACAATCTTGGTTTCTATACTGGGGCAATAACGTGGGCCGATACTTCGGATTTGTCCGTTGAAAAGGGGAGAATCCGGCAGACCTTCCTGCAGGATGCGGTGTGCTTCTTCGTTGGTGAAGCAGGTCCAGCAAGGGAGCTGTTTCAAATGGCGTACATGAGTGTCCATGAACGAGAACTTGTGGAAGTCACATTCTCCATCCTGAATTTCCATGTCCTCATAGTGCACGCTGCGTCCATCTATGCGTACGGGGGTTCCTGTCTTCATGCGTCCAAAGGTGATGCCATGCTTTTGCGATGGACTCGGTTAATTGGTAGGATGCAGGTTCTGCCATACGTCCGCCCGGGAGCATGGTACGTCCCACGTGCATCAGTCCGTTGAGGAAAGTTCCTGCGGTGAGTACTACACATTTGGCATGGAACGTTACTCCCCATAATGTGACTACTCCGTAATCTCACCGTTTTCAACGAGGATTTCCTGCACGGTATCCTGCCAGATATGCAGGTTGGGGATATTTTCCAGTATCTCTCTCCATGCCCAGATGAATTTGTTGCGGTCGCACTGCGCGCGCGGACTCCACATAGCGGGACCTTTGGAACGGTTCAGTATACGGAACTGTATGGCTGTCTGGTCTGTCACCAATCCCATATATCCTCCCAAGGCGTCTATTTCGCGTACTATCTGTCCTTTGGCGATGCCTCCCACTGCCGGGTTACAACTCATCTGTCCGATTTTGTTCATATCCATTGTGATAAGACAAGTCTTCGAACCCAGGTTTGCAGCAGCGGCAGCGGCTTCGCATCCTGCGTGTCCGGCGCCGATTACAATAACGTCATACTTAAACTCCATTCGTTCAGTGTATTTTAAAACTGTGCAAAGTTACGAAAAAAGTTGTATGCCGGGACGTGTCATATCTTAAAATCCGGATATATCTTCTTTGGCATTGCTTATATTTCCGTATCCAGCATCATACTTATTGCTTGGAATGCTTAGGTTATAGACATATTGCTTGTGTTTGGCTTAAAATACAATCAAAATGAAACTTTTGAATGCTATTGCTTTTCTTTTTGAAAAAGATACATACCTTTGCAGCGTTTGGATATTAAAAAGTGTTTTGATTGACTAATTTTAAGGAAGAGAAGCATGAGAAAAATTCTTCTTGTTAATCATTGTCTGCCTGGTTATGGGGGCGGGAGTGATGGCTCAGACGTCTACGGTCTCGGGAACAGTATTTGCCGAAGGACAACAATGAGTGCTCGGTATTGGTGAAGGGTACAACGCTGGGGGCCGTGACCGATATCGATTTTACAATCTTGAATGAACTGCTGGATGATCCGTGGCATAGGTTCTATGAATGCCGGGAATGAACCGTTGTATGTAGTGGACGGTGTTCCGGTCTCTTCGGGCAATACGGGGCAGATGAGCGGTGAGCTCTATTCTACCAACAACATCATGAATACGTTGAACCCGGAAGACATCGAATCTATTTCTGTATTGAAAGATGCGGCGGCCAGTTCGCTTTATGGGTCGCGTGCGGCAAACGGCGTCATTCTGATTACTACCAAAAAAGGACAGATTGGCAAGCCGGTGGTGACGCTGAAAGCCGAAGTGGGCTTCACGCCCTGCTGGGCAACGGACAACTATGAAACGGCCAGCGTACAGGAGAATGTGAATATGCTCTACACCGTATTTCACGATGCCCGTACAAGCGGTAAGGGCGAAACGGACGAAAAGGCGGCAGCCTATGCCATAGGCCAGTTGAACAGCCGTTTCAACAAACATGGCTACCAATTTACCACAAATGGTACGGGAGCTTACGAGAACGTCAATATCCTTGAGTACGACAACTCCGGGCGTGGAGGCAAATACTACGATTGGGACAAGGCATATTTCCGTACCGCCATTTATCAGACCTACGATATGTCCGTCAGTGGTGCTACGCAGAATACCAACTATTACACTTCCCTTTCCTATACCCAGGACGAAGGACGTTTGAAGATGAACAGCTTCGACCGTGTTTCCGGTCGCCTGAACCTCACCCAGAAGGTGGGGAAATTCCTTGAACTGACCACCAATGCCAGCCTGGCGCGTACCAAGAAAAGCGGTTATAATGATACACGCAACACGGGCAGCAATTACTTCATGCAGACCCGTAACTTGCTGTGGGGACTCTACTGGCCCACTGATTACAAGACCGGCGAGCTCTGGACCGAACGTTACGGTAGCTACGCCTACAATGGGCTTTATTATGACAAAGAGTGGGAGAACGGTTCTACCAGTACCAAAATCATGGCTGCGGAGACGCTCACCCTGCATCTGATGCCGGGCCTGGACCTTCGTTCTATCTACTCTTACGACAATACTACTGTAAAAGACCATATCTATTACAGTGCCAATCACTATAAAGGCTCGGCAGACAATGGGAATGTCAACGAATACCGTACTACATACGAGAAGATGGTTACCTCCACTACCGCCAATTATACCGGCACCTTCGACAAACACACAGTTGGCACCATGGTGGGTTTCGAAGCGGAGAAGAACAAGACAGACTATGTGCGTGCCACAGGAAGTAATCTTGCGGTCAGCACCATTCATACAGTTTCTACTGCCGGAACGCAGACTTCTGCCGGATATTCCTGGGGAAACTCGATGGTGTCCGTGCTCTCCAAGTTGGATTATAATTACGATGAACGCTACTTCATTTCCGGTTCTTACCGCCGCGACGGTTCTTCCCGGCTCAGCAAGCAGGAACGTTGGGGAAACTTCTGGTCAGTGGCAGGAGCGTGGAACATCATGCGCGAGGGTTTTATGAGCAAATATTCTTTCCTGAGCAACCTGCGTATACGTGCCTCTTATGGTATTAACGGTACGCTGCCTTCGGACAATTACGGCTATATGAGCTTGATGAGCTATACCAGTAAGTACATGGGTAACCCGGGCGGTACAATCACTACCGTCACCAATGACAAGCTATCTTGGGAGACGAGCTACAACACGAATGTGGGTATCGACTTCGGCTTCTTCGGCCAGCGTCTGCGCGGTACGGTGGAATACTTCAACCGTGATTCGAAGAACCTGCTCCAGGATGTTCCCATTTCGATGGTTACGGGATTTTCTTCTACGTTGCGGAACGTAGGATGCATCAATAACCATGGGGTAGAGGTGGAGTTGAGTGGTGACATCATTGATAGTAAAGGATGGTTATGGAGTGCCGGTGTCAACGCAACCTTTCTCCGTTCTGAGGTGAAAGAGTTGTATGGCGGTGCGGACATTATCTGGTACGACCCCACCAGTAGCGACAGCCGTGCGCAATATGTATACCGGGAAGGTCAGTCCACGCTGGCTTTATATGGATACGAATGGGCAGGTGTGGACAAGACCAACGGCAAGAACGTCTACTATGTAAATGACCCCAAGAATGGCAAGGCCGGAGATTTTGAGTATAACGGGCGCGGAGCTACTTATGACTATAACAATGCCAACTACACCATCATCGGCAATGCCGTTCCCAAAGTGTATGGGGGCATCAATACCTCGGTCTCCTACAAAGGCATAGCCCTTTCGTTGGGCTTTACCTATAAGATAGGAGGAGACTTGTACGATGGAGCCTACATGGATGTGGCCGACGACGGTTATTATTGGGAGCGTATCCGTGCTAAAAGCTACTACAACAACCTTTGGACGCCAGACCATACGAACGGTACAGAGCCCCGTATCGAAGGTGTAGACCTCGATGACCCGCAACAATACAGCAGCCGCCACTTGTTCAATGCCAGTTATCTGCGCTTGAAGAATCTCTCATTGGCCTATACGCTGCCCAAAGCCATGACCCGCAAAGCTTTCATCGAGAATGCCCGTCTTTTCTTCACTGCCAGCAACCTTTGGACAATAGCCAAATACAAGGAGGCAGACCCCGAAGTGAGCGAATACGGCACACGTGGTTGGGAAACCCCTATCGGAAAAACGTTTGTCGTTGGCGTTGAATTGAAATTTTAATGAACTGGAGGAACTAACAATGAAAAAGATATATCATTTATTGGCACTTGTGATACTTGGTGCCTTTACATTCACTTCGTGTGACGATTTTCTGGATATGCAGCCCACCAACTCCGGAAATGCAGAAGGTGCTGTCGGTACGGTAGCCGATGCGCAGGTGGTTATCAACGGTGTGATGAGTGCGATGACCTCATCGTCCTATTACGGCAGAAACCTTTTTATGTACGGTGATGCCAAGGGCGGTGACCTCACGATTTTTGCTGCCGGACGCGGACTGGATGCATTCTATACGTTCAACCACACTTCCAACAGCAATACTTATTCCGGTTTCTGGAGCCGTGGATATTACTGCATTCTGCAGGTCAACACCTTGTTGAGCAACATTGAGAAGCTGGAAGAATCGGGCAGTATGGAAGACTTTTCCGAAGCCAAAGGGCAGGCGTTGACTCTGAGGGCGCTGTTCTATTTCGATTTGGTCCGTCTCTACGGGCTTCCTTACAATTACAACAAAACCTCTTATGGAGTTCCCAATGTAACCGAGCCGCTTACGGTGAACGCCCAGCCCACCCGTGCTACTGTGGAGGAGAACTATCGCCAGATTCTGCAGGACTTGTCGGACGGGGCGGCCCTGCTTGCCAAGAAGAAGACAAAGCAGAGCGGATATGCGGACTATTACACCAACATAGCCCTGCAAGCGCGTGTGAAACTCTATATGGAAGATTATGACGGTGCTTTGAACGCTGCCCGGGAGATTATAGAAAGCGGTGTGTACAAACTGTATGAGCCTGCCGATTGGACGGCTTCCTGGAGCAAGCAGTTTGGTTCCGAGTCCATCTTTGAGCTGGGCATCACCACTGAGGAATCAGACCTGGGAACTTCTTCTTTGGGCTTTTACCTGATGCGCTACGGACAGTTGAAGAATGCCATGGGCTGGTATCTTGCCAGCGATTATTTCCTGAACCGTCTGGGTGAAGACGAGACGGATGTGCGTTGGGGAATCATGGACAACGATGAATACTGGGTGGACAATGAGATTGAACGCAAGGGAGCCTGCTACAAGTATATGGGCAGTACCACCCTGGCAGGTGACGGCAAGGCAACCAATACAGCCGTCAATATCAAGATAATCCGTCTTTCCGAGATATATCTGATTGCCGCCGAAGCAGCCTTGCACTCCACGAAGCAGGAAGCAGGCGCAGATGCCGCCGCCGGTTACCTGAATGAAATCCGCAGGCGTTCTCCCGGACTGGCACCGGCCACTGCCGCTACCATTACCGATGATATGATTCTGGACGAGCGCAGCAAGGAGCTTTTTGGTGAAGGACAACGCTTCTTCGACATGATGCGTATGGGCAGAACCATCGAATTCAACGACGATTTTCAAGATATTCCGGTGAGTCACCGTGGAAAAACAATCGACCGTACTTTCGAGAAGATTGTGCTTCCTATTTCGCAGGATGAGATAAATGCCAATCCGGCATTGGAGAGCCAGCAGAATCCGGGATATTAGTCGTTCCCTGCTGTCTATTGTTTGCTACTCCTTGTATATCAGGGAGGTATTTTGCCAACAAGTTGTCACTGCCTTGGCAAACTTTTGCCACGCCTATGGCAAAGTTTTGCCAACGCGGTGGCAAAGTCTTGCCAATGGGAAGGCAAAACCTTGTCATAGGCGTGGCAAGAAAAGCGGAAAAAGGTGCCTTTGATGAATTTCTTTGATAAAATGAGACGGTAATACCTTGATATTCCACAAAAATACTATTTATTGGCTCGAAATTTCTATTCTTTTTTTCTGAATCGGCTTATCTTTGCTTTCGTAGAAACCAATAAAAAGTTATAATACTATGAGAAGATTTTTCCTCATATCGTCATTCTTGACGTTGTTTGCAATCGGAAGCTCGGCGCAATGGAAGCCGGCAGGTGATAAAATCAAAACGGACTGGGCATCCCAGATCAATCCCGCAAATGTGTTGCCCGAATATCCTCGTCCCATCATGGAACGGAGTGACTGGAAGAACTTGAACGGACTGTGGAATTATGCCGTTATAAATAAAGGTGAGCATCTTCCGGCAGAGTTCGAAGGGCAGATACTTGTTCCTTTTGCCATCGAATCCTCCTTGTCCGGAGTTGGAAAAAGAATCAATGAAACCAGGAACTGGTCTACCAGCGCAGTTTTGATATTCCTTCCGCTTGGAAGGGAAAACAAGTGCTGTTGCACTTTGGTGCTGTCGACTGGAAAACGGATGTATGGGTGAATGATGTGAAAGTAGGCAGCCATACGGGTGGATTTACTCCGTTCTCCTTCGATATTACTGCCGCCCTTTCTGGCAAAGGCAATAATCAGTTGGTCGTAAAGGTTTGGGACCCGACGGATAAAGGACCTCAACCCCGTGGAAAGCAGGTCAGCAATCCGGAAGGTATCTGGTACACTCCCGTAAGCGGTATCTGGCAGACGGTATGGATGGAGCCGGTTGCCGGAAAACATATCGAGAATCTCCGTATCACTCCCGATATTGACCGTAATCTGTTGACAGTGAAGGCTGAATTGAATAGTGCATGTCCTTCCGACTTTGTGGAAGTGAATGTGTATGACGGCAATCAACTGGTAGCCACCGGCAAAAGTATCAATGCAGAGCCGGTGGAGGTGTCCATGCCCCGGAATGCCAAGTTGTGGAGTCCGGATTCCCCCTTCCTCTATACGCTGAAAGTGACTCTGAAAAGTGGAGGCAAGGTAGTGGATAAGGTGGACAGCTATGCTGCCATGCGTAAGTACTCCACCCGTCGTGACGCGGATGGCATCGTACGCCTGGAACTAAATAACGAGGCTTTGTTCCAGTTTGGACCGCTGGACCAGGGTTGGTGGCCCGACGGACTGTATACAGCTCCCACAGACGAGGCTTTGCTGTATGATGTACAGAAGACGAAAGATTTCGGTTTCAATATGATTCGCAAGCATATCAAGGTGGAACCGGCACGTTGGTACACACATTGTGACCGTTTGGGTATCATCGTATGGCAGGATATGCCGAGCGGTGACCGTAATCCGGAATGGCAGAACCGCCGCTATTTCGACGGAACAGAACTGAAACGCTCCGCCGAATCCGAAGCCTATTATCACAAGGAATGGAAGGAAATAATGGATTGTCTCTACTCTTATCCGTGTATCGGTACATGGGTACCGTTCAACGAAGCCTGGGGGCAGTTCAAGACGGTAGAGATAGCCGAATGGACGAAACAGTATGACCCGACCCGCCTGGTGAATCCGGCAAGTGGCGGTAACCATTATACTTGCGGTGACATGCTCGACCTCCACAACTATCCCCAACCGGAAATGTATCTGTATGATGCACAGCGTGCCACGGTTTTGGGTGAGTATGGCGGCATCGGCCTTGTCTTGAAAGACCATATCTGGGAACCGAACCGCAATTGGGGATATGTTCAGTTCAACTCTTCCAAAGAAGTGACTGATGAGTACGTGAAATATGCCGATATGCTGTATCAGATGATAAAAAGAGGTTTCTCGGCAGCCGTCTATACACAGACCACGGATGTGGAGGTGGAAGTGAACGGTCTGATGACTTACGACCGCAAGGTGATAAAGCTGGATGAGAAACGCGTGAAAGAGATAAATACACGTATCTGCAATTCACTTAAGAAATAGGGGCATTTACAATTTACCATTTACAAAGTACAATTTGGCTGCGCTGTCATCTGCATAGTTAAATTGTACTTTGTAAATGGTAAATTGTACATTAAAAGTGTTGTTATGAGACAGTTGATTATAAAGCTTTTACTTGGCCTGTGCATGGGAGCGGTATTGCCGGTCTGTGCGCAGGATGCTGTTCATTACTATTTCAGAACGATGGATATCCGGAACGGTCTTTCGCAGAACACCGTGTATCAGATTTTGCAGGATAGGAAAGGCTTTATGTGGTTCGGAACCAAGGACGGTCTGAACCGTTATGACGGATTGTCTTTCCGTATTTACAAGAAAGAGAACTCCGGTTTAGGCAAGAATTTCATAACTGCGCTCTACGAGGACTGCCGGGGAAATATCTGGATTGGTACCGATGGGGGAGTCTTTATTTACGACCCGGTACTGGATTCCTTTACCGCTTTCGATGAGGCCAGTGATAACGGCAATATCATCAGGGATTTCGTCACCATGATTGGAAGTGACGAGGACGATAATATCTGGATATCGGTAGAAAACCAGGGGTTGTTCTGCTATAAACCGGATGAAGGGAGGTTGCTGAACCATCTGCACGATTCGGGACTGCCCAATGTAACCCGCTTTTGGCTGAATGGGAATACGTGTTGGCTGGCCTTGTATGCGGATAATCTTTACTATACGAAAGCTGACTTTGAAACTCCTCTGCAGCCTTTCAAGGATGCGGAAGGAAATGAGATTTTCAAGAATGATATTATCAACTGGCAGGTCAGCGGACCCCATAACTGCGTGTATATCGCTTCGCTGAACGGGTTGACAGAGATAAATCAGACTACAGGCAAGACGCGGAAGCTGCTGAACACCTATGTGAGGGCTTTGCAGTTCAAATCTGACAACGAGCTGTGGGTGGGCGCAGAGTCCGGCTTGTATATTTACAATCTGACGAATGACAAGATTACCCATTTGACCGTTCCCGACCAGGATGATTCGTATGCATTGTCGGACAATGCCATTTATTCGCTCTGCTGCGATAAGGAGAACGGCATGTGGATAGGGTCTTATTTCGGTGGAGTGAACTATTGCCCTTATCAGTGGACTTATTTCGAGAAGTTCTATCCGAGAGACAATCTCAGGCATTTCGGCCGTCGTGTACGGGAAATCTGTGAAAGTAATGATGGCACCTTGTGGATAGGTACCGAAGACAAAGGCTTGTTCAATTACAATCCGGAAAACGGAAAGATAGAGCCTTTTGAGCATCCGGCCATTTATCAGAATGTCCACGGCCTTTGCCTGGACGGGGATGATTTGTGGGTAGGTACGTTCTCCGGTGGTCTGAATCGGGTGAATCTTCGGACCAGGCAGGTGAAACATTATGCCAAGGGTGAGAGTGAGAATTCCATGGTCGCCAATGACGCCTTTACCATTTGCAGGACCACTACGGGAGACGTGTGGATAGGCACCACGTCCGGTCTGTTGAAGTACAATCGCTCTACAGATGACTTTACCCGGATTCCTCAGCTGAAGAATATGTTTACTTATAACATTCTGGAGGACTTCAACGGAAATCTGTGGTTTGCTACTTTCTCCAATGGAGTGTTCTGCTACAATGTAAGAAGCCAGCAGTGGAGGAATTATCTGTCTAATGAGAATGATTCGACCTCTCTTCCCTACAATAAGGTAATCAGTATCTACGAAGACAGCAGGAAGCGTCTGTGGTTCATGACGCTGGGTGAGGGCTTTTGCCGCTACAATCCGGAAACGGACAATTTTACCCGTTATGACATGTCGAAAGGATTTCCGAGCAACACTATCTACAAGATGGTCGAGGATAAGCGGGGTAACTTATGGATTACTTCCAATTATGGTCTGGTCTGCTTCAATCCCGATACGGAGAGCAAACATGTCTATACCACGGCAAACGGGCTGCTGAGCAACCAATTTAATTTCCAGTCCGGTTACATTGACAAGAAGGGACGCATCTATTTAGGTAGTATCAACGGATTCATAGCCTTTGACCCGGAAACTTTTGTGGAGAACACTTTTCTCCCTCCCGTAGTGATTACAGATTTTTATCTGTTCAACAAACGGCTTTCGGTGGATAGTCCGGATTCTCCTTTGGAGAAGAGCATCACCTATGCGGATGAGATAGAGCTGGATGCCGACCAGAATTCTTTCTCTTTTCAGGTTGCAGCCCTGAGTTACCAGGCACCCGAAATGAATGGTCTTGAATGTAAGCTGGAAGGCTTTGACCGCGACTGGTATACGGTAGGGCGGAATTCCATCATCAACTATTCAAACCTTCCTTATGGAAGCTATACATTGCGTATAAAAGGTTCCAACAGCGATGGCAAGTGGAACGCGACGGAACGTGTGCTCGACATCCATATTCATCCTCCTTTCTATCTCTCCACCTGGGCGTATGCTGTTTATACGGTATTGGCGTTATGCTCACTGGCTGCTGTAATTATCTATTTCAGAAAACGGACCCGGCAGAAGCATCAGCAGGCTATGGACAAGTTTGAGCGGGAAAAGGAACGGGAGTTGTATACTGCGAAGATAGACTTCTTCACGAATGTGGCGCATGAGATACGTACACCGCTTACATTGATAAAGAGTCCGCTCGAGAATGTATTGGCTTCCCGTTCTGTTTCGGATGACATCAGGGATGATTTGGAGACCATGGAACTGAACACTAACCGGCTGCTTGATTTGGTGAACCAGTTGCTGGACTTCCGGAAGACGGAGACGCAAGGCTTCCAATTGAATTTTGTGGAATGTGACGTGTCTGAGCTCTTACAAAAGACGTATAAGCGTTTCAAGCCTTTGGCACGTGAAAGGGGGCTGGCATTGAGTATAGAGACTCCCGAAAGCTTGTATGCTTCGGTTGATAGGGAAGGGCTTACCAAGATTATCAGCAATCTGCTGACCAATGCGATAAAGTATTCGGAGACCTATATACGCATCAGGTTATATTCGGAAGGTGAAAGACTGCTGCTTTCTGTATGCAATGACGGCCTTGTTATTCCGGTAGAGATGCGCGAGGAGATTTTCAAGCCGTTCATCCAGTATAAAACCGGTACGTTGCGCTCTGTGCCCGGCACCGGTATCGGGCTTGCACTTGCCCGTTCATTGGCCGAACTCCATGAGGGTACGTTGTGCATGGAAGATTCGATGGAGAACAACTGTTTCCTGCTGTCACTTCCGTTGAAGCACGAGCAGACGGTGGCTATGGAGCATAAAGAACCGGTAACGGGCGGGGAATCCTCTGAGGAAAGTGGTGCAGGTACTGCCTTGGAACAGCACCGGTATACTCTTTTGGTGGTGGAAGACAGTCTGGAAATGCAGGCATTTGTTGTGAAACAGCTCTCTTCGGAATATCGTGTGCTGACTGCCGTGAATGGGGTGGAAGCTTTGAAGGTGTTGAAGGAACATACTGTAAATCTTGTCATTTCAGACATTATGATGCCCGAGATGGATGGATTGGAGCTGTGCGAGCATCTGAAGTCCGAGCTTGACTATAGCCATATACCGATTATCCTGCTTACGGCGAAGACGACCCTTCAAGCCAAAATAGAGGGAATGAAGCTGGGGGCTGACGTATATATAGAGAAACCTTTCTCCGTGGAATATCTGAAAGTTTGTGTGGCCAATCTGCTGAACAACCGTGAGAAGCTACGGGCTTCTTTTGTCAATTCTCCTTTTGTGCAGACGGGCAGTATGGCAATGACAAAGGCAGATGAATCTTTCCTTAAAACATTGAAGGAAGTGGTGGTTGCCAATATGCAGAATCCAGATTTCTGTCTGGATGATATGGCAAGCCTGCTGAACATGAGCCGGTCGAGCCTGAACCGGAAGATAAAGGGCATATTGGATATGACTCCCAATGACTACATCCGCCTGGAGCGGTTGAAGAAAGCGGCGCAGCTTTTAAAGGAAGGAGAGTGTAAAATCAATGAGGTTTGCTATATGACCGGCTTCAATACTCCTTCCTATTTCACCAAGTGCTTCCAAAAACAATTTGGTATTCTGCCCAAAGACTTCGTGAAATGATAGCATGGAATGCTTGCTAAATATAACAATCCAATCAAATGCCCCTGAGATACATCTCAGGGGCATTTTTTGGATTTATAATTGCATAGATTGAAGCGATATTTGCATTAATTTTAGCTTTATGCGGATATATTTGCATCCGAAAGCCAACAATTTATAATACTATGACCCCTATGCCTATGACGTAACAAATCCTAATCAATGTTCTATGATTGGCAGAAGTGACTAATCACTTTCTGCAGTGTATTTAAAAGCGGACGTTAGTTTCCGCATAGTTTTAAAATCTAATTCTATAAAAAATGATCAAGAAAATCTTATTCTTATTCTTTGTTGTGTTTGCAGCTACCGCTTATTCACAGGATGTAGCCATAACCGGTACGGTAACAGATACAAATGGTGAGCCTTTGACAGGTGTGAATGTGGTGGTAAAAGGTACTACTACGGGTGCCATTACCGATATTGACGGTAATTTCTCAGTGAGTGGAAAAAAAGGAAGTACACTCGTTTTCTCTTATATCGGTATGCTTAGTCGAGGTAGTCTATAAAGGGACTACTATGCGCGTAGTGATGAAGGACGATGCAAAAGCGCTGGAAGAAGTGGTTGTCATCGGTTATCAGACCGTGAAGAAGTCCGACTTGACTGGAGCGGTTGCCGTTGTTGATACCAAGGAAATGAAGAAAAGCGCTGCAGGAACACTGGTCAGCCAGATGCAGGGTTTGGCAACCGGTATTAACGTACGCAGTAGCGGTAGGGCAGGCGAAGATGCCTCTATTGAAATTCGTGGTGTCGGTTCCTTGAGCAATAACTCTCCGCTGTGGGTTATTGACGGTATGATTACAGACCCGGGTGTTGATTTCAATCCTGCGGATGCAGAGTCCATCCAGATTCTGAAGGATGCTTCTGCTGCTGCCATCTACGGTTCGCGTGCTGCCAATGGTGTGATTATCGTTACTACCAAGAAAGGTACGAAAGGTCCCATGAAAGTGAATGTAAGCGTAAAGGAAACATTGGAATGGAGCCCGAAATTTGATTTGATGAATGCGGCAGAATATATCAAGTATAATGATATTGCCTATAATGAAGCCATCAAAGATGGCATTGCCACTGTAAACAGCACTCAGAAACACTCACAGTATGATACCAACTGGCAGGATGAAGTGTTGAAGACTGCATTGGTTCAGGACTACAACGTATCGCTTTCTGGTGGTGGTGATTCCGGTAGTTATTTTGTATCAGCCGGTTACTATAACAATGACGGCGTTTCTTATGGAAATACTTTCGACCGTTATAGCTTCCGTGTCAATACACAAGGTAAAAAGGGCTGGTTCTCTTTTGGTGAAAACTTGGCTTATTCACTCACAAACACAGACCCGAACCAGACAAATACCTACAATGACTTTTTGCGTATGATGCCTACTATTCCTATCTATGATGAGAATAATCCGGGTGGATATGGCTATGGTGATGCAGCCAAGTATAATACGTTCGGTGTAAACCCGATTGCCCGTGAAGATTTGGAATACCGTCATTTCCGTCAGAATCGTTTGAATGGTTCTTTATGGTTGGAATTCAAGCCTTTCGAATTCCTTTCTTATAAATTCAACGGTGGTATTGACCTTTATTTCTATGAGAACTCATGGTTCCGTGGAGAAGGTAACTGGACTCAGAATCAGGAACACCGTGATCCGGAAAGCCAGAAGGCACGCGACAACACCTACAACATGTTGATTGAGCACACGTTGAACTTCAATAAGGATTTTGGTAAGCATCATGTGGATGCCGTGGTCGGTACTACTTACCAGCACCATGAATGGGAAGGTTTGTGGGCTTCCCGTCTGAACTTCCCGATGTTGGGTAACGGTGATTATCTGACAGTATTGAATGCCGGACAAAGCAACCAGCAGAATTCAAACAGTATCAGTGAGAATGCGATGATTTCTTATCTGGGACGTGCTAACTACATTTATGATGATAAATACTATCTGACTGCTACCTTCCGTCGTGACGGTACTTCCCGTCTGGCTAAGGAAAACCGTTGGGGTAATTTCCCCTCATTCTCCGGTGCCTGGAGAATCTCAAAGGAGGAATTCTTTGATGTGTCTTGGATTAATGATTTGAAGATTAGAGGTAACTGGGGTCGTCTTGGTAACTCTTCCATTGGCGATTGGGATTATATCGGAACTATCAACCAGAGTATTGTAACTGTATTCGGTGGTGCTATTGTTCCGGGTTCTACTCAGGTGAAACTGGTGAATGCAGGTCTTGTTTGGGAAACAAAAGAAACGGTGAATGTAGGTTTTGATGCCAGCTTCCTTAACCAGCGTTTGACTGTTAGTGCAGAATATTACAACTCAAAGACCAGTGACGTATTGGCTGAGACTCCGATTGCTATTTCTACCGGTAATCAAGGAGGCTCTCCGTGGAAAAATGCTGCCAGCTTGCGCAACAAGGGCTTCGAGTTTACACTTGGTTGGAAAGACCAGATTTCAGGCTTTAAGTACAGCGCTTTGCTGAATGTGACTACGATGGATAACGAAGTATTGAGTTTGGGTCGTGATGGTACTAATAGAGACTATATTGATTCTGGTCAGGCAAGAACTGAACCGGGCAGATCTTTGGCTGAATTTTATTTGAGAAAAACAGACGGTATCTTCAAGACGCAAGAACAGATTGATAATTATGTGACATCTACGGGTACCCCCATTATGATTGAAGGAAAACGTCCTCAATTGGGAGATGTTAAGTATCTTGACTTGGATGACAATGGAGAAATTACTGATGCTGACCGTGATTATTGCGGTAGCCCCTGGGCCAAGATGCAAATGTCATTGGTATTCAATGCAGAATGGAAGAATTTCGATTTCAGTATGATGTGGAACGGTCAGTTCGGTAATAAGATATATAACGTATCCCGTTGGCAAGGACGTCTGTTTGCAGACAACTCCAACTATATCCGCTTTGAAAAGGGTGAAGAGCCTTACCAGGTGAATCCTAACTCCAATACCCCGCGTATCATTTATGGTGACTTCCGTAACTCCCGTGATGCCGACCGTTTCTTGGAAAATGGTTCTTATTTCCGCATGAAGAACATCTCTATCGGTTATAACTTTAAGCAGAAATGGCTGACCAACTTGGGTGTTGAGAAACTTCGTCTGTATGCTACCGGCAGCAATCTGATTACTATCACCGGATATTCCGGTCTGGACCCTGATTTCAAGGGTGCGAATTCCGTTTGGAACAGTGGTACGGACAGCTTTGCATATCCTAATACCCGTTCGGTAATGTTTGGATTGGATTTGACCTTTTAACTTATAAATCAGCTTATAAATTATGAAAAAGATATATTATGGATTAATGCTTGCAGGTGCCTTGACGTTGTGCACCGGATGCAGTTCGAGTTTATTGGATATTGATAATCCCAATGAAGTAACCAACGATACTTATTGGAATAAGCCGGAAGATGCGACAGCCGGTGTAAACGCCTGCTACAGTTTCTTTTATAAGGAAGGTACTTGGATGCGTTGGCTCTCTTTCCGCTATGACTTGACTTCGGACGAAGGATGGAGTTCTTCTCCTTGGATTGAATTGGGCGACTGGACACGTTTCCTCTACAATAACTATAATTTTTACGAAGGCAACAACATTCATTGGGAACATTTCTATGTAGGCATTTTCCGTTGCAACCAGGTGTTGAGCTATGTGCCTAATATTGAAATGGACGAGACTACAAAGAACCAGGTATTGGCCCAAGCTTCTTTCTTGCGTGCATTGTGGTATTTCCAGGTAAATCTATTGTGGGACAAAGGAACTATGCCGTTGGAGCCTAAAGATGCTTCCTATATACCGGAAGATGCTTCTGAACAGGAAATATGGGATCAGATAGAGAAAGATTTGACTTTTGCCATGCAGTATTTACCGGAATCTTGGGATGCTGCCAACCTGGGACGTGCTACCAAAGGTGCCGCTAAAGCATTGCTGGGCAAGGCCTATATGCAACAACATAAGTATGACAAGGCGAAGGAACAATTGCAATGGCTGATTGACAAAGAAGGCTCTTTATACGGTCTTATTGCAAACCGCGAAGATAACTTCACCGACTTAGACGAGAATAACAAGGAAGGCATTTTTGAAATTCAGTTCGATGACCAGAACAAGGGTGGTACGGGTAATGATGCCAGTATGGCATTCGGTTTCCAGCGTACTCAGTTCTATGCTCCGAGTGGTATAGGTTGGGGAGATGGTAAGGCACGTCGCTGGTTGGTAGATGAGTTCTTGAAAGAGAAGCGTGTTGACGGAAAGAATGACTTGCGTTTGTATGGTAGTATTCTGTACCGTGGATTCTCACAAGACTTCCCCGACCAGCCGAAGAAATATTATGGATTTG
>VOFG01000853.1_pt1 | contig 22000 bp, 22 predicted proteins | sample 5384171 | NCBI WGS metagenome assembly VOFG01 (sample SAMN12384726, study PRJNA508395) | human gut metagenome | isolation source: healthy gut F | host: Homo sapiens | reverse complement strand
AGCTGGACGAATCGACGGCTCGTCGCGTGACGGAGTTCCCCGCTACGACATTCAGGACGACAGTGAAACCCGTCTCACCGTGAGTTCAAGGGGTGGAAAACCGATTTGAAGCAGGTGCGCCGTTACGAGGATTTTCCTGCCGAGTTCAAGACCTATGTGGAATATATCGAACGCGAGACGGGCGTGCCCGTGGCGATCATTTCGGTCGGGCCAGACCGCGACGAGACGATCGTTCGGCAGTAGATAGACGTATGACGATATCAAAATATTGAATATTCTATGAGACGAATCTCTTTGGCTGCGTGACGTGCGCTGCGGCGATGATGGTCGGCCGGCGGCTGCGCGTCGATGTCGGGGACGCTCAAAGGCGGCCTCATCGGCGGCGGAGGCGGCACGGCCGTCGGCGCCGGTATCGGTGCGTTGGCCGGCGGCGGCAAGGGCGCTGCGATCGGTGCCGGCGTAGGGCTGGCGCTCGGCGCGACGGCCGGTGCGCTGATCGGCCGCAAGATGGAGAAGCAGAAGGCCGAATTGGCGGCTATCGACCGGCCGAAGTCCGTCCGGTCTACGGTGACTGGATACCAACCTGGCTGGACGCCATCAAGGTAACCTTCCCACGGGCGTTCACCAACGGGACGGCGCTCAACGCTTCGGCGAAGGCTGCGCTCGACAAGTTCGCCATCAGCCTGTTGCAGAATCCCGATACGGACGTGACCGTTTTCGGCCATACCGACAGCACGGGGACGCTCGCGGTCAACGAGCGTATTTCGCTCGAACGTGCGCAGGCCGTTCGCAACTATTTGGAGACGAAAGGAATCGCCTCGAACCGCTTCCTCAAAGTCGAGGGCAAGGCCTATACCGAGCCGGTCGCCTCGAACGATACGGCCGAGGGCCGGGCGGCCAACCGCCGCGTCGAGGTTTACATCTCGGCCGGTCAGGCGATGATCCGGCAGGCGCAGGAGGGGACGCTCCAATAGGATTTTCGGCGGGTTTTCCGGTGGGAAACCTGCCGTTTTTCGTGAATATACAATGCTAACTTAAAACTATACGAATGAAAAACGTTGAAAATCGTTGTATTGGCAAAGCAGGTTCCCGATACCCGCAACGTGGGTAAGGATGCGATGACGCCCGAAGGGACGGTCAACCGCGCCGCTCTGCCGGCAATCTTCAATCCCGAAGATTTGAACGCCCTCGAAATGGCGCTCGCTTTGAAGGACGAGACGGAGGGTTCGACCGTGCATATCCTGACCATGGGCCCCCCGCGTGCAGCCGACATCATCCGCGACGCCATGTTCCGCGGCGCCGACGGCGGTTATCTGCTGACCGACCGCAAGTTCGCGGGTGCCGATACGCTGGCGACCTCCTATGCGCTGTCGTGCGCGCTGCGCAAAATCCGTCCCGACGTGATCGTCGCAGGCCGTCAGGCGATTGACGGCGATACGGCGCAGGTGGGGCCGCAGGTGGCCGAGAAGCTGGGCTGGCCGCAGGTGACCTATGCCGAGGAGCTGCTCGAAATCAAGGCGGACTCGCTGGTTGTCAAGCGCCGTCTGGAACACGGTACGGAGATCGTCGAATGCCCGCTGCCGCTGGTGATGACCGTCAACGGCTCGGCGCCCGAATGCCGTCCGCAGAATGCCAAGCGCGTGATGAAGTACAAGTTCGCGCAGACCAAGTCCGAGATTGCGGCCGCTCCCGACTGCATGGCCGGCGATGGCCTCGGCGAAAGCGTATTTGCAGATCGTCGAGCTGGCGGCGGCCGATGTCGATCCCGACGAGACGCAGCTGGGGCTTGTCGGCTCGCCGACGAAGGTCAAGAAGATCGAGAACGTCGTTTTCCAGGCCAAGGAGTCCAAGCGGCTCACGGCGGCCGATGCCGATATCGAATCACTGATGGTTGAACTCATTGCGAGCCACACGCTCGGTTAAAGATCGGAGGATATTCTGTTATGAACAACATATTTGTCTATATCGAGCTCGAAAACGGCGCGGTCGCCGACGTGAGCCTGGAATTGCTGACCAAGGGCCGGGAGCTGGCCGACGACGCTGGGCGTCAAGCTCGAAGCCGTAGTGCTGGGGCACGGCGTCGCCGGCATCGAGAAGGAGCTGGCCAAATACGGCGCCGACACGGTCTGGGTGGCCGACGACGAGATCTTCGCGCCGTTCCGCACGCTGCCCCATACGGCGGTGCTGTGCGGCCTGATCCGGCAGGAGAAGCCGCAGATCGCCCTGTTCGGTGCGACGCCCGTGGGCCGTGATTTCGCGCCGCGCGTGTCGTCGGCGCTGCACAGCGGTCTGACGGCCGACTGCACGCAGCTCGTGATCGGCGACCACACCGATCCCAAGACCAAGACCGACTATAAGAACCTGCTCTACCAGATTCGTCCCGCCTTCGGCGGCAACATCATCGCCACGATCGTCAATCCCGACCACCGTCCGCAGATGGCGACCGTCCGCGAGGGCGTGATGCGCAAGGAATACGCCGCCAAAGCGGGCGCCGGCGAGGTGAAGCCGATCGACTGGCGTCCGATGGTGCAGGATACGGATTTGGCGGTGAAGATCATCGACCGCCAGATCGAGGAGCGCAAAATCAACATCAAGGGTGCGGGCGTGATCGTGGCCGGCGGCTACGGGATGGGTTCGAAGGAGAACTTCAAGCTCGTGCACGAACTGGCCGAGGTGCTGGGCGCCGAGGTGGGCGCCAGCCGTGCGGCCGTCGACGCGGGCTTCGCCGAACATGCGCGTCAGGTGGGGCAGACGGGTGTCACCGTGCGTCCGAAACTCTACATCGCCTGCGGTATTTCGGGCCAGATCCAGCACACGGCCGGCATGGATCAGTCGTCGATGATCATTTCGATCAACACCGACGCGGAGGCGCCGATCTGCAAGATCGCCGATTTCGCCATCACGGGCGACGTCAACGAGGTGATTCCCAAGATGATTAAGTATTACAAACAAAACTCGAAGTAATGGCTAATTTCTTTTTAGATAATAAGGATTTGCAGTTCCACCTCCAGCATCCGCTGATGCGTAAGATCGTGGAACTGAAAGAGCGCGGATTCGCCGAGAAGGACACCTATGATTATGCGCCGCAGAATTTCGAAGACGCCATGGACTCCTACCGCAAGGTGCTGGCGATCGCGGGCGAGGTGTGCGGCGACGTGATCGCCCCCAACGCCGAGAGTGTAGATCACGAGGGGCCGAAGGTGGTGAACGACCATGTGGTCTACGCCGAGGGCACGCAGCGCAACCTGGACGCGGTCGTCAAGGCCGGCCTGAGCGGTCTGACGCTGCCGCGCAAGTACGACGGCCTGAATTTCCCGCTGCTCTGCTTCGTGATGACCAACGAGATGGTGGCGCGCGCCGACGCCGGCTTCGAGAATATCTGGGGCTTGCAGGACTGCGCCGAGACGCTCAACGAGTTCGCCTCGGAGGAGCTTAAACAGAAGTACCTGCCGTGGGTTTCGGCCGGTGCGACCTGTGCGATGGACCTCACGGAGCCGGACGCCGGTTCGGATCTGGGAGCCGTGATGTTGAAGGCCACGAGGTCGGAGCAGAAGGGCACATGGCTCCTGAACGGCGTGAAGCGTTTCATCACCAACGGCGACGGCGACGTATCGCTGGTGCTGGCTCGTACCGAGGAGGGTACGACCGACGCCCGCGGCCTGTCGATGCTCGTCTACGACAAGCGCGACGGCGGCGTGAAGGTGCGCCGCATCGAGAACAAGCTCGGAATCAAGGGCTCGCCCACGTGCGAGCTGGTCTTCACCAACGCTCCGGCACAGTTGGTCGGCGACCGTAAGATGGGCCTCATCAAATATGTGATGTCGCTGATGAACGCCGCCCGTCTGGGTATCGGCGCGCAGTCGGTGGGGCTGTGCGAAGCGGCCTACCGCGAAGCGCTGAAATACGCCAACGAGCGTGCGCAGTTCGGCAAGAACATTATCCGCTTCGCCGCGATTTCGGAGATGCTGTCGAACATGAAGGCCAAGACGCAGGGCGTGCGTGCGCTGCTCTACGAGACGACCCGTTTCGTGGAGATCTACAAGCAGTACACTCATATCTCGCACGAGCGTCCGCTCGAAGCGGAGGAGCGCCAGGAGATGAAATACTACAACAAACTGGCCGACGGCTTCACGCCGCTGCTGAAACTCTTCTCGTCGGAGTACGCCAATCAGATGGCCTACGACGCGATCCAGATTCACGGCGGTTCGGGTTTCATGAAGGATTATGCCTGCGAACGGCTCTACCGCGACGCCCGTATCATGAATATCTACGAGGGCACGTCGCAGTTGCAGGTCGTGGCGGCGATCAACGCCGTGACGAAGGGCACCTATCTCGAACAGATCAAGCGTTACGAGGAAGCCGGGCATATCGAGGCCGTGCAGCCGCTCGTGGAGCGGCTCGTCTCGCTGCGCGCGAAGTTCGAGGAGGCGGTCGCCCATGTCGAGCAGATCGAGAAGGAGACCTGCGGCTTCAAGGAACTCCATGCCCGCCGTCTGGTCGAAATGGCCGGTTACCTGGCCATTACGCACCTGTTGGCGTTGCAGGCCGGAGATCGTGAGGAGTACCTCCTTTCGGCCGAAATCTACGGAAAACTCGCCGCCTCGAAGATCGAAGAGGCTTACGCCTACGTCATGGCTTCGACGGCCGCCGACGTGGAGCTGTTCAAGACGATCGAGTCGGAGACGCTCTGTTAAGCGGCGGTATATAGACCGAAAACGCCGGACTGCATCGACAGTCCGGCGTTTTCGGTTGCGTGGCGGCGCGGGGCCTTACCACAGGAGCCGGTGAAGGAATCCCGACACGCGCCGATACCCGTCGTGGACGGTTCGCATGACCTCGTAGACGACTTCCCAACGTTCGCGCAGCCGTGCGATGGCGTCGCGGACGGCCAGCTGGTAGGTGAGCAGAGCGATCAGCAGCGTGAATCCGCCCAGCAGAACCGCTGCCAGCGGCAGCGACCCGAGCAGTTCGGCCAGCCAGAATACGAGCGCCGTCACCAGCAGGACGTAGGCCGAAAGGGCCATGACGAGGAAGAATACGAGTGCGCCGGCGAAGGAGCGTTCGGTGGAGTCGGAATACATGGCTGCGAATTACTTTTTGGCGGCGGCTTCTTCGACCTTACCCTCGACCTCGTGGTATTTGTCGCGGACTTTCCGGGCTTCGCGGTTTACGAGATCTTTGATCTGTCCCCGCACTTCGGCTCCCGACTTCGGGGTAGCCAGCAGGGTAATGACCGAGCCGAGCACCATACCGCCCAGCATCGCGAAAAAACAAGAACCTTTCATAGTGGCAAAATGTATTTGAAATTCACCCGCTACGATTGCAAAGTTCAGACCAAAAGCGTAACTTGCAGCATCATTCCCGCACGAAGCGGACGTACCGAATGGATCGATCGAGGGAACATACGGCGGCATTTACCGGACATCGACGCTACGACGGCGAGTGCGACGACGCATTGCGTGCCGTCGTGCGGGAGCTGTACGGCTGGGGTTTCCCGTGTGTTTTGGAGCGGCATGGCCCTGGGATTCGACCTCGCGGCCGCCGAGGCGGTGCTCGCCCTGCGCGGGGAACTGCCCGGATTGCGGCTCTGCTGCGCCGTTCCTTTCCCCGGGCAGGCGGATCGTTTTCCGGAGGCGGATCGCCTCCGATATATGCGGATTCTCGATCGGGCGGACGAGGTGGCGACGCTCGCTCCGCGTTATGAACCGCGTTGTTACCTGCGCCGCGACGAGTTTATGGTGGAGCGGTCGGCCGCTGTCGTGGCATGGTTCGACGGCGGCAAGGGCGGGACGCGCTATACCTGGGATTATGCGCGGCGCTGCAAGGCGGAGCGGATCAACTTGTGGTGCGACGGTCAACAGGAACTTTTCTGAGGCATTGCGGCCTCTTTTTTGCGGTTATCGGGTGAATTTCGGGACAGATCGGCCGAAGTGCCTTAATAGTTTTCGGCTTCGCCTTAGATACTCCCGCTCGGCATAATCAAGCTAACGCTTGCTTCTGCGCTCGACTTTTCGTATCTTTGACTGTGTCTTAGATACTCCGTCTCGGCATAATCAAGCTAACGCTTGCTTCTGCGCTCGACTTTTTTTATATTTGATGTAGTCTGAAGGTATTTAATTGACTACAAATAGATTAAAAGAAACTCGCATGAGAATAGGCAACGGATAAGAAATTGGTAAAGTGCTTTGATACACTATATTTCTCATGCTGTCAAACAACTCTTATTTGTTTGCAAATATAATATTATTGCAGGTAAAAATCAAAAATAACGAGGTTTATTTTCATTTTTGCCTGCTGATATTTGTTCGGATTGTCGGATGCGATATATTTGTAATTAGGATTCGTACCGTGTTCCAAGCGGTTCATAAGTAACGACTTGCGGAGCTTTGGCAACAAGGGGATGCGGCTCCGTTTTATAGAAATGACTTATGCAAACCGACTTATCCATTTACAACAGTCTTCGCCCTTCCTTTATAGAAGGCGTTCACGCCGTGAAGTTCAATGCTTTGTCGGCGGTCATATCGCGTTACCGGGATTATGCCCGCAGTTCCGAACAAATAAAAGCGTACTCGGGAGATTCTCTTCTGATGCGGGACATTGCCTCCTTGCTTGACGAAGCACCCCGTCCCATAACGGGGGAATACCAGGATTTCACCCCGTTCCTGCTTCTTCTGATGCTTTCGGAGGAGTTTCATGCCGTCCATTACGTCGAGCGTCTTGTAACGTGGTATTTCGGCTACTGTTGTGTCGATGAACTGCGGACGGTCTGCACCATTCTGTTCCAGTGTTCCTACCCGCATCACGACACGCTGCGGCTGCGGTTTAAGAATTACCTGCGTGAAGCCCGTAAGACATTGGGTATGCCCGTTGAATGTAACGCTGCTGTCATGCTGAAAATGCTCGACGCCTCTTATGAACATCTCACTCCCGCCGATGTCGGGGAGTTCGAGGAGCTGTTGCACCTGGGGGACGATTACGAGTTCATCTCCCGTGTCAAATCGAATTATCTTGCCTCGGATAACGTCACGGAACTCGCCGGGGTTTGCGGGTATTCCAGCACGATTACCTTCCGCCGGCGTTTCCAGCGGGTTTTCGGCTGCTCGGCCTCCTCGTGGTTACGTCAGCGCCGTATCGAACGTATCGGGGAGTTGCTGCGGACGACACACTACACGTTGCAGGAAATAGCCTACATGTGCGGTTTCTCCGCCCAATCCCACTTTACGGACTTTTGCAAGCGGAATATGGGGAGCAATCCCACTTCCATCCGCCAGGAAGGCCGGATCTGACATTAAAATCGGCCTCGTGATAAAAAAACGAAGAGAAAGATAAAAATCGTAATCCGCCGGTTTTTCGATTCGCTAACTTTATACGCGAAAGTAACAAGACGGATTATGATTGCATTTATAGAAAAATTAAACAGCGAAGTCCTGCGGAGTATCGAACGTATCGAATCGCGGGATACCGACGTGTTGAAAAAGTCGCTTGAAGCGTCACGTGTCCTGGGAGAAGCGTTCGACCGTTTGAAACAATATATCATCGGCTACCGTTTTCAAAACGATGACGAGGAAATAAAGTTCTTCAAAGAAATCAAACCCCGTCTTTTTTTGCCGTCTGATCTATTACCGCAAGCTCTACAATATCGAGATGAACCGTCCGGTAGGAAGTATCGAGGCACAACGGGAGTACCTGGACGCCCATGTTCGGGCCATCAACGCGTACACGCAGAAACGCCTTGACTTTATCCGCTATTTCCGCAGCGGCGCTACACACCTGGACAGCCTCTATTTCCTGCGCGGGCAGACCGACACGGAGCAATACCTGGAAACCTTCTACTATGAACTCGACCCGCAGTTTTCGACAAACGCGGATTTCAAGGTGGCGAAAATCCTGGCCAACGATATGTTGTCGGTTTATCTTATGGGCGAATTGGAATCACTGGAGAGCACGAACCTCCGGAACATGGTTCTGCCATTGTCTGACGTGCGTCCGACATGGCAGGACTCGAAGACGGATCTGACGGAACTTATTTACCTGCTCGACAGTAAAGGCTGTTTCGGCAATGTGCCACTCACGCAACTTGCCAGCTACATTTCCAACGCTTTCAACGTACACCTCGACATGAACCTTTCGAGGACATTCTGCGATATGAAAATCCGAAACAACCCGACACCGTGGCTTGACAAGGCGAAAGAGGCCCTGCTTAAACGTATGCAGACGTGGAAGCGAAACAAGAAAAACGGCAATTCCGAGTAGAATATGAACCGGTAAAGCACTCTATTCCTTATAGAAACACTGATAATCAGCGTTGTATATAACAAAAGAACCGAGGTCGGTTTTCCCCGTAACTCTCGAAAGGAACTTTCCCGAACGCCCGTATTTGCACCCGTATAAGGAGCCGATACGGGTGTTCCGTTGTAGCCCCGTCCGGATTAGAACACCGTTAAGCGTTGAATCACAGTATTCTATCGCATTTCTGCCCATAAAAATACCGAGTACGGGCCGCGGATTTCGGTAAAAAACACTGCCTTCTTCACCGCATGAACCGTTGAGAATCAGTTCACTGCAAATTATCAAAAAAAAAGTCGTACTGACCTCGTTTTAAGCTGTCCATATAAGCCCGACCTTTGTAACAGACTAAAAAACAAAGGAGTATGAAAATCATAGTGATCGGTTCGCGAGCCTATAACGAGCTTGTCGGGCGTATAGAGAAAATAGAGGCCGCAATCGCCTCTCTCCCTGAAAAGGGGCGTGCATGGAATAAGGAGTATATAAACGACGAATGGATGGACGGCGAGCAGGTCTGCCGTTACCTGGGTATCAGCGGGCGTACCCTTCAACGCCTCCGCTCGGATCACGTGATCACCTATTCGGCCATCAACCGGAAGCTGTATTATTCCCTCACGGAAATCCGCCGTGTGCTGAAGGAGCGTTCCGTGCGGCGCAAGAACCAACCAAAGGAGTAGGCCATGTTTCTGGACAAGGAATATTTCGACGGATGGATGCAGCGGCTCTCGGAACGGCTGGAACGTATCGAGAAGCTGTGCGCGGGGGACGTGGAGCAACCGCTTTCCATCCTGCCTGACGGGGAGCGTCTTCTGGACAATTACGACCTGTGCCGTATGCTCAATATCAGCAAGCGCACACTCCAGCGTTACCGCACCTCGGGAGAGCTGCCTTACGAGATGATCTATCACAAGACCTTCTACCGGGAATCGGACGTCCTGCGGTTCATCGAGCGTAACTTCAGTAATTTCCGCAAGCTGAAAAAGGATCGTCCTGCCGGTTCCGGTTAGGCCCTGTCCCGAGAGTCCGGCGTCATGGAAAAACGCGGAGATACATGGAATAAGGCACGACAAGGCGGTACAACCGCTCGATATTTGCCGTAAAATCAGTATGTTTGCTGAATGAAGCCTATATAATAATGAAGCAATGAAAGAAACTGATAAAATATATCCTGCCGACAAAGGGGAGGAAGAGCTGCTGCATAATGTGCGCCATATCTTGCAGGAAGCGCGCGCGAAGGTGATACATCATGTCAATTCGACCCTCGTGAGGGCTTACTGGCAGGTAGGGAAATACATAGTGGAGTACGAGCAGCAGGGAACCGACCGTGCCGGATATGGCAAGGCTGTCATCAACACCCTTTCCAGGCGGCTCGTGGCGGAGTTCGGAAACGGGTTCACGGCCACCAACCTGCGGTACATGAGGCAGTTTTACCAGTGCTACCCGAAATATCACACGCTGTGTGATAAATTGAGCTGGTCGCATTGCCGCACGCTTCTCAAGGTGTCGGGCGATGCCGCCCGTGATTTTTACCTGCACGAGTGCGTCAAGGAAAACTGGAGTGTCCGGCAGCTCGACCGCCAAATCAACACGCTTTTCTATGACCGCCTGCTGGCCAGCCGAGACAAGAAAGCTGTGAAAGAGGAGATTTCCCGTACCGAACCCGGACGTGTCGAACCCAAAGAGATCATCCGCGGCCCGTATATCCTGGAGTTTCTCGGTATCCCGCAGGAGAGCATTTTCTGGAAACCGATCTGGAGCAACTGCTCATCAGCCGCTTGCAGCGCTTGATGCTCGAACTCGGGAAAGGCTTCGCCTTCGTCGCGCGACAGAAGCGTATCTCCTTCGACGACAAGCATTTCTACATCGACCTGGTCTTTTACAATTACCTGGCCCGTTGTTTCGTTTTAATAGACCTTAAATCCGGGGAGCTGACCCATCAGGATTTGGGGCAGATGCAGATGTATGTCAATTACTACACCCGTGAGTTGATGAATCCCGGGGATAACCCTCCGGTGGGTATCGTCCTCTGCGCGGAGAAAAACGACGCGGTCGTCCGTTACACGCTGCCCGAAGATGAAAAGCAGGTCTTCGCCGCCCAGTACATGACCTATCTTCCCACGCAGGAGGAGCTGCAAACACTCTTGCAGGAAGTGTGACGACAACGCTCACGGACATATGAAAAAAGCCGATGGAAATCTGTACTTCCGTCGGCTTTTCGTTTACATCTTGATCCCTTTCTTCGCAGGGCCGTTCTCCGGCGGGCTGCCCACGCCCGCGATCACGATGCGCCCCCCGGAGGCGTCGGCAATCTGCCGCAGCCGGGAAGGAATACGGGCCGCCGTGTTGTCTTCCTTCGGGAGCTCTTCCGCCGTGTCATGCCGTTCCCGGCACACGTCGTTATCCTCCTCCGCCTCCTTTCCCTCGCTCTCTTCTATCGGTTTGAGGCTTTGCTGTATCCTGCGGTCTATTTCCGTCAGGTCAGCTTTTAGGGCCGTCAGTTCGGGCTCCTTTGCGCCAGGAACTTTCCACCACTTCCCGCAGGACGGGAATATCTTTCTCCAGTTCCTCATTCTTTTTCCGGAATTTTCCAGTGTCGGCTCGATGGTCGCGAGCGCGTCGATGAACTTCATCGCCGCCAGTCGCGGGTCGGAGGCCATATTCCCGTAGTTATACTGGTATAGATAATCCCCTTCACCCCGGACATAAAAACGGTTCTGCACCAGGTCGAGCCCGTCTTTCCCGGTCGTTTCGCTCTGGACGAGCAGCTCGAACCCGTAGAGGCTCCCGATGGGTTCGAGCCTGTCGAGCGTGCGTGCCGTTTCGGCGATATGGTTGAGCTGTTTCCCGATGAGCTTGGGGTCGGAGGTTTCCAGCCCGTTCAGTTTCACGGGATTGCGGTACGAGCCGTCCTCGTTGAACTCGACGCGGGCCTTGAAGTGTTCCAGATCCTTGCCGATACGCCGTATCAGGTCGTTGTTCTTCTCTATCTTCTCCGTGATCTGCTCCAGCTTGTAGCGGCTCGATGATTTGCCGCGCACGAATGCCTGGCGTTCGCTTTCGAGCGTGGCGATCTTCTTCTCCAGGCGGGCCTTGTCCAGCAGGTCTGTATTTCCCGAGAGGACGGCGACATACTCGGAAAAATTCATGCCGCTCTTCTCGTCGATGGCTCCCTCGTCGATGGTACGGCTTCCCATGTTGTTGGTCTTGAGCTGGCGGATGAACAGTTGCTTGTTGTGCAACAGCCCGAACTTGTAGGCGTCGAGCGACTTTTCGACGGCGTATAATATCACGTCCACCTTGTTGTCGGCATGGAGTTTGGCGATCTCGTTCCCGGTGCGTATTCCCCGCCCGTCGCGCTGCTCCAGGTCGCTGGGACGCCAGGGGCAGTCCAGGTGGTGTATCGCCACGCAGCGTTTCTGCGCGTTCACTCCCGTCCCGAGCATCTCGGTCGATCCGAAGAGTACGCGGATTTTTCCGGTGTTCATACCGGCGATCATCTCCTTGCGCGCTTTTTCCGAGGTCGCCTCCTGGATGAACCGCACCTCGCTTTGGGGTATGCCGTAATCCTCCGCGAGTTTACGCCGTATCTCGGAATAGACGTTCCACCCCGCTCCGGGTTTGTAGGTTCCCAGGTCGGAGAATACGAACTGCGTACCTTTGTACGCCTCGAAACGGCGGTAGTAACCGGCAATCATACGGGCGCAGTGGCTCGCCTTGTTGTCCACGTGGTCGCTGTATAGTTCGGGGTCTATCATACGCATATCGAGCGACATCTTGCGGGCGTAGTCTGTGGCAATGAGCATTTTCGCCTTTTTCCTCCCGCTCCGAGAGCGGCAGGCGGCCCAGGAGCGTGGCATCGCCCGATTTGGCGAACTGCACCAGCCGTTCTATGAACTCCGTCTGCTGGGGTGTCGGCGGGATATTGTGCAATATCTCGTTCTTTTGCGGTCGGTCGATCCCTATATCCTCCGCCGAGCGGTAATCTGTAATCTCGAGTAGAACATGGCCAGTTCGGGAACCTTGATGAAATAGCGGAAGCGTTCTTTCTGCACGACCTCGTTGGTCACGGAAAACTCGTAGTCGATGGTTTTCTTGGCAAAAATGGCCGCCCAGGCATCGAAGGTGCGGATATTCTGACGCTCCAGTTCCTTCGGGCGCAGGTACTTGAAAAGCAGGTACAGTTCCGTGAGCGAGTTGGAGATGGTCGTTCCCGAGAGGAACGTCGCCCCCCAGGTCGCGGCCCGTGCGCTGCTGTATGGTACGCAGCGCGAAAAGCATGTTGAGCGCCCGCTGCGACCCTCGGGATTTCCGAGGCCCGCCACCCGGTCATGCCGGGTCGTGAAAGTCAGGTTCTTGAATTTGTGGCTCTCGTCCACGCAGAGGTGGTCGATACCCATACGGCGGAAGTCCACGGCGTCGTCCTTGCGTGTTTCCAGCGCGTGCGCCACCTTCTGCAACTTGGCTTCCAGGTTGGCCTTGCGTTTCTGACACCCTTTCATCATGGCGCGGGAAACGTCCCTGCCTTGTGCTTTGAGCACTTCGAGGTTCTCCTCCACACAGTCCAGCTCGGCCTGCAATATCTCCTGCTGTATCTCCGGGGACTGGGGTATCATGCCGAACTGTTCGTGCGAGAGGATCACGGCGTCCCAGTCGTTGTTGCGTATCTCCAGGAAGATGCGCTCACGCTTCCGGGGCGTGAAATCCTCCTTGCCCGGGTAGAGGACTTTGGCCATCGGGTAAGCGGTGCAGAACGTCCGGGCTATTTCATGGATATTGGCTTTCAGCCCGATAATCATGGGTTTATTGGCCAGCCCGAGGCGTTTCTTCTCGTAGGCCCCGCAGCACATGATAAGGGTCTTTCCGCCGCCCACCTCGTGGTCGATTATCCCGCCGCCGAGCAGTTTGTCCATCCATATCGCGTCCTTCTGGCTGTCATACAGATTGTCTATCCCCAGCCCCTTGAGGTCGAGGTCGGGGAATTCCTGGTGCGTCCCGTCGTACTTCGGGCGCACGTAACAGTTGAAAGTACGGTTATAGAGGTCTGTCAGGCGGTCTTTGAAGTCGGACGACTGCTCGCGCAGCCATTCGGGGAAAGCACCCCGGATCTCGTCTATCTTGCTGTTGGCGAGCTGTATGGCCTCCCGTCACGCACTTTGACCTCCGCCGTTCGCCGTCCACCCATTTGAGGACGGTCTTGGTGATGTCGGGCGAAGTGTTTTGCAGGGCGTGTTTCAAAAGGTGCAGGCCGTTGTACTTACGGGTCTGCGCGCTGACGGCATACTGCTCCGTGATCTTCACGTTCGTCGCTTCCGCCTTCACGCCGTACTCGTCCAGGTTGGAGGCGAAGGTGATCTTCACCTCCGTATCGAAGAGCGAGGAGGCGAAACGCTCGTAAACACCTTTGGAATCCACCGTTCGCCCAGGTTGAAATCCAGGTCGTCGAAAGCGATGGGTTTGGGCGTCGCCTCGCGCAGAGCCTCCAGCGATTCCCGGGCCGGGGCGTGGTCGGGATTCTCTCGCAGGAACGCCTCGATCCGTTCGGCTTTCCCGATGACATTGCCGGCGATGAACTTGTCGGCAACCTCGTAGCCGTCCGTTTCCGGGTTGTAATAGATACGTCCTTTCAGTTCCCCGAGTATTCCCTCCACGGTAGTTCCCGTGAGCGAGGCCATGTAGTGCGGTTCCACCCGGCCGTACTTGTTCAGGCTGGCCACAAGGGCCTCCGAAGCGTCGTCGGCGTGAGTGATCTCATCGGGATTGAAGGCCACGGGACGCTCGAAGATGTCGGCTTTTGCGTGCCTTGCCGTCGATGTAACGCTCCAGCGTTAGCATCTCCGTCCCCCGCGCGTCCATCTTGATCAGGTCGAGGTTGCGTTTGTCATTGAGCCGTCCGAAGCGTTCGGTGAAATTGTCGTAAAGCCGGTTGAGCATCTCCCGCAGGGCGGGGTTCGCCGTCAGCGTTTCCGCCTCGTTGTTATAAAGGTGGTAATAGGCATCGCGTATCTCGATATACATGGAGGCTTTCGTCCGTTGTGCAGGCGTGAGTTCCAGCGGATGGAACATGGGTTGCAGGGATTCAATCCCCGCAGGTAGCCGACCCGGTTTTTGTCCGTCCGTGACGAGTGTCCCTTCGCGGAAATAGGGGCGACCTCACCCTCGAACGGGCGGGGTTTCATATCCGCCTCCCGTATCTGCGGCATTTCTTTACCGGGTTCTTCCTCCTCCGGATTGTCCGGCGTGTCGAACAGGCTGCCCGTTCTCGGCGTACCGGCGGCTTGTTTCCGTCTGTCTTTCGGGGGCTTCCGTCGGGGGCGTACCGCCTGCCGTTCCCGCTGTTCCGGAGGTTTCCTGCTGCCGGGCGTTTTGTCGGCGCAGTTCCGCCCTCCGTTCCGGGGTAAGCGACATCATCATCTCGTAAAAGCCGTTGATCGGCGGGTTGTCCTCCCAGTTCAGGGAGGCATACAAGTCTTCGGGATCACGCTCCGGTGGCGTCGTTTTCGGCATTTCGCTCTTCTGTTCCTCCGGAGAGGAGGCCGGGGCGAATAACGAGGGTTGTCGGGGCGTCTTCCGCTTTGCTCCCCGGCGGCTGTTCCTTTTCTTGGATATACCGAGTTCTGCCTGCCGCCGCTCCTCGGCGCTGAAGCCGAACAGATCGTAGAGCGTCAGCAACGGTTCCTGCTGCACCGGTTCGGCAGCAGGTGGGTGGCAGCCGTTTCCACCGTGTCGAAAAGCGACCCGGCGACCCCCCTGCGTTTCGGTTCCGTTGTTCCGCCCACGTGCTGCACGGGGGTATCCATGCCGAAATCTTCGGGTTTCGGCGGCGCTGCTCCCACAAGCGACTCCGGACCAGGCCCCGAAGTCGGCCAGATCCTTCCGGTCGGTTCTCCGGCGGGGTGGCGGCAGAATCCGGTAACACTTGTCGGTTTCGGTATCGACATGGTAGCCCTGCGCCGCCATTTCTGGCGACGACGCGGCGTTTTTCCTCCTCTTCCCGCTGCTGCTGAAGGTTACGGGCGTCGGCGATAATCTCCTTGACGATCTCTCCGGCAAGGCGGGGCTCGTATCTTTCGGCACGCTGGCGTTCCGCCTGACGGGAACGGGACAATTCCCGCTCCGGTGTACCGGGTGTTTGTTCCGGCATGTTCCAGGCAATAACTCTCGTTGAAATGCCGGTTGAAATCCTCCGAGAGCATACGCCGCATCTCCCGGTCGATGCCGTCCACGCCCTCCGCGTGGGTGAACTCCATCGCCGGTTTGCCGTAGGGGTCTTTGCCTACTTTGGCCTCGGTATGGATCACTCTGTCGAACGACTGGAAAAGGTTGTTTATCCGGATGCCGTTCGACAGCTTGCGGGATTCGATGAAATCCCGCTGCCGTTCGGACAGTTCCCCCGTGGCGGCTTTCTTTTGCAGGGATAACCAGGTCGCTGCCCACCTCCGTTCCGGCATGGTCTGTAAAGAGGTTGTTCGGCAGCCGGATGGCCGATACGGGCTCGCAGCGGTTCATCAGCCACTCGCGCACGGGGCGTCCCTGCTCGGCGTTCAATACTCCCTGCGAGGTGATGAAGGCGACGAGGCCCCCTCGCGCACCAGATCGACCGACTTCATAAAGAAATAGTTGTGCAGCGCCCGTGTGCCTTGCCGCCGCACGGGTCGGTATGGGTGGAGAAGAACGGGTCGAAGAGCGCCACGTCCCCGAAAGGATGTTGCTCACGGCCACGTCGTAGTAACCGGCGTATTTGGGTTCGATACGTTCGAATCCCTGTACCCGCACCCGTTTTCGGGATGCAGGTGCTTCAGGATCAACCCCGTGGCGGGGTCTTTCTCGAAGCAGGTGATCTCCGCGTAGGGTCGTGGAAATCCACGGCATTGACGAAAACCCCGTTCCCGCGCTGGGGTCAAGAATACGTTTTGGGACGATCCGCGTGTCCCATATCGCCTCCACGATGGCGTCTGCCACTTTCGGGGGCGTGTAAAAAGCCGTCAGGACGGAGTTCTTGATCCCGTCCATGTAGCGCTTGTATTCCCGTTCGTCGGGGGTGTTCGCCCTGATGACCTCTGCAACTCGGCCACGAGCGTTGCCATGCCGTCCTTGTCCGGTTTCCCGGTGGGGTTTTCCAGCACTTCCTTGATGGCGCCGAAGCCGCTGTATGCGCCGAGTGTCCTTTTCTTCTTCGGGGAGTCGGCGCCGCCGTTCCCTGTCGAGCGTGAAGGCCGTCTTCAGCGCGTCGATATTCTGGCGGAGGTGGGTTTTCTTATTGAATGCCATCTTCGAGAAGTATTTGGACGGTTCCCGTCAGTTCGGTATAGAACAGTTCATAGTCGGGCGTGTCGGCGAAGTCGTCCGTGAGGTCGTACTTCTCCAGCACCCCGCGGCAGAGGGGCAGCAGGCGTAGAGCCGCCTGCCGGGCGGTATCCTCGGGAATCTCCGCCTCGAATTCCCTCCAGAGGATGTTTACCAGCGTGTTGTAGGGTGAAAAGTGCAGTCCGCGGCAGAGTTCCTCGCGGGCAATTTCTTCGGCCTCGATGTGGTTGCAGCGAACGGATCGCCTCGCTGTACGCTTGGGCGGCGCTGTCGGCCCGCTCGGCGATGAATTCACCTTCGGCGATGAGTTCCGGGTGGCTGTCCTTGAGGTAGGATAGTAACGAAAGTCCGTAATAGGACAATTCCCCGTGGGGTATGGTGTTGCTTGTCTGGCATGATAAGAATTTTTAGTGGTCGTTGATAATCGGGAAGAGAAAGGCGCCCCGGGTTCCCCCCGAAGCGCCGACCACTGAAAAAAATCCTTATCAAACAAGCGTATCTCGTTATGACAGGTCTTTTTTCCAGTGGCAAAGGTAAGGATTATTTCCGTTTGTTCCTCTTTCCCTGCCTGGGAGTATCGCGCGGCTCGAAAACGAACGAGGTCTTGAACTGGTCATCGAGCGTGAGGGCCGCGTCGAACGTCCCGCCGCCGTTTTTTGACGAATCCCCGGATCGTGCCGGTTTTGCCTTTGGTCAGCAGTTCCGCGAGCTGCTTGTCGGTCAGCTCCTTGTGGGCCACGGTTCTCCATACGGTCAGGCCGCAATCGGGATTCTGGCACTTGGCGAGTTTGGGATAGAACACCACGGGCCTGCCGCAACGCGGGCAGGCTGTGTCCTCCCGCGCCGTCGATTCTTGCTTCCAGCAGTTCTTTGGCGATTTGCGAGGCGAAGACCTCGATACCGCGATGGAACGTCAGGGCGTCCATCTCCCGGTAGCGATCTTCGCAAGGGCCAGCTCCCAGCCGCCCGTCATGGCGGCGTCGGCGATCTTCTTGTCCCTGACCACGGCATACACGGCCAGTCCCTTGTCCGTGGGTACAAGCGACTTTTCTCTCGCCTGACATACTCGCGGGCAAAGAGCGTTTCGATGATGGCGGCACGGGTGGCGGGCGTGCCGATGCCGGCATCCTTCATCGCCTCGCGTTCGGCCTCGTCGGACAGTTCGCGTCCGGCGGTTTCCATCGCCGCCAGCAGGCTCGATTCCGTGTGAAGGGGGCGCGGCCGGGTCTGTTTCTGTTCCGTGACGCATCCCTTGACGGGCAGCTCGTCGCCTTGCACGATGTCGGGAAGGAGGGTCATGTCCTCCTCTTTCTCCTCGACAGGTTCATTCAGGACGGCCCGCCAGCCCGTCTCGACCATGATACTGCCGCGGCCGTGAAATCATGATGTTTTCTTTCACGCAGGCCCGGAAAAGGTTTCGAGCATCGCCCGCGACCATCTCATAGACGATGCGGTGGTCGGCATCCAGTTCGGAAGGGAGGTTCTCGGTGGAAGCAGGCGCGTGGTGGTCGGCGATCTTTTCGTTGTCCACGCTTCGGCGGGAGAGAGATGCGGTATCCATCCTGCCCGCGTATTCCGCGAAACGGGGATAGCGTGTCATGTTCCCGATGAGTGCCGGAATCTCCTCGGCCACATCTTCCGATATATAGCGTGAGCCGGTACGGGGATAAGTGATGAACTTCTTCTCGTAAAGCGACTGGGCGATGTCGAGCGTTTTTTTCTGCCGAAAAACCATACCGGCTGTTGGCCTCTTTCTGGAGTGTCGTCAGGTCGTACAAGAGAGGCGGCTGTTCCCTGGTCTCCTTGCGCTCCACGTTCACGACGCGTACCGTTCGGGCGCCGATAACCTCGGCGCGGGCTGCTTCCGCCTTCTCCCTGCCGTCGAATTTCTCCGTGGAGAGGACGGTGAACTCCGTGCCCTCCTTTGCCGTGGAAAGCTTCAGCCGGAAATAGGTGGCGGGCTTGAACGCCTTGTTCTCCAGGTAACGGGAGCAGATGATCGCCAGCGTGGGGTCTGCACCCGTCCGAGCGACCAGACACCCCGCCCGGCAGCCACAGCAAGCGCTTGCGAGGCGTTGATACCGACGATCCAGTCGGCTTCGCTGCGGGCTTTGGCCGAGAGGTAAAGGTTGTCGTATTCGTTGCCGGGGCGAAGGTGTTGTAACCCCTCGCGGATGGCCCGGTCGGTCAGGCTGCTGATCCATAACCGCACGAAAGGGGGTGCGGCATTCCAGGTAAGAGTAGATGTAGCGGAAGATCAGCTCCCCTTCACGCCCCGCGTCGGTCGCGACGATGATGCGCTCGGCCATGCCGAACAATTCCCGGAGAATACCGAGCTGCTTCACGACACCCGGGTCGGCCTTATACTCTTTACCCTCCCGAACCTGCCGGGGCAGGAGGATGAACGATGATGGCAGGATAGGCAGGTTTTCCCGGCGGAAACCCGCGATGCCATACTGTTGGGGCATTGCCAGCCCGACCAGGTGGCCGAAGGCCCAGGTTACGGCATAGCCGTTTCCCTCGATAAAACCGTCTTTACGGTTCGTGGCTCCCACGATGGCGGCGATCTCACGCGCCACCGAGGGCTTTTCTGCGATAATAACTTGCATGATGATTCGGATTTTTCAGTGGTTGTTTTCTTGTAGTTCTTCTTTCTCTTTTTCCGGACGGGCGATCAGCCGGCGGTCGTAATAGACATGGTTGCTGTTCCGTCGTAATACAATGCCGTCCGTCGTCTGCCTCCTCCGGGGGCTGCGTTTACCCGGCCGGAGGTATAAGGCGGCCAGCGCTGCGATCCAGGAGCGGCATGGCTCCGGTCTGCATGTAGAACCATTTCATACGTTATACCTTGGCACCTTTGGAGTTGCTCTTTTTGCAGCTGCGGTAATTTCTCCTTTGCGCCGGAGTGGCCTCCTGCTGTCCCTGCTTGAGCGGCTCTTTCACACCTTTGACCGCTTCGACGGTCTTGCCCTCGGAATTGACGGCGACCTGGGTACGGCTTTCAACGGCGGGTTTGACCTCCGCTCCTTGCCGTTTCGCACGGTCGGGATTCCAGCGGAAGAGGTCCATCTTGTTACGCTCGAAGTTGGGCTTGACCCAGGCGTTGAACGGCTCACCCTGCCCGTCCTTGACCATGCCCTTGATGTAGAAAGCCTTGACATCCGCCCGCTTGAGGGATCGTTCACCGCTTCCGTCCACTGGTCATAAGCCTCTTTGGGCACGGAGGCTTTGAGGATTGTCCGGTGAATCGTGAGTGTGGGCTGTCGTTCGAGGCCGTAGTTTCCTGCCGTCCGTTTTCTCGGCGGCCTTCTGGCGGTAAATCTCCTTGTTCTCCTGGGCGTAGCGGTTGCGATCCAAACCGTCGTAGGTAAAGGAATAGTTACGTTCGGCCGCGTCGATTTGGATATAGGCATCCCGCTTATAACCCGCGCGGGTGGTATATCCTTCGAGCAACACCTTGCCGCCGCCGTAGAAATCCATCTGCTTGCCTTCCGAGAGGTCGGCCTCCTTGATGCGGGCACGTTTTTCGAGTAGCGAAACGGGCATGGGTTCCAGCGTGTTCGTCCATTTGTCTATCGACACGTAGCAGGGCGTGAGCTTGCCCGGCTCCAGCTCCAGGTCGATCACTTTCCCGGCATGACGGGTGTTCATCAGGTTCGTTTTCGCCTCCTCATCGAGCAGCACCCCGTGGAAGGGGGCGTCGAGGTCGGGTCGTTCCTGCCAGTAATGCGGCACGACGCGCAGCGAGCCGTCCGCCTGCTCTTCGAGCGACACGCGCCCTTTGGTGGAAACACGCATCCCGTTCTCCAGTTCGGGGTTCATCTCCACCAGCCCGTTGGATTTATGTCCGTAAGACATGGCTTTCAGGTGCGGCTCGATGTCCTCCATGCGGATACCTTTCTTCTCCATATCCGCCAGGTCTATCTTCGTGACGTCCAGCGGCTCGAACTGCCGCTGCTCCTGCGTCTGGAGCCGTTCGGAGGGGTCGATACGGTAATTTTCCAGAATCTCCGGGTCGAAGTCGATGCGGATAAGTTTGTTCAGGGCATTCTCCGTCATGACGAAGATACCCGTGTGGACGGGGTTCTGGGCCTGTTCCATGAACTTTTTGAAGAAGGCTTCGAGGGCTGAATCCTGCGTGTTCACGTTCAGCAGGCTCGCCACGTTCTGATCCGTGGGGTCGGCGGTCTGGATATTGCCGTCCTGATCCACGCCGGTAACGGCTTGTAGTCGTCCGTCGTCGGCATTCTGAACGAGCATGACTTGTTTAGCGTCGTTCTTTACGTTTTCGTCCATAATTACGAGTGTTTTAGTTAGCACCAATAGCGATGCGGGAACGAAAGTAAGGGGAACCAAATGAACGTAAAAGAGTTGAAAGGCTATGGAAGCATCGGGCACAGAAGTGGCCGCGGTTTCAACATCCGAAAAATGTGAGTCATGGAAACATACACACCTAAACCGAGGATAAGTTGCACCGACCCCCTCCGTGAAGCGGAGGGAGTATGTGGAGGTGAAGTTCGGCGACAATGATGCCATCCGGCTATCGCTGTCGAAAAGAGAAAGACGTGCTATTTGCAGATGGCAACGCCTACTTCGCCACGGGCGGGCTTCTGACTTGTCCGGTTTTTTCGAGCGGCACGTGGAAACGGCGTTCATCGACTATTCCGCCCTATGGGGGAATATTTCCGAAAAGAGAAAGGGGAAGCGCAGCCCAGCAATCCCGTCCGGCTATGCCGAGACGCTCTGTCAGATGCGTTACAGTCCGCATACCGTCCGGGCGTACACCACCTATTTCAGAGAGTTCCAGCAATACTTTGCGGGAGAAACCTCCGCTACATCCGACCGAAGAAATCAACGCCGTCGTACCTGATTGACACACGGGGATTTCGTCGTGCCAACAGGAATCCGCATCAACTCGATCAAGTTTTATTTCCGAGAAGGTGCTGGGACTGGAACGGAAATGTTACGAGGTAAAGCAGGCAAACGGGAACGGACGTTGCCCGACGTGCTGAGCAAGGAGGGAGAGCAAAATCCATCCTTGACGCAACCGGCCCGGACATCCGGCTGTTCTGCATGTTCTCGCCACTCTACGCGCCGGGTTGAGAATCAGTGAGCTGTTGACTTGAAGCCCCACGACATCAACGTGACCCGTTCATTGATACGGGTACGGCAGGGCAAAGGGAGGAAAGACTGCCACGCTGCTGTCGAAGCCTCTTGTCAGGAAGTTGACCGAGTACACCCAGCTGTACAAGCCGCAGGAATGGCTGTTGAGCGGCACAAGGGCGAGCTGTTCACGGAGAGCATCGTGTCGAAGAAGGAAAGAGGCGGCGAAGGAAGCCGGAATCACCGGGCGGGTGTACCCCCCCTGTTGCGGCACCTCGTTCGCCACGCATCTGATCGAGCAGGGCAC
>VOFG01000817.1_pt1 | contig 22000 bp, 33 predicted proteins | sample 5384171 | NCBI WGS metagenome assembly VOFG01 (sample SAMN12384726, study PRJNA508395) | human gut metagenome | isolation source: healthy gut F | host: Homo sapiens | reverse complement strand
CTCGATGGTGGAGGTTTCCATGGCGCCGTTTGGGCTGATCTGGAAGATGTGCCACTCGAGGTTGCCGGTGTTGCCGATGCCGTCGACCTTGTAGAAGTCCACCATGGTCTGGGCGTCGACGGCGCCGAGGTTGTTCTGGATGTTCGTGTAGAGCGTGACGATCTTGCCGTCCTTGACGTTGGAGATGGTGAAGTCCTCAGCCTTGAGGGTATCGGCGGTGTAGGTGCTGTCGTTCAGGAAGTAGTTCACGCCGCCGACGAGCCGGGCGTTGGGCGTCCGGGTCGCATAGCCGCAGTAGGACTGGTAGACGTCGATGGTGTTGGCCTCGGCATCGCCGACGAAGGTCTCCGCCTGCTGCGCGACCTCAATGAGCTTATCGGAAGCGATGACGTTCTCCGTATCGTTCAGGCTGACCAGGCCGATCGCGCCCATGTTGGGGTTGATGGCGATCATGCTGGAGGAGAGCTTGACGGCGATGTACTGGGTGCCGGTGTAGTTCTCAACGTACCAGACTTCGTTCTGGTCGCCGATCAGCACGCCGGAGCGCTCCTCAGCGCCGACGGTGTTGTAGATGTTCAGCAGCAGATCCACGCCCTCCTTAGCAGTGGAGGCCTCGCTGAGCAGGATCGTGGCCATGTCGCTCTCGCACATGCCGCCGCTGACCATGGGATCGGCCTTTCTGACGGCGCTGTTGGCGTTCAGCGTAACCATGGCGGAGACGGAGACACCCTTTTTTCATTCGTGCCGCACTCCTCCATGGGGGTGTGGGCGTGGGTACCGTCGCAGTCGGGGCAGACGCCGGAGGTGTTGTCGTCGGAGACGGCGGTGTAGGCGTAGCTGTCGTGGGTGAAGGTGTGGGTAAGGCCGTAGCAGCCCTCGTAGACGCTGCCGGCGGCGTGCTTGCCGTGCTGGCTGACGTAGGCAATCTTGTTATAGCTGTTGGAATAGTCCTCGCTTCGCGCCATGAAGGTAGAACCGTCCGCGGTATAATCGGAGCCGACATACACCATCGTGCAGGCCGACGCACTGATGACGCACAGAAGCGTCGTGACGGACAGGGCCGCCACCATGAGCCAGAGCTTTTTCATCGTTTTCATGTGAATCTCCTCCAGTGGCCCGCCGCATAGCGCTTTGCGGCGGCCACAGCTTGATGTGATGTGACTATTATACATAAATATACAATAATGTCAAGCTTAAAATGCATAAATATTTGCTGCAATCGAATATTGAGCTTAGATATACAAAACAAAAAGCTGCTGGAGGCCATGCTTTGGTGAAAAATCCATAGGAGGAAGGGCGTGCCGCGTGTGCGAATCCTTTTTTCACCTTGACGGCGGCGGGGAATCCGCTATACTGTGATGAAAAACAGAGGGAGGGGTCTGCATGGGATATGTCGCGATGATCGGGCTTTTGTTCGCGCCGCTGATCTGTCTGCTGTGCTGCGGATGGTTTTATGTCCGGTATCAGAATGAGCATGACGACGCGAGGTTGGCGGCGAAGAGCCGGCGCATTTGCCAGGGCTTCCTGCTCGCCGCCGCGATTTCCGCGGTGATCTTCGGCGTTTTGAAGCTGATTTTTCCAATCGCAGCATGAATATAAAATGAGAGGGCATCCGACGGATGCCCTCTCATTTTATATTCATCCAAAATCTCAGAATTCGCGGCGCGGGAGCCGCGAAAAGATCCAATCCGTTTTTGCGGCGGCGTGTACGTCGCAAAAAACACTTTGCGCGGAGCGATCGTCGCAGGCTGGCCAACGGCCAGCCGAGGCGCAGAGCGAAGCGAAAAAACACGCGTGCAAAGGGCAACGCTCTTTGCACGCGTGTTTTTAAAAGCTCCCGATCGGCACGGTGTCGTCGTCCGTGCCCTTTTCGATCGAGAGAATCTCGAGGTAGTAGCTGCGGCCGTTTTCCATCTCGACCTGTACACGCTCGCCCGCACGATGGCCGAGGACGGCCTTCCCGACGGGGGACTCCTTGCTGATGAGCCCCTTGAGCGCATCCTGCCGCAGCGTCGTCACGAGACGGATCTTCCGAGTCGCGCCGGTCGTCTCCATGCGTATCTCGACCGTGTCCCACAGGCCCGCCGCGTCGGCGGCGGAGGTATCGTCGATGACGTGCGCGGTCTTGATCATCCGCTGCAGATAGCGCACGCGCGCGTCGTTGCGGTTTTTCTCCTGCTTGGCGCACTTATATTCAAAGTTCTCGCTCAGATCGCCGAAGGCGCGCGCCGTCTGCACGTCCTCGATCAGCTTCGGCCGCAGCGTCTGCACGCGGTAGTCGATCTCCTCCTGCATTTTCTTCCGGTCGCTCTTCGTCAGTTCGTCGTACATGGCAATTCCTCCTCATCGAGCATCTGCGCCAGACGCTCCAGCGCCTCGGGCAGACGGCTCAGATCCATACCCGCATAGTTTACCACCAAAATGTGCGCCCGTCCAGCGCTCGGGCGGCTGTCGTAGTCCGAGAGCATCGCCAGACGCAGTCCCCGCGCCGCTGCGCGGCGCTGCAGTTCCCCGTCCGGGAGCGCCGTCTCCAGCCGCAGCAGGAAGTGCAGACCCGCGTCCTGCTCCATGATCCGCGCGCGCTCGCCGAGACGGCTCTCACCGATCAGGCGGATCACCGCGTCGCGCCGCTGGCGGTAGCGGTTTTTCATGCGGCTGAGGTGCTGCTCATAGCGCCCCTGCCGGATGAACTCCGCGAGCGTGTACTGCTCGAACGACGAGACGGTGCAGGCATAAAAGCCGAGCTTTTTCGCGGTAGCGCTCGAGCAGGCGCGGCGGCAGAAGCATGTAGCTGATTCGGATGGACGGTGCAATCGTCTTGGAGAACGTGTTGAGATAGATCACGCGCTGGCTCTCGTCCGTGGAGAACAGCGTTGGGATCGGGCGGCCCACGAAGCGGAACTCGCTGTCGTAATCGTCCTCGAGGATGCAGCGCTCCGCGCTCTCCTCCGCCCAGCGCAGCAGCTCCCGCCGCCGCGCGATCGGCATGACGATGCCCGTCGGATAGTGGTGGCTCGGCGAGAGGTGAACGATGTCCGCCGGCTCGCGCCGCAGCGCGCGCACCGAGAGCCCCGCCTCAGTCGAGCCCCACGCGCACAAGGCGCACGCCGTTCTGCGCGTAGATCTGGGAGATCTTGCTGTAGCCCGGATCCTCGACGGCGTAGCACTTCTCGCGTCCGAGCAGTTGGATGATGATGTTATAGAGAAACTCCGTGCCCGCGCCGACGATGATCTGCTCCGGATCCACCGTCATGCCGCCGAACTGGTGCAGGTACGCCGCGATGGCGCGGCGCAGCTCCTCCGCGCCGTTATAGGGCGTCGGCTCGAGCAGGCGCGTCCCCTGCTCGAGGATCGTCTGGCGCATGAGCCGCGACCAGACGGTAAACGGAAAGTCGTCCGGCTCGGGCGAGCCGGATGCAAAGTCGAGAAACCACGTCGGGCGCGGCGGCAGCTGCGAAATTTTCTGCGGTGCGGCCGCGGCGGCGCTGAGCGGCCAGTCCATCGCGCTGACGAAATAGCCGCTGCGCTCGCGGCTGTAGATATACCCTCGGCGATGAGCTGCTCATAGGCGTTCTTCACCGTGATAACCGACAGCTCCAGATGGTCGGCAAGCGTCCGCTTGACGGGAGCTTCTCCCCGCGGCAAGCCGCCCGGTGAGAATATCGGCTTTGATGCGGTCGTAGAGCTGCTCGTATAAGCTCGCCGCTGCCCTTGGCAAAGGTATAGGTCAGCATGTCTCCTCCATCTGGTATTAATTGATAATATCATCGTGGTTATTTTCATAATACCAGATTGTACTATAATGCAAGCATCAACAAAAAGCAAGGAGTTTTTTCTTATGAAAGATAGCAAGATCAGAAAGCTCGTCATGGCCGCGCTGCTGGCGGCGCTGACGTATGTGGCCACGACGGTCATCAAGATCCCCACCCCGACGGGCGGCTACGTCCACCCCGGCGACGGGCTGGTGCTGCTGTGCGGCTGGATCCTGGGGCCTTGGTGGGGCGGCGCGGCGGCTGGTATCGGCTCCATGCTGGTGGACCTGCTGGGCGGATATATGTCCTTCGTGCCCGGCACGCTGATCATCAAGTTCCTGGACGCCATGGCCGCGGCTCTCGTCGAAGGCGCTGGGCAAGGGCTATGTCTCCTACATCGTCGGCGGCGTTGTCGGCGAGGCCATCATGGTGGCGGGCTACTTCGTCTATGAGGGGCTGATCCTCGGCATGGGCATGGGCGCCGCCGCAGGCATCCCCAGCAACCTCGTGCAGGCTGTCACGGGCATCGTCATCGCGCTGGTGCTGATGGCGCTGCTGAAGGGCAGCAAGGCACTGGACAAAATCGCCGTCCAGTGGTAAACTGAATCCGGGAAAGAAAAACTGCTGCGGCGGGGTCTGTGCCCCGCCGCAGCATTGCAACATAGAAAGGATGTGTGTATCATGGCAGGAACAGTGCATGATGTGGAGAACAAGACCCTTCTGACGCAGGTGCGGCAGGAGGCGGCGGACGCCGCACAGCAGCTCATGGAAGCGTCGCATCTGCGCAAGGGGACAGATCGTGGTCGTCGGGTGCAGCACGAGCGAGGTTGTGGGCAAGAACGTCGGCAGTTGGTCGACGCCCGAGGTCGCGGCCGCGATTTTCGAGGGGCTGCACAGCGTCTTCGGCCCCGCGGGCGTGTATATCGCCGCGCAGTGCTGCGAGCACCTGAACCGGGCGCTGATCGTCGAGCATGAGGCCGTGCCGGATGCGGAGAGCGTAAATGTAAGGCCCCAGCCCAAGGCGGGCAGCTCCTTCGCAACCGCCGCCTACAATGCTTTCCGCCACCCCGTGGCACTCGAGGAAATCCGCGCGGACGCGGGTCTTGACATCGGCGGTACGCTCATCGGCATGCACCTGAAGAAGGTCGCCGTTCCCGTCCGACTGCCGCAGAATCACATCGGCGCGGCGATTCTGCTGGCCGCGCGCGTGCGCCCGAAGTTTATCGGCGGCGAGCGCGCCATCTACGATGAGTCCCTGAAGGACGGCTATCCCGCATTCTAAATAAAAGGAGGTTTGCAACCAGAGGATGCGAACCTCCTTTTATTTACTGTCTCACAGAGGTCGCGCCGCCGCAGCGGCGCGAATCATCAATAGAAATCCGTTTTGCGGCGGCGTGTACGCCGCAAAAACACTTTGCGCGGGCCTCGGCCCAAAGGAACTGGCCTCGGCAGACCCGACGGTTGATGTCGGGTCAGAGAGTGTATTTTTGTGCGCACGGCGCACAAAAATGCGCGGTGCGCAGCGAGATCCACTATTCACAAAAGGCCCCGCCTTTTTTTGTGAATACTAAAAAATAGAGTGCGCATCCATCCGGATGCGCACTCTATTTTTAATGAATCGAAAGACGTTCTATCGCCGTTTTCTGCAGCGTTTTCCGGTCGATTTTGCCGTTCGGGAGCAGGGGAAAACTGTCCATAAACAGTACATACCGGGGAATCTTGAACGCCGCTGCCCGGCAGCGCACCAGCTCCCGCACCTCGTCCTCCGTCATATCTTCTTTTTCACAACGCAGGCGCAGACCTCTTCCGTATAATGCCTGTCCGGCACGCCGATGACCTTTACCACATCGACACGGGGATCCTCGCACAGGATGTTCTCTATTTCACCGGGGGCGATGTTCTCGCCGCCGCGGATAATCAGCTCTTTTTCCGGCCCGTATACGTCAGATAGCCGCGCGCATCCAGCTTGCCCAAATCGCCGGTATGCAGCCAGCCGTCTCCGTCAATGGCCTCCTTCGTGGCCTCCGGCATGTGGTAATACCCCAGCATGACCGAAACGCCGCGTACACAGATCTCGCCCTCCTCGCCGGGCGGCAGGATCTCCCCGTCCGCACCGAGCGGATACCGCCCTCGACCGTCTGGAAAAAAGCGCCCCACCGTCGTCAGCCGCAGTTCCGGTGGATCGTCGATGGCACAGCTTGTGATGCCCGCCGAGGCCTCTGTCTGTCCCAGAGGGCAGGAGCGTGAAATCAAACGTCCTGCAGATCTCCTGATACAGCTGCGGCGAGTAGGTCGATCCGCCGATCATGCCCGTCTGCAGCGACGATAGATCACACGGCTCCTCGCGGTATCGCTTCAGGAGCACGGAAAACAGCGTCGGCACCGCGGTCAGCACCGTACAGCGCTCCTTTTCGATCGTGCGCAGGATGGTGCGCCCCTTCCGGTCGGGCGGAAAGCACAGGCATGCACCCACGGCCACCGCCGCCAGCGCCATCGCCGTGAGCGAGAAGCAGTGGTACATCGGCAGCGCCATGCAGAATATGTCCGTCTCGTCGGCATCCAGCGCGGCGGCCTGCGCAAACATCGTGTTCACGCGCGCGAGATGGTTCGTGCAGACGGGCTTGGCCTTCCCGGTGCTGCCCGAAGTGAAGAGGATCGTGTCCATGTCCTCACAGCGGGCCTCCGACCGTTCGACCTTCTCCGTCGGCGGCGAGAGATTTTCCGTCAGCGTCCGCAGCGGCAGGATCTTCACCGGCAGTTCAAAGCGCCGCAGCGTCTCGAGATATTCCCCGTCGGCCACGATCACGTCAATGTCTGCCGCCTGCACGCAGTGCAGCATTTCCTCCTTCGTATATCCCGTGCAGAGCGGCAGCAGAACGGCCCCCAGCTTCCACACGGCGCAAAAAGCACAAAAAACGCAGCAGGCTGGTCATTCGCCCAGACGCCGACATGGGCCCCTCTTCCCACGCCCTGCGCCCACAATCGGTCGCTGCGCACTCGCTGTATTCATCCAATTCCCGATAGGAACAGCGAAAACCCTCACCGATCAATGCCGGTCGCCCGGGAAACCGCCGTGCGGTCTCCCCCAGCACCTGACCGATGGTCATGTTATATTTTCCCATCTATCTTCACCTGATACTCCAATAGCCGCCGCCATATTTCTATGTCGGCGGCTATCAGGTTTTAATGTTTCCTTTCCGAACTGTGCGCTTACTTCTCAGCCTTCACAGCCTTGATGGACTCGATCAGCTCGGGGACGACCTTGAACAGGTCGCCGACAATGCCGTAGTCCGCGACCTCGAAGATCGGGGCGGTATCGTTCTTGTTCACCGCGATGATGCACTCGGAATCCTGCATACCGGCCTTGTGCTGGATCGCGCCGGAGATGCCGAGGGCGATGTAGACCTTCGGGTGGACGGTCTTGCCGGTCTGGCCGACCTGGTGGTCAGCGGAGATCCAGCCGGCATCTACGCACGCGCGGCTCGGAGCCAACAACGCCGCCCAGAACCTCGGCCAGCTCCTCGGCCAGGGCAATGCCCTTCTCGACATCCTTGCTGATGCCGCGGCCCACGGACACGATGACGTCCGCGCCGATCAGGTCGACGAGCTTCTTCGCCGCCTTCACCGTCTCGGTGACCTCGGTCTTGATGTCGCTGGCAGCCAGCTCGAACGCGGGATGCAGAATCTCGACGTTCTTCTTGCACTCGCGCTTCTTCATCACGCCGGGGCGAACCGTCGCCATCGCGGGACGGAAGCGCGGGCAGATGATGGAGGCCATCAGATGGCCGCCGAAGGCGGACGCGTCATCTTCAGGTCGCGATCCACGGGATGCGGCTCGCGGTTGATCATCACGGTGCCCAGCTTCTCGATGCGCTCCTCGGGCAGCGTGGAGGCCTCCTTCAGGAAGCCCTTGTAGTTCGGCATGTCGATGTCGAGGTGCGTGCAGTCCGCGCACAGACCCGTGTGCAGGCGCGCCGCGCAGCGGGGCGCCAGGTCACGGCCGATGTTCGAGGCGCCGAACAGCAGCACCTCGGGCTTCAGCTCCTCAACCGCCTCCACGATCACCTTCGTGTAACCGTCGGTCGTGAAGTCCTTCAGCAGGGGGCTGTTGTACACATACACCTTGTCCGCACCGTAGTTGCCCAGCTCGGGTGCGATGCCGTCCACGTTGTCGCCCAGCAGGATGCCGCACAGCTCAACGCCCAGCTCATCGGCCAGCTTCCGGCCCTCGGAGATCAGTTCGAAAGTGGTGGGCATCATCTCGCCCTGACGCTGCTCGCAGAACACCCATACGTTCTTGAACGCGCCGATATCAGCACTGTTAAAAGCCATATTCTTTCTCCTCCCTTAGATGATGTGCTTGGCGGCAAGAATGCCGGCCAGCTTGTCGGTGGTTGCCTTGTCAGCGCCCTCGAGCATCGTGCCCGCGCCCTTCTGGGGAGGCGTAAAGGAGGTCAGAATGTTGGTGGGAGAACCGGCCAGACCGATCGTGCTCTTGTCGATCAGGGGTGATCCTTCAGCGTCTCGTAGGTCATCGTGACCAGCGGCTTGCTGTAGGCCTCGAACGCGCCGCCGACGGACAGGTAGCGGGGCTGGTTCAGCTCCTTGATGCAGGTGATCATGCAGGGGGTGCTGACCTTGACGGTCATGTAGCCATCCTCGAGCATGCGCTTGACGGTCAGGGTATTGCCGTCCTTCTTGATCTCACCGGCGTAGGTGACCTGCGGCAGATGCAGCTTCTCAGCGATCTGCGGGCCGACCTGCGCGGTATCACCGTCGATGGCCTGACGGCCCGCGAGGATGATGTCGTCGGACTCGACGCCGTAGGTGTCGATCGCGGCGGCGATGATCTGGGAGGTTGCGTACGTGTCGGAACCGCCGAACTCACGGGCGGTAATCAGAACGCCCTCGTCGACGCCCATCGCCATCAGCTCGCGCAGCATGCCCTCAGCCGGCGGCGGGCCCATCGTGAAGGCCACGACCTTGCAGCCCAGCTCGTCCTTCAGAGCCAGAGCAGCCTCAACGGCGTTCAGGTCATCGGGGTTGATGATCGTCTGCATGGACGCACGGTCCAGCGTGCCGTCCGGGTTCACTGCCACCTTGCCGGAGGTATCGGGAACCTGCTTCACAGTTACCATAATTTTCATAATTCTCTTTACCTCCTCAGATTACTTAACGCCCAGATGGCTGGAAATGACCATGCGCTGGACTTCGCTCGTGCCCTCGTAGATCTCGGTGATCTTCGCGTCTCGCATCATGCGCTCCACGGGGTACTCACGCGTGTAGCCATAGCCGCCGAACAGCTGCACCGCGCGACGGGCGACGTCGGAGGCGGACTCAGCTGCGAACAGCTTCGCCATGGCGGCATCCATGGAGTAAGGCTCATGGTTCTGCTTCTTCATAGCCGCGGAATAGACCAGGAACTGCGCAGCCTGCATGCGGGCGTGCATGTCGGCCAGCTGGAACTGGGTATTCTGGAACCGAGACAGACGCTTATGGAACTGGACACGCTCCTGCGTGTACTTGATGGCCCCCTCAACAGCGCCCCTCGCCAAGGCCGAGAGCGCCTGCGCGGCGATGCCGATACGGCCGCCGTCGAGCGTCTTCATGGCGATCTTGAAGCCGGCACCCTTCTTGCCGAGCATACGGTCCTTGGGGATCACGCAGTCCTCGAAAATCAGGTCGCAGGTGGAACTGCCGCGGATACCCATCTTCTTCTCGTGCTTGCCCTGAGAGAAGCCGGGGGGTCGGTATCCTCGACGATGAAAGCGGAAATCTCCTTCATCGGGCGGCCGCGCTTGTCCGTGGTCTTGCCGGTGACGGCGATGATCACGAAGGTGTTGGCGACGTTGCCGTTGGTGATGAAGCACTTGGAGCCGTTGAGGATGTAGTTCTCGCCGGACTCATCCAGAACAGCGGTGGTCTGCTGGCCCTGCGCGTCGGTACCGGCGCCGGGCTCGGTCAGGCCGAAGGCACCGATCTTCTTGCCGGAGCACAGGTCGGGCAGGTACTTTTTCTTCTGCTCCTCCGTACCGTTTTCAAAGATAGGAGCGCAACAGAGGGAGGTATGAGCGGACACAATAACAGCGGTCGTACCGCAGACCTTGGCTAGCTCCTCAACGCACATGGCATAGGACAGAACGTCGCCGCCGGCGCCGCCGTATTCCTTCGGGAAGTAAATGCCCATCATGCCCAACTTGGCCATCTTCTCAACCGTCTCCATGGGGAAACGCTCTTCCTCGTCGATTTCGGCAGCCAGAGGCTTTACTTCCGTCTCCGCAAATTCGCGGTACATCTTGCGAACGAGCAGCTGTTCCTTAGTCAGATGGAAATCCATACTCTCTTTTCTCCTTTATAGAATTTTACTTTTTGTAGTTGAAGAAGCCTTCGCCGGACTTAATGCCCAATTTGCCCGCACGAACCATCTTCCGGATCAGCACGTTTGCGCGATACTTGCTATCGTGCGTCTCGTTGAACAGCACATCCATAATGTTCAGGATACGTCCCAGCCGATCAGGTCGCCCAGATGCAGGGGCCCATCGGATGGTTGCAGCCGAGCTGCATAGCAATATCGATATCTTCCGCAGAGGCAACGCCTTCCTGCAGAACGCAAACGCCTTCGTTTCAGTAGGGGATCAGGATCTTGTTGACCACAAAGCCGGGGGCCTCATTGACCACCACGGGGGTCTTGCCGATCTCCACAGACAGGTTCTTGATGTACTCCACCAGCTCGGCGGGGGTATTGCCGCCGGCGATGACCTCGACCAGCTTCATCGCGGGCACGGGGTTGAAGAAGTGCATACCGATCAGGTTGTGCTTCAGGCCCTGCGCCATCTCGGTGATAGAAAGGAGGAGGTGTTGGTGGCAAAGATCGTCTCGTCCTTGCACATCGCGTCCAGCTTCGCCAGCAGCTCCTTCTGACGGCCATGTTCTCGGCGACGCACTCGATGACCAGATCGGCATCGGCGGCGGCCTCAACCTCCTCGACGAGGATACGGCTCATGATATCGTCAGCCGCTTCCTGCGCCATCTTGCCGCGGGCGACCTTCTTGTTCAGAGAGGCGGCCAGCTTATCCTTATGGCGCTGGGCGCTCGCGACGCTGGAAGCATACATCAGCGCGGTGTGGCCCTTTGGCCGCGAAAACCTGAGCGATACCGCTGCCCATCGTACCGGCACCAAAAATAGCAACTTTCATGATAAGTTCCTCCTAATTTAAAAATATTGTATAAACTCTTTTTTTAATTATCAGGCAGGGCCTGTTAATTACTTGTTCTGATAGGGGCTCGTGCTTGCGCTTTTCAAGGAAGGCGCCCATGCCCTCCTTCTGGTCTGTTGTCTCGAAGCAGCTACCGAACAGCTTCTCCTCGATGACGATGGCGTCGTCCATCTTTGCCTCAAGGCCCTCGTTGATGGCCTTTTGCAGGCGCGGACGGCGATGGGGGCGTTCTTGGCGATGGTGGAAGCCATCTTCTCCGCGGCGGGCATCAGCTCCTCGGCGGGATAGACGGCGTTCACCAGGCCGATACGGAGCGCCTCGTCGGCCTTGATATTCTTGGCGGTGTAGATCAGCTGCTTGGCCATGCCGGGGCCGACCAGACGCGCCAGACGCTGCGTGCCGCCGAAGCCCGGCGTGATGCCGAGACCCGTCTCGGGCTGGCCGAAGACGGCGGTGTCCGCGCAGATACGGATATCACAGCTCATGCTCAGCTCACAGCCGCCGCCCAGCGCGAAGCCGTTGACCGCGGCGATCGTGGGGATCGGCAGCTTCTCGAGCCTGCGGAAAACGTCGTTGCCGAGCTTGCCGAAGGCCTCGCCTTCGGCCTTGGTCAGCGTACTCATCTCACCGATGTCGGCGCCGGCCACAAAGGCCTTCTCCCCGCTGCCGGTGATGACCAGCGCACGGATCTCCTCGTCGGCCATGATCTGTCCGATCATCTCATCGAGATCGGCGACAACCGCAGAGTTCAGCGCGTTAAGCGCCTTGGGGCGGTTGATGGTCGCGACGGCGATGTTGCCCTTTTTCTCCAACAGAACATTCGTCATGCTTGTTCCTCCTTGTATGCTTTGCGGCGGCCGCGGTATGCGGCACTGCACGCGCATATTTACCGGGAATTTTCCCGACATTGGGGCTTATTTCCCGTCCATATAATCCGCATTATAGTATATCGTCAGAAATTTATCAAGCCCCGTAAGAAATGTTTTTCACTTTTCAGAATAATTCACAAAGAACTCTTTTTCGATCTTTGGTTATTTCTCAAACTTGCCCACTGGAAGTCTCGTGCGACGCCTGCTGGATCCGCCGCCCGGAGGAGCACCGCGGCCGCTGGCGCGAGCTGATGCCCGGCGCGCGGGAGCTGCGGGTGGAGCTCGGCTGCGGCAAAAGGGGCGCTTTACGGCGGAGACGGCGAAGGCCGAGCCGGACGTGCTGCTCATCGCGGTGGAGAAGGTGCCGGACGCGATGGTCGTGGCGATGGAGCGCGTGCGGGACGCGGGGGCTGACCAACGTGTTTTCATCGACGCCGACGCGGCGCTCCTGCCGGAGCTGTTCGCCCCCGGCGAGGTGGACCGGATCTACGTCAACTTCTGCGACCCGTGGCCGCGGAGCAACCAGAAAAAGCGCCGCCTGACACACGGAAACTTCCTGCGCCAGTACCGCAGGGTGCTGCGCCCGGCGGGACAGATCCACTTCAAGACCGACAACGACAAGCTCTTCGCGTGGTCGGTCGAGGAGATTCCGCAGTTCGGCTTTTCCCTCTCGGAGGTCACGACGGATCTGCACGCGGACGGCCCTGTCGGCGTGATGACGGACTATGAGGCGAAGTTCTTCGCCGAGGGCAAGAACATCAACCGCTGCGTCGCGACGATGGAGGACTGGACGGAGCCCGCGCCGGAAGCGGACGGCTCGGAGTGATCCGGAAGGAGGATGCACATATGAAGCTGATGATTGCATCGGACGTACACGGCTCGGCCCACTTCGGGCGGCTGCTGCTGGACGCGCTCGACCGCGAGCAGGCCGACCGCCTGCTGCTTCTGGGCGACCTGCTCTATCACGGGCCGCGCAACGACCTGCCGCAGGGGTACGACCCCAAGGCGCTCACGGCCATGCTCAACGACGCACGCGGGCGGCTTCTGTGCGTGCGCGGCAACTGCGACGCGGAGGTTGACCAGATGGTGCTGCAGTTTCCCATCCTCGCGGACTACTGCGTCCTCCCCTGCGGCGAGCGGCTGATCTACGCCACGCACGGACATGTCTATAACCTGCAGCAACTCCCGCCGCTGCAGCCGGGGATATTCTGCTGCATGGGCACACGCATGTCCCGGCGTGGACGCCGTTCGGCGACGGGAACCTCTATCTCAACCCCGGCTCCGTCTCCTCCCGAAGGAGGGCAGTCACCATGGATATATGACGCTCGAGGGCGGCGTATGCCTGTGGAAAACGCTGGAGGGTGAGGAGTATCACCGTCTCGCGCTATAATCCTTCATCAGTTTGCCCATTTGGCAAACTGATGAGAAGTTTCGCTGCGCTCCGCGCCTTGCCCCGCCGCAAGCGGCGGGGCTGCGACACTACGCTTGCGCGCAGAGTGTTTTTTGCAACTTACACGCCGCAGAAAAAACGGATTTCAATTGATTCGCAGCTTGCGAGCCGTGAACTCTGTGAGACTTTTTTAAACAGGCCGCCGGGGCTTCGTCTCCGGCGGTCTGTTTTGTTCGGAAGGGCTGGCGGCAGATATTGCATATTTTGTGAACAAAGTTTGCTTTTTTTGTGAACATTAGCACTCACCTCTTGACAGTGCTAAAAACAGTGCTATGATGAAAGCGAACTTGAGAGAGGGATCAAAAAGAGTTCCTCCGGGAGTCCAAAGAAAACAATACATGTAGCAACAGAAGTTCGCCGACACGGGGCGCAATTCCCCGGCTGCGCGATCAGTTTGAATGGAGGAATGACTTATGCTGCCCAGCATTTTTGGTGAAAACTTGTTTGATGATTTCTTCTCTGATCCTTTCGGGATGATGATGCCGCAGGGACGCGATCCCCTGTACGGCAAGCACGCAAAGAACCTGATGAAGACAGACGTCCGCGAGATGGATGGCTCGTATGAGCTGGACGTTGATCTGCCGGGCTTCAAGAAAGACGAGGTGCATTTCGACCTGAAGGACGGCTATCTGACCATCAGCGCCGCCAAGGGTCTGGATAAGGACGAGGAGGACAAGAAGGGCAAGTACATCCGTCAGGAGCGCTATGCCGGCGCTTGCAGCCGGAGCTTCTACGTAGGCGAGGACGTGGAGCCGTCGGAGATCTCCGGCAAGTTTGAAGACGGCATCCTGAAGCTGTCGATCCCCAAGGCCGAGAAGAAGCTGCCCAAGAGCTCCTCGATCACGATCGGTGATCGCTCCCGCCGCTTCCGCGGCCGCCGAAAAGTGAATGAATCCTGCCCGACGGGCCCCGATTGTATAATCGGGGGCCCGTTGAACTGTCAAAAAGTCTCACAGAGTTCGCGGCGGCGCAGGCGGCAGGGACAACGCGCGAAGTCTGCTTGTCAAAAAAAGCTTTGCTTTTGACAAACGAAAGGTTCCGATCCATACGATCGGGGCCGCTTATTCTTTGTGCAAAAGGTATAAGGAATTGGTATGATTCGTTTGGAACATCCCGATACAGCGATGCGAAAAAATCTCATTTTGCCGCGTTCCCGCCTTTTTGAAACTTTTATCACACCTTTTCTTTTCATTTGAAAAAATGGTGAGAATTTACCTGGGTAAAGCTTTTGTTTTTGTCAGATTTGCCAAAATCTCATTTTGGTTGTTTTGCCGCCTGACGGGACGCCCCGGAACATGTATAATGGAGGTGATGAAAGTCGGGTATCCCTACCCATTTTTGAGTGAACGAAAGGAGCGATCCATCTTCATGCACACCACCGAGATCAAAAAAAGTTCTGGTGGCCAACCGCGGCGAGATCGCAGTGCGTATTTTCCGCGCCTGCTACGATCTGGGCCTGCACACGGTTGCCATCTACTCCAACGAGGACACCTACTCCCTCTTCCGCACCAGAGCCGACGAGGCCTATCTGGTCGGCGAGAAGAAGTCCCCGCTGGGTGCCTATCTGGATATTCCCGGCATCATCGGTCTGGCCAAGCGCCGCGGCGTGACCGCCATCCACCCCGGCTACGGCTTCCTGTCCGAAAACGCCGACTTTGCCCGCGCATGTGAGGATAACGGCATCCTGTTCGTGGGTCCTTCCTCCGACGTGCTGGCCAAGATGGGCGACAAGCTCAGCGCCAAGGAGATTGCCGTCCAGTGCGGCGTGCCGATCATCCCCGGCTCCACCGAGCCGCTGAAGGACGCGGACGAGGCGGTGGAAAGGCCGTGAGCTACGGCTTTCCCATCATCCTGAAGGCCGCCGCCGGCGGCGGCGGACGCGGCATGCGCCGCTGCGACACCGTCGAGGAGGTCAAGACCGCCTATGAGCTGGTGCACCGTGAGGCCGAGAAGGCCTTCGGCTGCGGCGACATCTTTATGGAGAAGTACCTGATCGAGCCGAAGCACGTCGAGGTGCAGATCCTCGCCGACCAGTACGGCAACGTCTATCACCTCGGTGAGCGCGACTGCTCCCTGCAGCGCCGCTATCAGAAGGTCGTCGAGTTCGCCCCCGCCTGGTCCGCCCCGCAGAAGACGGTCGAAGCCCTGCGCCGCGACGCCGTCAAGATCGCCAAGTCTGTCGGCTACGTCAGCGCCGGCACCGTGGAGTTCCTCGTCGACAAGAACGGCGACTACTACTTTATTGAGATGAATCCCCGCATCCAGGTGGAGCACACCGTTACCGAGATGGTCACGGGCATCGACATCGTCCGCGCCCAGATCCTGATCGCCGCCGGTCACCCCCTGAGCGACCCCATCATCGGCCTGACCTGCCAGGAGGACGTGAAGATGGACGGCTACGCCATCCAGTGCCGCGTCACCACCGAGGATCCCGCCAACAACTTTGCCCCGATAACGGCAAGATCCCGGCCTACTCCTCCTCTGGCGGCTTCGGCGTGCGTCTCGATGGCGGCAACGCCGACGTCGGCACCGTCATCTCCCCTACTACGACTCTCTGCTCGTCAAGGTCACCAGCTGGGACGCACCTTCGCCGCCGCCTGCCGCAAGTCGGCCCGCGCCATCAACGAGGTGCGCGTGCGCGGCGTCAAGACGAACATCCCCTTCGTCACGAACATCCTCGCCCACCCCGCCTTCATCAACGGCCAGTGCCACACGAAGTTCATTGACGAGACGCCGGAGCTGTTCGACATCACCGACTCCCGCGACCGCGCGACCCGCGTGCTGAAGTACATCGCCGAGATTCAGGTGGCCGCGCCCAACGCCGAGCGCCACCAGTACGACATTCCCCCGCTTCCCCGAGGCGAAGCAGCCGCTCGGCCCCGGCCTGAAGCAGATGCTCGACGAGAAGGGGCCCGAGGCCGTGAAGCAGTGGGTGCTCGACCAGAAGAAGCTCCTGCTGACCGATACAACGATGCGCGACGCGCATCAGAGCCTGCTGTCCACCCGTATGCGTACGCGCGACATGGTCAAGGGTGCCGACGGCGTGGCCGATATCCTGCGCGACTGCTTCTCCCTCGAGATGTGGGGCGGCGCGACGTTCGACGTGGCCTACCGCTTCCTGCACGAGTCCCCGTGGGAGCGCCTGCGTCTGCTGCGCGAAAGATCCCCAACATCCCGTTCCAAATGCTGCTGCGCGGCTCGAACCTCGTCGGCTATTCCAACTATCCCGATAACCTTGTGCGCGCCTTCGTGCAGGAGGCTGCTGAGCGCGGTATCGACGTGTTCCGCGTATTCGACTCGCTGAACTGGATCCCCAGCATGGAGGTCGCCATGGACGAGGTGCTCAAGCAGAACAAGCTGCTCGAGGCCACCATGTGCTATACCGGCGATATTCTCGATCCCACGAAGGACAAATACACGCTGGAGTATTACGTCAACCTCGCCAAGGAGCTCGAAGCGCGGCGCGCACATGCTGGCCATCAGGACATGTCCGGCCTGCTCAAGCCCTATGCCGCCAAGAAGCTCGTCGCCACCCTCAAGCAGGAGGTCGGCCTGCCCATCCACCTGCACACGCATGACACCACCGGCAACCAGGTTGCCGCCCTGCTCATGGCCGCCGAGGCCGGCGTGGACGTCGTCGACGTCGCCAGCGCCACGATGTCCGGCCTGACGAGCCAGCCCTCCCTCGACGCCGTCGTCGCCGCCCTGCAGCGCAGCGAGCGCGACACCGGTTTCGACCTGCAGCGCGTGCAGGAGCTGTCGAACTACTGGTCCGACGTCCGTCTGCGCTACGAAAGCTTCGACCATGGTCTCAAGAGCACCACGACCGACATCTATCGCTATGAGATCCCCGGCGGCCAGTACACAAACCTGCATCCGCAGGTCGATCTCTCGGCCTCGGCGACCGCTTCGAGGATGTCAAGGAGATGTACAAGACTGTCAACGACATGCTCGGCAACCCCGTCAAGGTGACCCCCGTCGTCCAAGGTCGTCGGCGACCTCGCCATCTTCATGGTGCAGAACAACCTCACCCCTGAGAACATCGTCCAGCGCGGCGCTGCGCTCGCCTTCCCCGACTCCGTGGTGTCCTACTTCAAAGGGGCATGATGGGTCAGCCCGCATGGGGCTTCCCCAAGGATCTGCAGAAGGTCGTGCTAAAGGGGCGAGGAGCCCATCACCTGCCGCCCCGGTCTGCTGCTTGACCCGGTCGACTTCGACCAACTCAAGAAGGAGGTCAGCGAGTTCCGCGACGACGCTGAGCGCAAGGATCTGATCTCCTACGCCATGTACCCGAAGGTATACAAGGACTTCTGCCGCCACCGCAAGGAGTTCGGCTACATCACCCGCATGGGCAGCCACGTCTTCTTCAACGGCATGGCCCTCGGCGAGACGAACAAGATCAACATCGAGGACGGCAAGACCCTCGTCATCAAGTATCTGGGTCTGGGCGACCACAACAGCGACGGTACGATCAACGTCCAGTTCGAGCTCAACGGCATGCGCCGTGAGGTCGCCGTCCGCGACCCGAACGCCTCCGAGCAGACCCGTCAGGCGGTGCTGGCCGATGAGGACGATCCGAAGCAGGTCGGCTCCTCCATCCCCGGCATGGTCTCAAAGGTCAACGTCCAGCCCGGCGACAAGGTCGAGGAGAACCAGGTGCTCCTCATCATCGAGGCGATGAAGATGGAGACCGCCATCACCGCCCGTACCGCCGGTTCGGTCAAGAAGGTGCTCATCAAGGAGGGTCAGCCTGTCAAGGCCAAGGAACTCCTGATGGAGCTGGAGTAATCTTAATCAAAAGAGATGGGCCCGAAGCTTTTGCTCCGGCCCATCTCTTTTTCATTCAAAAGGCCAGAGCATAAAGCTCCGGCCTTTTCTGTCTTATTTTACCCTTTATTCCGGATGGCCAGCAGTCTTGCGCCGCAGAGCGCGGAGCCTGCCGCGAGCCACAGGAACGAATAGTCCCGCACATCGCCCGGATCGACGAACACGAGCAGGCACAGTGCGGCAAACACAAGCAGCACCACGCTGAACGCGGTGCACAGCACCCGCTGCGCCCGACTCGCCGGGGCGGCGGCGTACTGCCGCGCCTTTTTTCATGCAGAACCCGCCGAGCAAGGCGAACACCACCGTCAGAATCAGGAACGTCGGCCAGTCATGGCCGATATCCGGCGAGGTCAAAATCGCGCCGAACAGCATGGTAAACAGCACCGAGACGCCCGCAAGCCCCCGCCAGCCGAAGCGCTTGCGCTGCTCGGCCTGTGTCGTCTGCACAGGTTCGCCGCGCAGCCGGTCGAGCTGCTCCTGCGCGCCCTTGACGCCCGCCTGCGCCGCGCGGCTGTAGAGCTCCTCCGCGCGGGCGAGATCTTTCGGGACGCCCGAGCCCTCCTCATAGTGGGCCGCGAGGTTCTTGCACGCGAGCGGCATCCCGCGGTCGACCGCGGCCTGATACCAGCGGACGGCCTTCTCCTGATCGGCCTGCACGCCCAGCCCCTGCTCATAGCAGTAGCCGAGGTTGTTGCAGCCGACCTCGTCGCCGTCCTGCGCCGCACGCTCGTACCACTTGAAGGCCTCCTGCGGGTCGGCCTGCGTGCCGATGCCGCGCTCATAGCAGTAGCCGAGCTGCACCTGCGCGCCGGTCTCGCCCTCCTCCGCCGCCTGACGGTACAGCGCAAAGGCCAGCACGGGATTTTCCTCCACGCCCCTGCCGCTGAAATAGAGGTTCGCAAGAAAATATTTTGCCGTCCGTCGCCGTGGTCGGCAGCCAGCTGATACAGCTGCGCCGCGCGCTTCATGTCCTGCTTGACGCCAATGCCGTGCTCATAGCAGACGCCCCAGCGCGCGCTCGCCATCGGGATACTCCTGCTCGGCAGCGAGGGCGTACATCTGCGCGGCCTTTTTCTCGTCCTTTTCCACGCCGCGCCCGGCCTCATAGCTCAGCCCAAAGGAAGAACTGCGCGCGGGGATACTCCTGCTCCGCCGCTGCCTGAAACAGCGTAAAGGCGCGCTTGTCGTCGCGCGTGGTCCCGCGCCGCTGCGGCAGAGCACGCCGAGGTTGCACTGTCCCATCGCGCTTCCGAGCTGTGCCGCGCGCTCATAGAGCGCGACGGCCTGCCTCAGGTCCTCCTGTACGCCGCGCCCCCGTCTCATAGCAGAGCCCCAGTGAGCAGATTGCGTCCGCGTGGCCGCGGTCGGCGGCACGGCGGTAATAGGAAAACGCCTTGTTGAAGTCGCGCTCCGTGCCGTGCGCGTATGTATAACAGAGCCCCGCCTGATAGAGCGCATCCGGGTAGTCGCCCTCCGCCGCGGAGAGGTAGCACTTGAACGCCTGCTCGTCGTTTTCCTCCACGCCGTAGCCTGCGTCGCATAGCTCTTGCCGAGGAAGTACCACGCGCGCGGAAGCCCCATGTCGGCAGCCTTGCGGAAGAGCTCCGCTGCGCGCTTGTCGTCCTGCGCCGTGCCTTTGCCGAGGTGGCAGAGAACGCCCAGCGCGCACAGGCCGTCGGCGCTGCCGCCGCGGCCCGCCTCCTCATACAGCTGCGCCGCCTTGTGCGGATTCTCCTCGACGCCGTTGCCGAACTCGTAGCACGGCCCAGCAGGTGCTGCGCGCGGGGCAGGCGCTGCTCGGCGGCCTCGGTGAAGTAGCGCGCCGCCTTGTCATAGTCCCGCTCCACCCCGGCGGCGAAGTAGTAGAGCGCGCCGAGGTTGCACTTGGCCATCGGGTAATCCTGCTCGGCCGACTGCTTATAGAGCTCGATCGCCATGTCGAGATCCGGCTCGGTGCCCTGCCCCGTCTCGTAGCAGACGCCGAGGTCGCACTGCGCCGGGGCATAGCCCATGTCCGCAGACTCCTTGAACAGCTCGAACGCGCGGTCGCCGTCGCGCTCGACGCCGGTGCCGTTGTCATAGCAGACGCCCAGCCAGTAGCGGCCGACCGGATCGTCCGATGCCGTCTGCGAGAACCACTCGAAGGCCTTCTTCCCGTCGCGCTCGACGCCGTGCGTCCCGTAGATATAGTGCAGTCCCATCTGCACCTGTGCCTGCGAGTCGCCGTCCTCCGCCGCCTGGCGGCATGTCTCCAGCTCCTCGGCCTTCTGGCGGCGTCTGCGGTCGGCCATGGCCAGCACCTCCGGCGAGAAAACCACCACGTCGGACGGCTTCTGCTCGCCGCGGCTCTCCCGGTTTTCGATTTCTTCACTCATCGGCTCGCCTCCTAAATCCTATTTACTCACCCGAAAAGACCGGCGGTCTTTTGGATGAAATAGATCCCGCTGCGCTCCGTGCCTTGCCCCGCCATAGGCGGGTCTGCGACACTGTGCTGCGCGTAAAGTGTTTTTGCGACGTACACGCCGCCGCAAAAAGCAATTAAGCCTTATTCGCGGCTTCCGAGCCGCGAACTCTGTGAGACTTTTTCTCTGCTCAGCGGGCGGCGCAGCAAACACTGCGCCGCCCGTTTCTGTCGATTCGTCTCCCCACTCAGCGCATCAACTGCTGCAGCTCCTCCGCCGAGACAAGGCCGATGGAGGTGCGCGTCACCTCGCCGCCGTCAAAGCGCATGAGCGTCGGAATACTCGCGATGCCGTAGCGCATGGCGAGATTTCCGCACGCGTCGACATCGACCTTCACGACCTTGTAGCCCGGGTTCTGCTCCGCGGCCTGCTCCAGCAAGGGCGCGAGCATCCGGCACGGGCCGCACCACGCCGCCCAGAAATCCACCAGCACGGGCTGCTTGCTCTCGAGCACCTCACGGGCAAAGCTCTCCTCCGTTGCATGTACAATCGCCATTTCGATGGCCTCCTTTGTGTTTCATTTTCCACAGCATACCGCTTTTCGCCGCGATCGGCAGTAGTTTTTGCAACAGCCGCGTCAAAAAAATACACGTTATTTCTGGCGGCTGTTGAGCTTGCCGAGATAGCGGTAGATGCTGGCCTCGGGCTGTGCAGCTGCTTGGCGACGTAGCTCACCGAGCCCCTTGAGCAGGAACACGCCCTTGCGGCTCAGCGTCTCCATGATGTCCATCTTCTCATCCTGTGTCAGGCGGTCGACCTCCACGGGGTAGTTCGCCACGACGGAGGAGACGATGCTCGCCGTCGCGCCCGCGATGGACGTGGGATAGGCCTGCGCCGCGGGGCCGGCGCTCGGCAGCTCGCGGTCGACGATCAGGCTCGTGCCGCTCTCCGTGCCGGGCATGAGCTTGCCGCCGCAGAGGTCCATGACCTTCCCGCCAGCTCTTCATAGCGGCTGCTGTCGAAGTTGATGCACAGCAGCCCCGCCAGCTCGCCGTTGGCGCCGCGGATGAACAGTGAGTTCGAGCACATCTTCTTGCCCGTGACGGACATGCTCGAAACGGAGGACATAGTCCTGCGTCTCGTACAGGCGGCTCGTCAGATACTCGAGCATCTTGTTGCTCAGGGGCGAGCCGAGATGCCGCCCGTCAGCTCGCCGTTGGCGATGGCGATGATCTGGTTGGAATCGTCCTTCAGCTCGTGCAGCGCAATCTCATAGTCCGGGCCGAGAATGTGCCCAAGAAACTCCACGAGCAAGCTATAATGCCTTTTCAGTTCTTGTTCCATGGCTTAGTTGCCGCCTCCTTGCACCTGCGCCTCAGGCTTCTGCTCCGCCTTGAGCAGGCCAGCTCCTCTTCCTCGAGCACGCGGTAGGCTACCTTGCCGACAAGCGTCTTCGGCAGCTCCTCGCGGAACTCGATGTCAT
>VOFG01000595.1_pt1 | contig 22000 bp, 25 predicted proteins | sample 5384171 | NCBI WGS metagenome assembly VOFG01 (sample SAMN12384726, study PRJNA508395) | human gut metagenome | isolation source: healthy gut F | host: Homo sapiens | reverse complement strand
CCGCAACAAGTGCGACAAGCAGCTTTCCGACAAGCAGATTGTCGAGCTGGTGACGAAACGCAAGACCGGGCTAATCAAGGGCTTCAAGGGCAAGAACGGCAAGGCTTTCGATGCTTCGCTGGTACTGGGCGAGCAGTTCAATGTCGGTTTTTCATTCCCCGAAAAGAAAGCGAAACCGAAGAAATAGCCTATCTTTGCCGCTGAAATTTCATTGTGATAGGTTTTACAGCTTATAATAATTGAAATTTTAGTGGTTGCGCACGTCTTGGCGGCGAACCCCAAAAAAAGCGTATATGTGTTTCGATATATATACCCAAATGCAATGCATTCCGGCAACCGCCGTATCCCCACATTTTGAAAAGTGCTTTTCGCATTGCCGTTATGTTTTTCCGGCAACCGTCCAACTGCCGTTACTTTTCCGTGTAACAAAGTTAAGCAAATACCCTGAAAAATCACGTGCAAACAGAAAAAATCCTGCCGTGTTTCACAACAGGGCAGGACACAAGCACTTAAAAATACACAAGTTCAGCCCATACGCCTACGGGCAGCTTGCGTTCCTTTGAAGATTATATGAACCGATGACAAAACAGCTTTGGTTCGCCGTGTCTTTGGTGATGATGTCCCTTTCCCGCATGAAGCGGATATAGCTCTTTGCGGTGCGCTCCTTGATGTCCAATACCTGCTGCAACTGCTCGCAAAGGTCTATGTAGGTGATGCGTGTCTGCCGCCCGAAGATGTCACGTGCGACATTCACCAGTTCCCTTTCCTTGCGCTTCTCCTTTTCCTCACGTGGTTTCTCGCCCTTGTACACGTGCATCCCGGCTTCCTTGTCCCAAGCAAAGAGCATCAGCGGCACGTCCAGCGGGCTACCGTCCCTTACTTTCAATGCTTTCACCACCGACTGGGTAGGTTCTTCGTCTTTCTCTATCGAAAGGATAGTAGCCGCCTTGCGCTGCAACTCGCTGCCCAAATGTCCCCGCAGTTTCAATCCGTTGGGGACGAAGTGCAGCACGCACAGAATACACGTGTTGTAGATGCCCGCCAGCCGATAAAGTTCATCTATCACCGCCACGCTTTCCGCTTCATCGTTGGCACTCTTAACAAGGTCTGCGATGCCGTCAATGATGACCAACTGGATGCCGCCGTACTGGTAGTAGAACTTGTCCATGCTTTGTACAATGGCGTTCAGGCGTTCTTTGCGTGACATACCGGTAAGACAAAACGCTTTCAGTTCATCGGGTTTGTCCGGCTGTTTGGCACGTGCCAGCAGGTTGCTTACATTCTTGAACAGTTGCACTTCCGACTGTTCGGTGTCGTAGAGCAAGACCGCCTTGTGTTTGCCGTTGGCGGTTATCTGTATGCCCAGCGTATCTACTTCCGCACCAGCCGGGCAGATGCAGCCCGCCACGATTGCGGCTATATAATTGCTCTTTCCCGTTCCCTCGCCCCCGGTGATGCCGAACAGGTTGCCTTGTGTCCCCAGCGGAACGTCACCCGCCGAAATAATCTCTTGCGCTTTGGCGGGCGGGTTGTTGAAATCTATTTCGCATGATTTAAGCATAATCAATGTGTCGCTATACAGGTTGTCTAAAAAAGCGGGAGCAGCAGGCGTTTCACGCCAAATTCTTCCAACAGTTTTTCCTGTTTGCATGAACTTTCCCGCCCGTCTTGTCCATGTCAAAGAGCAGGACGATGCTTGAACCGGAATGTCAGCCGATAGACCAGCGTGGGGGCGGTATAGTCACCGTTTCGCTGTTGAAGCAGATAGCGTGAAAACCGTGCGCCGCCAGCGAAAGCACGCGTCTTTCTCGCCGCCCGTGATGAATAGCGTGTCGCCTTTTGGCTGGCAGTTGTTCCAGCCCGAAACAGTAGTTCTCACCGAAGCTGCCGCCGTAGAGGAAGCGGGGCGTGGAGAACGGGCGGTACAGCTGATGCTGTTTGTAGCCGTACATGTTCTGCCACCGATGAAGTGTAGGTGTACGGTTTGCCCTCTGCCGTTTCGCTGTTGTATTCCCGGAGCGAGCAGACCTCGTAACGTTCCAGCAGTTCGGGCGTGATGCCGTATTGTTGCCAGTACACCAGTTCGGCAAGCGGGAACTTCTGTTCCCGGAACTGGTAGGGCTTGACGGGCTTTTTCGGGCGTTTCTTCGGGTTTGTCCGGCACTGCCCGGCGGACGGTTGCCGGGGAACGGAAACCGGAGTGCGCCCAAGCCCAAATCCCGGTCGATGATTTCCAGTATCTCCACGAAGTCAGCCGCCCGGTTACAGTCCAGCCCCTTTAACTGCCCAAGTCACAGCCCGGTCCCACGCTGTAACTGTCATTGCCGAAGTCTTTCATCTTAGATACTGCCCCGGCGGTCGAAATAGATGTTGCAGGAAGCCTTGCTGTCCCTCGTACAGCGGGTTAAGGAAGTTGACCTATGTGCCAGTTGCCGGGCAGGTAGTGTTTGAACACCGCCAGCCCGTTACTTGTTCTTTTCTAAGATTTCTTCTTCCTTTAGCATACAACTGGTGGTTGGTTATCAGGTTGTCGATGTTCTCCTTGTTGCCCTTATCAGGCGTTCTTCCAGCATCCGGCGTATCTTCGTTGACCTTGTAGAAGTAACGTCCCCGATGTTGAATAGGCGATAGTCCCTGATACCCGCAGGCGTTGCAGGGTCTTTTTCGCTTATTTTCAGGAACGTGCAGACCTCGTAGCTGTCCACCCACATGTCTTCTTCACTTTGCTTTGCCATTTCCGCATGGTTGAAGATGTAATCGGCAATGGCGGTAATCTTGTTGTCCAGTTCCTTGTAGGCTTTGGACTCGAATGTTATTATTTCCATAACGGTAACTGATTGATTTGCCGCAAAGTTCGGGAGAAGAAATAACCTAAAAGTCATGGTTATATCTATCATGGTATTACTTTTTTTTCAGGCTATTTTAGGAAATATCTGCGTAAAAACTCTAAAAATATCATTTTTCAAAGTATATTTTACCATAGAAAAGAAAGTACCATGTTAGTGAATATGGTACTTCTACAAGATTGAAATACAGGAGATTATTTTATATCATCTTCATTCATTCGCTTAACAAGGCTTTCTATCAGATGATGAAGATATGCCGTCCGGTCTTTTCTCTTTTCATGGCTATGTATGAAGCGTAATAATCCCCTAAATCAATGTGGAATATTGTACTAAGAAAATTCATTATTTCTTTTATCTCCACGTTACCGTTATTAATGTCCCCCCGAAGATGCAAGCGAATACCCCAGTTCGATAAGAAAACTTTTTTGCCTGTAAAACGAAACGGATATTTAAGGCATCTTTGCAAATTATCTTCTATCTGATTATTGCTTTCAATTTCACCAATCGTTTATTCAGATAGATACGTAGCATTTCATTGGCGATAATCTTTGCTACTTTATAGTCATATCCGGTTGAGAAATTCGGGTCTTTGTCGAATTGTGCGCTATCGGTGCATAAGCGTAAATCTGCATTCCCACGAACAAAGTAGTATTCATCGTACACTGTTGAGTGCGAACGGTAGTATTGGTAAAAGTCCAAATTGCGATTGAAGAAATAGGTCAGATTATCCAGTTCCCTGATTGATATAATTTCTAATCACTTCATCGCTACCATTAGGGCATTGTGTTTCAATTCGATAAATTTTATAGAAGAATAATAGCCTACCGAGTATTTCCGGTTTTGAGTTTTGAAAATGTAATTTCATCCTCTTTAGTTGGAAATACATAAGTCTGTATTTTGTTCTCAAATCATTAAGAACTGTTTGCAGCTTATGTACCATTGAGAGAGAAGTTTCGATAATATCATAGCCGTAGAGGTCGATTTCATCAATCTCTATATCTAATTCAGCCAGTATTTTATCAAAATCATTCAAAACTTATTCTGTTTAGGATTTATAGCGATTTTGCAACTTTGTACTGAACATTTCCCGCAAGGCTATACGCATTCCATTTGCAAACGACTCGTTGATGTATATAGAACCTGTCGGGCAATTCTTGGCGCATAACTGGCACTGGATGCAATCTTCGTCATTCATCGGCACTATGGTATCGTTTTCCGGAAAATATTCATCGGGCAGACTTTATACATTTGCCACATTGTATACATGAAGTAGTATTGAGGAATACTATTTTGCGACCTGCAATTCTGTTCTCTCCTTTCACGCGAAAAGCAACGCCTTGCTTGTATTCTGTAATTGCTTCTTTAATGGTGAGGGAAAGGGGATGAGTTTCTGTTGCAGTTTCTCTGCAAACAAACGGGCTTTGAATAAGTCATTGGTGTTAGGTCTGTTTTGTTATAACCGTTTATCAATACCCAAGGACCTGTTTTGTCAAAGCCCACGCAAGAAAATTCATCGATAAGATTAGCCCTTTGTCGCTTCAGAATTTCTTTCAGTGCTTTGTGATAACCACCTATGAACGGACGGCAACGGGTGGAAAAGATAAAGACATTCTTTTCCTGCAAAGGCAACGCTGAAACAAAACGCTGTAACTGGATATTATGTTCTGCAAAATGAATAGCCGAGCCTAAACCGATTAAATCATATTTTGAAAGGTCTATGCCGGACGTTTCGCTCTCTATTGAAACCAAGTCGGCAGAAAGTACAGCAGCCATACTTTCTGCAATTTTCAATGTATTTCCATTATAGGTTGATGAATAGAATATAATCGTTTTCATTTCACTTTTTTATAATTGTTTCCGGTGTTCCCGGTTTGCCGTTTACACCCTTATAACCAACAAAATTTAATGTTGCTGGGTCAAAATAGTAAGAGCAACTCCAAAAGGCGGATAAAAAGCCTGTAAGACTAACTGCTATTTTATTGGCATTCACCCCGTTGAACTGTTCTATGCCTTGTGCTTCCGCAACCATTGTATATAACTTTATATTGTCAGGACGGAAACATTCATATTTTACAGTTTTCTTGTCCCTCAATAATATTCCGGCATTATACGCTATGTTTTGATACCAAACACAACCGCTGCTTTTTAACAGTTTTGGCAATAGATTTACCTTTAAATTTTCCAGTAATCGAATATATGTTGTTGTGTAGTTCTATCTTCAAATCGGTTTGAAACGGCAGGTTTATAATTTGCCATTTCTCGGTGTGGAATGACTTGTTCATCACATACTCCTGTTGTTCATTTTCTTGTATCACAGTCAAATATATTTTTTCGTTTGCCTTTTTTCCTGCCAAACGATTGTTTCTTGCTGGTCGCCACATGTTGAAAGGTAGGTTGTCTTTTGAGCGAGAGTAGGCAAAGGGAGCAACACCATAATAATTGAAAATAGATATATATTCTTCATTTTATTCTTGACATTACGAATGTATCAACATAATCCGATATGACGTTTTTCAGTTCGTCCCATGCTTCGGGTTTACTAAAATCTATCCCGTTAAACATATTATACTGACGGGTAAACAATATGATATGGTTGATTGCAGCGATGATGATAGTAATATGGAAATTACAATCCCTACAACTGTCGCCCAATCTCTTTTCCAATTCCAACTGCAATTTGTACCCGTTCTTTTCACGTTCTACCTGTATTGCCCGGAATGATGAATTTCCCGATAATTCCCATACATATAACTCCTGCATAAGCTGGTTGTCTTTCAAGTATTCCAGTTGTTTCAACAATACCGCTTTTATTATCTCCCCAAGATTGGATGTTTCGGCTTGTTCTATCTGATTGATAAACTCGGAATAAGCGAACGAATAGAAATCATATTGTTTTGCCCAAGCCACCAATAATCCGTCCAAGCCGCCAAAATAGCGGTATATTAAAACCTTATCGCATTGTGCTTGTCTTGCAATACGGTTTATGCCGATTTTAGTAAATCCTTCATCTTCGATTACTCTACTGACAGCTTCAAGCAATCGTTTTTCTGTTTCTTTCAGTTCCATAATTATTTAATGTCACTATTTGGTGATAAAGGTAAGTAACCATTCGGTGACATCAAAGGAAAAAAAGCTGTTTATTTTCATCTCCATGCGATAATCTGTTTACAGGGATTTGATACTGTCTCTATATTGCTTTAATTCTCCCTCTCCGATATTTCTTATTGCCAAATCCAATTCATTAAGCAATCGGACTTTGTCATTAGGTATCATTCCGACAAACGGAACAGTGTTTGATACTGTATTCTACTGTCTTACGTTCATTGGTAACGGACGGATTAGTAGGTAGAAAAATATATATCTCAGTACCACCCAAAGTGGAATATTATGTATCAGAATTTGGAGAAACTTTAATTCCTCATTTAGAGCAGTTGAAACAATAAGGGCAGGAAAATTTTGAAACGATAATGGAGAATAGACAGACAAATAAGTATTGAAATTTAGTGCAAGGTGCAAGTATATATTTATATATATAGCTTGCACCTTGCACTAACCCAAAAATATTTATTATCAGATATTTGCGAGTTTCAAAAGAAAGCCGTATCTTTGAACTCGAAAGTTAGGCAGACAAACAGCGGTCAAAGTTGGACAAGCCCAACATCTGAAAATCGTTACTGTTTCGTTACCTATTTGAAATTTTGAAAGCAAAGTAGCTGAAATATAAGCGGTTAGAGTTATAGGTTCAAAACCCTGTCTCTCCGCAAAATATTTGTAATAACCAAAAACATCCGGTTTTACATTTAGAAATGTAAAACCGGATGTTTTTGGTTTATACATGTGTCCTTGAAATGGACGTTTTGTGGAAATCAGTGTTCTTTAACAAATAATTTTGGAACATTATTCGCTCTAAATATTTGTTAGTTTCAAAAACTTCCTCTACTTTTGCGCTCCGAAAGAAGGAGAGGTGCGCGAGTGGTTGAAGAGGCACGCCTGGAAAGCGTGTATACCCTAACGGGTATCACGAGTTCGAATCTCGTTCTCGCCGCACATTGTTTGTAAAATGTTTAGTTTTTTTAGAAACGACTACTTTGGTTAAACAAAGTAGCCGTTTTTTTAGTATCGTTTCCGGGCTGTTATTCCAAGTCTTCAATAATCTTCTTTACATCCACCGGTTGCAGTCGTCCGTACACCTTTTCGCCGATCATCACTACCGGAGCCAGTCCGCAGGCGCCTACGCAGCGCAGGCAGTCCAATGAGAATTTTCCGTCCGGAGTTGTTTCACCGACTTCGATACCCAGCACTCGTTTGAATTCTTCCAGCAACTTCTCCGAACCACGTACGTAGCACGCCGTGCCCATGCAGACGGAAATCGGATGCTTTCCTTTGGGAGTCATCGTAAAGAAGGTGTAGAATGTCACAACTCCGTAGACTTTCGACACGGGGATTTCTAGTTTGGAAGCGATGATACGTTGTATTTCTTCCGGCAGGTAACCTTGGAGATGTTGCGCTTCATGCAAAATATTGATTAATTCGCCCGCATTGTTCCCGTGCTTGTCGCAAATCGTCTTGACTTGTTCCACCACATCGCAGGCTAGTTTGATATCTGACATAATAGTACTTGTTTAAAGTTAATCAATCGATTTGTTGAAATAATGCGTGTGCAAGAGCATTTCCGATTTCTCACCCAGCGGTTTGCCGAGGTATTCTTCATACAAGGTCTTGATGTATGGGTTCTCGTGCGATTTGCGCAGTGGCTTGTTGGCGTCTTCGCGGTAGAGTGCGTTGGCGCGTGCATACAATACTTCCGAGTTGCCGTGATGTAATGGCTGTCCGCCGCCTCCGATGCAACCTCCGGGGCAAGCCATAATTTCGATTACATGATATTCATTATGCCCGTTTCGTATGTCCTCCAGTAGATGACGGGCGTTGCCTAGTCCGTGTGCGATGCCTATTTTAAGTTCAAATCCGTTGAGATTGATAGTAGCACGACGTACTCCACTCAATCCGCGTACTTGCTCGAAATTTACGTTTTTCAGAGATTCTCCGGTATATATTTCGTAAACGGAGCGGAGGGCAGCTTCCATAACACCGCCCGTAGTGCCGAAGATAACGCCGGCACCAGTGGATTCTCCCATGGGGTTATCGAACGGGCTATCCAACACCAGCGGAAAACCTATATTAGCCCGTTTGATAAGTCGGGCGAGCTCGCGGGTGGAGATAGAGTAGTCCACATCGGGGATTCCGTTTACCTTAAACTCGTCGCGGGCACATTCATATTTCTTTGCCAGGCAGGGCATGATAGAAACCACTACCAGCTTTTCTTTGGGGATTCCCATTTTCTCTGCCCAGTATGATTTGGCGATAGAACCGAACATCTGCTGCGGGGAACGGGCCGTAGATGGGATGTCCAACAAATCCGGAAAGTGATGTTCGAAGAAGTTTACCCATGCTGGACAACAGGAAGTCAGAATGGGTAGCCGGACGGATTTGTCTCCGTTGAGATAGCACGTCAGTCGGTTCAGAATTTCGGAGCCTTCTTCCATAATGGTGAGGTCGGCAGCGAAATCAGTATCGAACACATAGTCGAATCCCACGCGCAGGGCATAGACCATTTTCCCGGTGACCACTGTGCCGGGAGGGAAACCGAATTCTTCTCCCAGAGCAGCACGCACGGCGGGAGCCGTTTGTACAATCACCACTTTGTCCGGATTGGCCAGATCGTCGAGAAGGCGGTTGGTATAATCGCGTTCGGTCAATGCGCCTACCGGGCAGACGGCGACACATTGTCCGCAATAGGTACATTCGCTGTCTTTCATCATTCTGTCGAAGGCAGGGGCTATCGTTGTGTTGAATCCGCGGCGGATGGCTCCCAGTGCGCCGACTGTCTGTACATCGTTGCAGACGCTTTCGCATCGGCGGCAGAAGATACATTTATCCATATTGCGCACAATGGAGGAGGTCACTTCCCGTTTGCGGGGAGAAAGTTCGCCGCCGTTGAACGGCATTTCACGGATGTTGAAACGCAGTGCCAGTGTCTGGAGTTCACAGTTGCCGCATTTGGGACAGGTGAGACAGTCGTTGGGATGATCGGACAGGATCAGTTCGGCTACCACTTTCCGGGCGTTCATCACACGCAGGGTACTGGTTTTCACTACCATGCCTTCCGTGCAGCGGGTGGCACAAGCGGGAGCCAGATTACGGCGGCCTATGACTTCGACCACACAGATGCGGCAGGAAGCGGGATTATTTTTGATACAGGTTCCTTTCAGGTTGATGTGACACAGCGTAGGTATGTTGATGCCGATTTTAGTACCGGCTTCAAGAATGGTACTTCCTTCGGGGACGGTGATAAAATGTCCGTCTATCTGGAGGGTTATTTGTTTATCTTCCATAGCAATAGATTTTAGCAAACTAGAATAGCTTTGAATTTACAGCGTGCCATGCACATACCACATTTGATACATTTGTCCGGGTTGATGATGTGCGGTTTGCGTACTAAACCACTGATGGCATCCGCCGGACAATTCTTGGCACACAGGTGGCAACCGATACAAAGTTCCGGATTAATGGTATAGGTCAGCAGGGACTTGCATTGTTTGGAGCGGCAGGTCTTGTCTTTGACATGTTCCAGATATTCATCATAAAAGTTGTCCAGTGTCGACAAAACCGGGTTGGGGGAGGTTTGTCCTAACCCGCAGAGGACAGTATCTTTTATCACCTGTCCCAGTGTGGCAAGGTATCCAGGTCTTTTTCCGTGCCCCGTCCTTCCGTTATCTTGTTCAGCAGTTCCAGCAGGCGTTTGTTGCCGATACGGCATGGGGTACATTTACCGCAGGATTCTTCGACGGTGAAATCGAGATAGAAGCGGGCAACGGACACCATGCAGTCGTCTTCGTCCATTACGATCATTCCTCCCGAGCCCATCATGGAACCGGCTGCCAGCAGGTTGTCGAAGTCAATGGGAGTATCAAGATGTTTTTCTGTGAGGCAGCCGCCCGAAGGTCCTCCGGTTTGTACCGCTTTAAATTTCTTTCCACCTTTAATACCTCCGCCGATGTCGTAGATTACTTCTCGAGTGTAGTTCCCATAGGTACTTCGATCAGGCCGACATTGTTAATCTTTCCTGCGAGGGCGAACACTTTGGTTCCTTTGGAACGTTCTGTTCCGATTGTGGCAAACCATTCGGCGCCTTTGGTCAGAATAATGGGAATGTTGGCAAGCGTTTCTACATTATTTACGTTGGTGGGTTTACCCAGATAACCGGATTCGGCGGGGAAGGGCGGTTTTAAAGTCGGTTCGCCTCGTTTCCCTTCCATAGAGTGAATCAGGGCGGTTTCTTCACCGCAGACAAATGCGCCTGCCCCATAACGTATTTCTATATCGAAGCTGAATTCTGTTCCTAAAATATGATCTCCCAACAAACCGTACTGGCGTGCCTGGTTGATAGCTATTCTCAGCCGGTTGATAGCCAACGGGTATTCGGCGCGGATGTAAACTAAGCCTTTGGTAGAACCGATAGGAGTAACCGCAGACGCACATCGCTTCTACGATAGAGTGCGGGTCGCCTTCCATGATGGAGCGGTCCATGAATGCTCCCGGGTCACCTTCGTCGGCATTACAGACAACGTATTTAATGTCCGATTTCTGTTTGTGGGCAAACTCCCATTTCAGTCCTGTCGGGAAACCTCCTCCGCCTCGTCCGCGGAGTCCGGAACGTTTGATGATGTCGATTACATCTAGTGGTTGTTTGTTGAGAAGACAATCGGCTAATGCGAAATAACCTTTGCGGGCGATGTATTCTTCGATATTTTCGGGATCGATAAAACCGCAGTTGCGCAAGGCGATACGGGTTGCTTCCGGTAGAAGTCCATGTGTTTGGAGTCGCTGACGGTATGTTCCGTTTTAGGGTCTACATAGAGCAGTCTTTTGATTCTCCGTCCTCCGATGATATGCTCGTTGATGATTTCTTCCGCATCTTCGGGAGTGACTTGGGTGTAAAAAGTATTGTCGGGAATGATTTTCACGATAGGACCTTTCTCGCAAAAGCCGAAACAACCTACGGTGATGACCTCCACTTTACCGGTTATTCCGTGCTTTTCGATAGCTTTCAGAAGATTGTCCGTAATACCTTGACTGGAAGATGCTTTACAACCTGTACCTCCGCAGATAAGTATCTGAAGATGCTGTGCACAGGAGGATAGTCCGTAGCATTTTTCGGAAACTTTCTCATTGCTTTCTTCGCGCAATAATAAGTTGTGTTCCGCTTTCTTCCTGATTGTAGCCAAATCATGGATAGATAGAATTTTCATAAGTATTAGAATTGTTAGTCGGTTTTTTGCAAATATAAATCTTTGTTTGGAATAAAGGCGTGGATTGAGGCAAATAAAAGTGGACTTTTCCGATGTGGTTAGGTAAATAAATCTCTATCTTCGTATTTAATAGGTAGTAAACCTAAAAAAGATATTTAAAGTATGAGACAATTTTTACTGGGACTCTATTTTTTATGCTTTCTGAATGTTGCGTCGGGACAGGAAATCCCGTTGCCGGAGAATATGCCGCAAGAACATCCGCGTGTGCTGACTACGCCGGAGGGAAAGCGGAAACATGGAATCTGATTAAAACCGAAGCGTGGGCGGAAGATGTATTCAATAAACTGAAGGAGCGGACGGAAGCATATACCCGGTTGACGGACGTTCGGATAATATCATTGATAATGGAGTGCCGCATAATAACTGGAATCTGATGCAGGCGCGTTATATCATGAGTATCGGCATGATTTTGGAATCTGATGCTTCTTATCCGGATAAAAAGGGAGGCGAGTATTATATTGATTATGTGTTGAATCGTTCTTCCATCCGTCAATGGTCACTGAAGCAGCTTGCTGATTATGGTTATGATGCTGAAACCGGTATTTGGGCTGAATGTCCGGGTTATAGTCAGGTAGTTGTCGGGGATTATACGGATATGGTCACTATCTTTGACCGTAATTTGGGTATGGACCTGACCGGGGAGATTCCTGTCATAAAAAAAGCGGTGGCCGCCGACCCACAATATTTGTTTCCGGATCGTATGACAATGGGTTTTGGCGATACACATCCCGGTAAATTGAATCCTGCTATCTTTGCCCGTATGGTAGCTAATGCACAGAAGCATGGTAAAAAAGATCAGGAAAGACAATTTACTGCTATGTTGAAGTTATTTGATCCCGATGCCTCCAAACCGGCGACTGAAAAGAAAAATGTGAGGGTGGCGGTAACTTCTTTTTTCAGTGACAAGCCTTTAGTGATTGATGATAAGATACCTGCCGGTGATATCAATGATTATGTAACTCCTACTTTTTATGCTCCCAATGCCAGTTGGCTGGTACAACGCAATGGCATGGATAAACGTCATAGTTTGATGATTGCCCAAAATGCCAGTGAGGGGAATCACATGCACGCCAATGGCATCAGCATGGAACTTTATGGAAAAGGATATCGTCTGGCACCGGACGGAGGCATCGGCTTGAGCCTTTATTCCGGTTTGGATTATTTGGAGTATTATAGTCAGTTTCCTGCACACAATACGGTTTGCGTAGATGGAATCTCTTCTTATCCGGTTATGAAAAGCAATCATGCTTTCAAATTATTGAACTGTTACCCCGAAGCAGGGATGAAAGTAGATTATCAGCCTGTGAGTTATAGTGAAGTCTTTTTCCGTGAACCTGAATCACAGGCTGATCAAAACCGTATGATGAGTATTGTGACTACAGGAGAAAAGAACGGAGGCATCTACTATGCCCGCCACAACGACGATTATACAGTAAAAGTACGGCAAGTGGGTAAAAAGATTGGGTAGACCTTTATGAATATAATGTAAAGGTGGATATGGATACGAAGTCCGATGCCACGATGGTACAGTTCGGACTCTTCAGAGAGGTGGAAGTTATTGTGAAAAAGAAATATTGCGAGATCCGTTCGGCAGTGGTGCGTCCTTTGGCTAAAGGCATTCAGCCGGAGATAGACGGGAAATTTCTGTTCACATTGGATAAAAACCACAAAACTCTCTGTAGAGTTCAACGGTGACCGTTTGAATAATCTGCATGTGTTTGCCAATCCGATCATCAAAAATGTACCGGATAAAATGATCCGAATGTGATGTACTTCGAAGCAGGAATACACGAGCCTACCGATGCGACTGGTAAGTGCTTCCGTATTCCTTCCAACACGACGGTCTATCTGGAAGGTGGAGCAGTGCTGAAAGGTTGCCTGACTTGCGACAGTGTAGAGAATGTAAAGATTCTCGGACACGGTATGTTGCTTGAACCGCAGCAGGGAATATCGGTGGCATACTCCAAGAATGTACTGATTGATGGAATTACGGTCATTAATTCACGTCATTATACTGTCTCTGGGGGACAATCTACCGGAATTACTATCAAAAATCTGAAATCATTCAGCTATCAGGGTTGGAGTGATGGGCTGGATTTTATGTCCTGCTCGGATGTAGTGATTGATGATGTGTTTCTTCGTAATTCAGACGATTGTATAGCCATCTATACGCATCGTTGGAATTATTATGGCGACTGTCGCAATATTCATGTACTTAATTCTACTCTATGGGCAGATATTGCGCATCCTATCAATATCGGTACACACGGAAATACGGAAACGGGAGATGAGGTTTTAGGAAGATATAGTGTTCAGGAATATTGATATCTTGGAGCATGATGAGGACGATCGTGATTACCAAGGCTGCATGACTATTAATGTGGGCGACCATAATCTTGCGCAGAATATAACTTTTGAGGATATTCGTGTGGAACATATCCAGGAAGGGCAGCTATTTCATCTTCGGGTGATGTATAACCAAAAATATAACACAGGTCCCGGCAGAGGTGTCAGGACTTCACCGGATGAGCTGAATATAAACAAGAGAGAGTTTGTGGATAAGATGCATATAAAGTGATACGAAAAAAGTTTATGACGTTTTTACCCTCGCTCCTTCACGGTCATCCATTGTGTTATTCCTATACATTTGTTACTAAAAGCATACGGGATTAATGCATAAAGTAATAAGGAAATATGTAGGCTTACCTTTGTTAGCTTGTCTGTTAACCTTGGTAAGCTTATCAGCTAACACGGGTTAACGGACAGGCTGGCAATAGTTAGCTATTAAAGAACAAAGGAGATAAACATAAGTGATCTATATGGTTGTTGTTATAGGACTTATGGCTTTTCATAAGATATGCTAGTGCTTATCGGTTGCGTTGTACCTGCTATTACTGGCTAAAACTTCATCTGACGTGCGTTCTCATCATCTACTACAGCCATCATTCCCTCTACTTGTGCAAGAGCCAGCATACGTCCGTGGTCTACACGCATTGGGTAATCCCGGATTCTCATTTTCGAAGATAGTAAAGATACTATTAAACAGCGGAACTAAAAATTATATTTTATTTTTTATCGTATATTTGGTGTTGAGTATAATTTCCTTCTCGTTCGTATCTAATAGGAAAGAAGAATAAACATGAACGTAAATAGAATGAAGAAAAGAATTTTGCTTTTATTGCTGGTGGTACCGGCATTGTTGAAAGCGCAGGATGTAATGACAGAAACCCGCCAGGAACTGACATCTCCCGACGGAGCATATCGTTTTACCTTCTATCAGCGTGCGGTGGGAGAGGATAATGCACAAATGTATTACACCTTGACTTACAAGAACCGTCCGGTAATTGAAGAAAGTAAATTGGGTGTCCTGATTGAAAATCAGTTGTTCGAGTCGGCACTGGGTGTTCCGAATGACACTTGTCATTTCTGGTGTGAGAATCTGAAGTTGACGGGAACAGAGCGACGGAAAGCGGATGAAACATGGAAACCTGTATATGGGGAACGTGCCGAGATTCGTGACTGTTATAATGAGATGACCCTGAAATTCAAGAAAGGCGAAGGAGACGGAGCACAGGAAGGTGGCTATGATAAGCGTAAGAATTACTTTATGAATATCATAGTGCGTGCCTATAACGAAGGAGTGGCATTCCGTTATCATTTCCCGGAAACAACAAATGGGCTTTTCCTGCATATCATAGGCGAGCAAACCAGTTTCACAATGCCTCAAGGAACAATGGCTTATTATGAGCGTTGGGCACAAGGGCCTTATGCACTTCGTCCGCTGGAAGGTTGGGGAAAAGAAGAAAGTGAACGTCCTTTGACATTGAAACTGCCCGACGGGTTATCAGTTGCCCTGTTGGAAGCGGAAATGGTGGATTATGCTCGTGGCAAATTCCGTTTGTCGGCAGACAAACCTTCCACTTTGGAGACAAGCCTGTATAGCAGTGTCGATATAATTTCTCCCTTATAGCACTCCGTGGCGCGTTATCATGGTTGGCGAACGTCCGGTCGATTTGATTAACAACAATGATATTGTCTTGAATCTGAATCCGGCTTGCAAACTGGCTGATACTTCCTGGATTAAACCGGGAAAAGTATTCCGTTCGGGCGACTTGAAGCAAGAAAGGGTGAAAGCGGCTATTGACTTTGCGGCAGAGCGCGGTATTCAGTATGTGCATATGGATGCAGGCTGGTATGGGCCGGAAATGAAGATGAGTTCGGACGCTACTACTGTTTCTCCGCATAAAGACCTTGATATACCTGCTTTGTGCCAGTATGCCGAATCGAAGGAATCGGACTTATGGTATACGTCAATCAGCGTGCATTGGTGCAGCAATTGGATACTTTATTACCTTTATATAAGAAGTGGGGATTGAAAGGTATCAAGTTCGGTTTTGTACAGATTGGTAATCAGCGTTGGAGTACCTGGCTGCATGATGCAGTTCGCAAATGTGGAGAATACGGTCTGATGGTGGATATTCACGATGAATATCGTCCGACAGGTTTCAGCCGTACTTATCCTAACTTGATGACACAGGAAGGCATCGGTGGCAATGAAGAGATGCCGGATGCTTTTACATAACACGATTCTTCCGTATACACGTTTCCTGGCAGGCGCTGCGGATTATACACTGTGTTATTTTAATGGCAGAGTGAAGAATACGAAAGCACATCAATTGGCGATGGCAGCAGTGTATTACAGCCCTTTGCAATTTATGTTCTGGTATGACCGACCGGAATTTTATAAAGGAGAAGAAGAACTCCGAATTTTGGAAAGCCATTCCGAGTGTATGGGACGATAGCCGTGCGCTTGACGGAGAAATTGTGATATCGTTCAGGCACGTCGTTCGGGAAATGACTGGTTTGTTGGAGCAATGACAAACACGGAAGCCCGCACTGTCACATTGACTACTGATTTCTTGGAACCGGGAAAGAAGTATATGCTTCATCTGTATGAAGATGACGACAAGCTGAATACACGGACGAAAGTACGCAGTACTCATAAGAAAATAAAGGCAGGCGACAAATTTGGCTTGAAGTTGAAGGCGAGTGGCGGAGCTGCGTTGCATTTTACTCGCTTAAGTAAGTTAATAATTATCCCTTTAAGGCACGGATTACATGGATTCCACGGTTTTATGAATTATGATAACATAAAGCAATAGTGTAATCTGTGTAATCCGTGCCTGAAAAAGAAAATTATGGTGAACTGTTATTTACTATAATTAATCAGCCACTTTACCATTTCCGGGTCATAGTGGGAGAAGAATAAGGTTTGGGCTGTATCAAGCTCAGGCAATAGCAGCCATATCGTCCGGTGTTAACGCAAAGTCGAATACATTGAAATTCTCAATCATACGTTCCTTATGGGTAGACTTAGGAATAACTATGATATCGCGTTGAATCAGATAACGCAGTGCAATCTGTGCCACTGATTTGCCGTACTCTTTACCGATTTCCTGAAGAGTTGCATTAGTAAAGAAGTCGTTCCTTCCTTCGGCAAACGGCCCCATGACATAATCTTAGTCCCATATTCCTTCATTACTTCCTGTAACTTTATCTGTTGATTGAAAACGTGCGTCTCCACTTGGTTGACGGCAGGAGTGATTTCACAGAATTCCGCCAAGTCTACAAAACGGTCGGGATAAAAGTTGCTGACGCCGATAGCATGAACTTTTCCGGCCTTGTATGCTTCTTCCATAGCCCGGTACGTTCCGTAATAATCACCGAATGGTTGATGAATGAGCAATAAGTCAATATAATCGCTCTTTAACTTGCGCAGCGACTCATCAATAGAAGCTTTAGCCTTTTCGTAACCGGCATTTGAAATCCACACTTTTGTAGTGATGAACAGTTCGTCACGTGGCACACCGCATTTGCTGATTGCATTTCCTACACCTTCCTCATTATGATAGGCTTGTGCCGTATCAATAGAACGGTATCCTACACTGATTGCATCCGATACGCAACGTTCACACTCTTCAGGAGTAACCTGATAAACACCATAACCCAAAATAGGCATTTCAATGCCATTGTTCAATTTTTACCTTTTCCATAATCAAGCTATCTTAAATTAAAAGCATATTCTAATATTATTACTACCTTTTTCTGTATGCAAAGTTATTCAGTAAAAGTAATTTGTATTTATATAGATTACGGGTTTTGCTACCATTTTACGGATAACTCTGTCTTCGCTTCGGCCTTCCATATATATACTTATTTTCAGCGTATTTTGTTCTCCGGATTCGTGGTATATGGAGTTAAATCAAGTAAAAGAAGCCTTATGAATAAATAAAGGCTTCTACGGAAACAAGGCTTATTAATTAATAGAACAATCTTGTGGTGGATAAAGATGTATCTTCTTTTTTGTTTACATTTGTCTGCAAAGAAACATAAGAGGGATTACAGGGGATGAAATTAATTTATAGGCTGGAAACCTGATATACTAATATGATAGGTTTATGTATGTTCAAAGGCTGTCTAACAAGTCGATAGTATTTAAAAAGTCCTCCTTCTGGAAAGTTTCAATTTATTTTCATTTATTGTATAAAGGGATTTAAGATACTTTGCACCGTTTGGAAAACAGTACAATACCTACATTAATAAATTCCTCACGTTCAACCCTGGGGAACGAAACGGATGACTGCGTATTCATATAAGTGCCTTTCTTGCATTTTGCGCTTCATTTACAAATGTTTCGGAATGGTTTATCCTTTCTTCTAAAAATTGAATATAAATATCTCTCAGGTCTTGCGGAGTTTCCTGTCCGTCTGTCCAGTTCAGCCAGTCGTCGGGAACTGCATTGACTATTTCCCGTATCTTATCGGAGGTTAGTAACTGTCTGAATGCCATATCTGTTTCTTTCAGTTGGTCGGCAAATGGCAATAAAACATGATCTTTTATCTGCACGAATGGGGTGAGTGCCTGTTTCTGCCAGTTGGTCCAGCATGTTGGAAGTAAAGGGAAGCTCCATGGTCAATCAACCACAGTTCCTTATGCCACATCAGCATATTCGTATTTTTGATAGTACGGTCTACATTGGTCAAAAAGCATCCAGCCACACAATTTGCGAGGCTGTCTTACCGTCCACTTGATGTACGACAGGATCGAAGGTCAACGCTCCGGACAAGAAATGCAGACCGATATTCAATCCACGGCTCCATTGCAGTAAATCCTGTATCTCTTCATCCGCTTCTGTTCGGCCCGAAAGCTTCATCTAAATTCAGGAAGATGATCTCCGGAACTCTGAATCCCAGTGTACGGGCTATTTCTCCCCCTATCAATTCGGCAATAAGGGCTTTAGTTCCATGGCCTGCTCCTCTGAATTTTACGACATATTTAAATTCATCGTCAGCTTCAGCCAAAGCCGGCAATGATCCTCCTTCCCCGCAAGGGAAGAATATATCTAGTTACGTTTGCTGTACGTAAATCCATATCACTCCTTTCTTAATTGAGAATAAAGATACGACGTTTTTGTGAAATTGCCGGTGAAAGGCTTCCGATAATAATAGTTTTTTTATATTTTTCGGTTGAGTATACTTTGGTTTCGTTACTACGTATTACATAAAATAACGATAAATGAATGGAACATGAAACTACTTCGATTTTTAGTATTTGGAATATTAGTGTTTACTGTTATGGCCGGAATGTATAGCGGCGGAATGGCAGTGGTCTGTACAAATACCCGGCATTATTTCTAACGAAACTGATGATCATCCACAGGCATTTCTGTGGATACCTTCCGATTGTGCCCAGGTAAGAGGTGTGATGATAGGTACTCACAATATGACAGAGGAAACCCTGTTTGAGAATCTTCTGTTTCGGGAGAAAATGTCCGAAATGGGTATGGGCTTGATCTGGATTACTCGGGCTGGGACCAGAAATGGGATGTATCTGCCGGAAGTCAGAGGGCATTTGAGCAGATGTTGGAGGACTTTGCCGCTATCAGCGGTTACAATGAACTAAAATACGTTCCGATTGTTCCTTTCGGACATTCGGCGATGGCAACTTATCCTTGGAATTTTGCAGCATGGAATCCCGAACGGACATTGGCTGTCATTTCCTTTCATGGAGACGCACCGCGTACTAATCTTACCGGATATGGCCGTGATAACATGGAGTGGGGGAAACGTACTATTGACGGCATTCCCGGCTTGATGATCGAAGGAGAATATGAATGGTGGGAAGATCGCGTAAATCCGGCATTGGCGTTTCGCCTGATGTATCCCCGGAGTTGCATCTCGTTTCTTTGTGATACTGGGCGCGGACATTTTGATATTGCAGACCGTACGGCAGTATACCTTGCATTGTTTCTGAAGAAAGCCATGGAGTACCGATTGCCGGAAACGTATGATGTAGATAAGCCCGTGATGCTGAAGAAATTGAATCCGGAAAACGGATGGCTTGCCGAGCGTTGGCATCCTGACCAAAGAGACGTGCTAAAGCAGCTCCCTTCAAACAATACAAAGGCGATCCGCATGATGCCTTCTGGTATTTCGATAAAGAGATGGTTGACATGACAGAAGAACGTTATCGTCAGGAAAGAGGAAAAAACCGCAATATCTTGGTTTTTGTACAAGAGAACAGCCTTCTTGCATATCACCCGAAGTCTCATGTGAAAGTTGCCGCCCGTTTCCTGCCGGAGGAAGATGGACTTACTTTTCATCTGAAAGCTGTATTTACGGATAGTCTGCATACAACCATCTCCGACGAACATTCATCGACCTTTCCCTGAAATAACCCGCATCTGCGGACCGGTACAGAAGGTGAATGATACTACTTTTACTGTTCGTTTCTACCGCATGGGAATGTATAATAAGCGTCGCACAGGAGACATCTGCCTCTTGGCGAGTCATGACGGTGATAATCAATATAAAAGTACAGTGCAGGAACTTAGTTTCCGGATTCCTTACCGTAACACGGAGGGGAAACGACAGTATATACTTTTCCCAGGCATTGGGGATGTGAAGGCAGGGGTGGAGTCCGTCACTCTTCGGGCTACTTCCGATTGCGGACTGCCTGTATATTATTATGTGAAAGAAGGCCCTGCGGAAATCGACGGAAACAAACTTGTATTTACTCCGATACCTCCTCGCAGTAAATATCCGTTGAAGGTGACAGTAGTTGCCTGGCAATATGGGCTGGCGGGAAAGGTACAGACAGCAGAGCCGATAGAACGAAGTTTTTTATTTATCAATAATATGGAATAAAACGAAAGCTTACGGAACGATCAATCAGAATTAATTTCATTGTATTGAGTGTTGAACAGCGCTTATTCGTATCTTATTGAAAAGGATACAAAGAATGATTATGAATAAGAAAAATCTAGTTGTAATAGCATGGTTGGCAGTGTCGACTATGATGTCCGCCCAGTCTGTATACCCCCGGTCAGCATCAGGGAAAAATGAAAAAGAGACAGTGGCTCCAATTCGGGTACAGAGTTTTGATTTAAAGGATGTCCGCCTCTTAGCGAGTCGTTTTCGTGATAATATGTTGCGATTCGGCATGGATGACTTCTCTTGATGTGAATCGTCTGCTACATAGCTTCCGTACCAATGCCGGTGTATTTGCCGGACGTGAGGGCGGATATATGACATTGAAACACTGGGTGGTTGGGAATCCTTGGATTGCGAACTTCGCGGACATACTACCGGACATTTGCTTTCAGCTTACGCATTGATGTACGCTGCTACCGGAAGTGAGATTTTCAAACTTAAAGGAGATAGCCTTGTAAATGGATTGACCGAAGTGCAGAATGCACTTAAAGGGAGGATATTTGAGCGCATATCCCGAAGAACTGATCAACCGCAATATTCAGGGAAAGAGTGTCTGGGCACCTTGGTATACCTTGCATAAACTTTATTCCGGTCTGATAGACCAATATCTTATATGCAGATAATCAGCAGGCTTTGAGTGTGGTGACCAAAATGGGCGACTGGGCTTATAACAAACTGAAACCGCTTAGTGAAGAGACACGCCGGTTAATGATACGTAATGAGTTCGGGGGAATCAACGAATCATTTTATAATTTATATGCCATCACAGGCGACGAGCGTTATCGTTGGTTGGCGGAATATTTCTATCATAATGACGTGATCGACCCACTGAAAGAACTTCGATGATTTGGGAACCAAACATACAAATACATTTATCCCGAAAGTAATTGCAGAAGCTCGCAACTATGAATTGACACAGAATGAGACGAGTAAAAACTTTCAGAGTTTTTCTGGCATACCATGATTGACCATCACACCTTTGCTCCGGGATGCAGCAGTGATAAAGAGCATTTTTTCGACCCGAAGAAATGCTCTAAACACTTGACTGGTTATACCGGGGAAACGTGTTGTACCTATAATATGTTGAAACTTAGTCGCCATCTTTTCTGCTGGACCGGTGATTCTTCTATTGCCGATTACTACGAGAGAGCATTATACAATCATATCCTTGGACAGCAAGACCCGGAAACAGGGATGGTAACTTATTTCCTTCCGTTACTTTCCGGCTCTCATAAACTGTATAGCACCAAAGAAAACTCTTTTTGGTGTTGTGTGGGCAGCGGATTTGAAAACCATGCTAAATATGGAGAAGCCATCTATTATCACAATGACAAAGGCATTTATGTGAATCTTTTTATTCCTTCCCAAGTGACTTGGAAAGAAAAAAGGACTGACGCTTCTTCAGGAAACCGATTTTCCGAAGGAAGAGACTACTCGGCTCACTCTTCGTGCAGAAAAAGCCAAGGCATACTACTATTTATTTGAGATATCCCTCATGGAGTAAAAATGTGAA
>VOFG01000576.1_pt1 | contig 22000 bp, 26 predicted proteins | sample 5384171 | NCBI WGS metagenome assembly VOFG01 (sample SAMN12384726, study PRJNA508395) | human gut metagenome | isolation source: healthy gut F | host: Homo sapiens | reverse complement strand
ATTCTTTGTTCACTCCATTTTGTGCAGCCACCAACGCTTTTATCGTCACCGACCCCTAAAAAGAATATACCCACCGTATGTATTTGCTAAAGCCGAAATTTCTTTAACCAATTTGTTCGGCGCTTCGTCATCAGATTTGAACTCAACAAAGATGCTTTCTTCAATATCCGATAAAAATTTGACTATGTCCGTCGCACGGAGTTTCTCCCAACTCTTGTTGTTAATATTCATCATTACAGGTTACCTCATTTGAGTAGTAAAATGCTCCATTCAGCTAGGCTTGCTACTTAATGATAATTCGGAATATATAAATTCATATACTCGCGTGCGGCAAACTGATCACTCATCCCAGCAATATGGTCACAAATGAACCGTATAAATTTGGGGTCGCGCTGCAATTCCTCTACGGAAATGATTGTGCGGTCAAAGCCATCTGCATCCTTTTCCCCCGTAATATCTTGCCAAAATATAGTCTGGTAGTTCCTTGGGATGCTTGTAATAAGCTTTGAAAATTTGTGTGATGAAATACTCCGCTTTTGAATCTGCTTGGCTAATCTCCTTTGAAAAAAATAATCCAGTTGTCGCGCTTTTTTGCAAGATCGTCAGCCTGCAATTTTACCTTTTCTGAGAATCCAACGCAATTCTCTTCATAAACTGATAATTCCGAATCAAATGACGGGATTCCGTGTTTTTTCTCATATGCCTCCAACTTGCTTTCTGATGCCTTGGCAACATCAGAGATGAGGTAACCAACAAGCCCTTTTATAATCTGGCTCCTCTGATTGTATGACAGTGGAGCACAGTTAGGATTTATATCATTACTATGCTGTGCAGTGTTAAGATAGTTTTTACCAATTCGCAACTTGCGAAATTATCGAAAGAAATAATATTTCCTCGTATTCCATCTTCAATATCATGTGTTAATTGCGCTATTTCGTCGGCTATGGCAACGACTTGTCCCTCAAGTGTAATAGAATGCGGTAAATCCATACGGAAGCCAGTTGTGTTTAGTGCAGACTTTTCATACTCTACATCATACTTCACACCATTGCTATCTTTTGTTTGCAATTTAGTATGTTTTATCATACCCTCCCGAACAGCCAATGTAAGATTTATTCCCGGAAAATCATCACATTTATTTTCAATATACTCAACCACAAGAACGGACTGAAAATTATGCTTAAAGCTGAATTGAGAGCCATCGAATACCCCCTGAGTCCCTCGTGCATCAGCTCACCCAGTTTCCGCTCACCGATATGTCCAAAGGGGGTATGCCCCAAGTCATGTCCTAATGCGATTGCCTCAATTAAGTCCTCGTTCAAGTTCATTCGCCGACCAATGGAACGAGCAATTTGCGCAACCTCTAGTGTATGTGTCAGACGATTTCTAAAGTGATCCCCCTTATTCGCATTAAAAATCTGGGTTTTGTGCATCAAACGGCGAAATGCCTTTGAGTGAATGATTCGATCCCTATCGTGGACAAAGTTAGTACGAGGATCAGGTGAACTTCAAAATGACACATACAATCGCTATTGCCAACCAGAAAGGCGGCGTGGGTAAAACAACGACGTGCGCGAATCTCGGTATCGGTCTGGCGCAGGCTGGCAAGCGGGTCTTGTTGGTAGACGCGGACCCACAAGGGTCACTGACACTGAGCCTAGGATTTCCTGCGCCAGACAAACTGCCCGTCACGCTTGCAACCGTCATGGGCAAGACGCTCATGGACGAACCAGTGCCCTCGAAAGAGGGCATTTTGCATCATGCGGAGGGTGTGGACCTCATGCCTGCAAATATCGAGCTGTCCGGTCTGGAGGTTTCGCTGGTGAACGCCATGTCGCGGGAAAAGATTCTCAAACAATATCTGGACACCGTAAAACGCGAGTATGATTACATCCTCATCGACTGTATGCCGTCGCTGGGGATGCTCACGATCAACGCGCTTGCGGCAGCGGATAGCGTTCTCATTCCCGTGCAGGCGCAGTATCTTCCCGCAAAGGGGCTGGAGCAGCTCTTGCAGACTGTCGCCAAGGTGCGGCGGCAGATCAACCCCAAGCTGCGTATCGATGGGATTTTGCTGACGATGGTAGACAGCCGCACAAACTATGCCCGCGAGGTCAGTGCGCTGCTGCGCGACACCTACGGCAGCAAGCTGAAAGTGTTCGCGTCGGACATTCCGCAGTCCGTCCGGGCGGCGGAGATCAGCGCCGAGGGCAAGAGCATCTACGCACACGACCCCAACGGCAAGGTTGCGGCAGCGTACCGGGAACTGACCAAGGAGGTGATGAAAGTTGAAAAGCTCCGCCAAAAGCATAAATCTGACCTCGCTCGATGATCTGTTCTCCACGGAGGAAAGCCGTGCGGAAGAATCCTGCGAAAAAGTTGTGCGGATTCCGCTCTGCAGAGCTGCATCCCTTTCCGAACCACCGTTTCATGTGCGCGACGATGAAGCGATGCAGAATACTGTGGACAGCATCAAGGAATATGGCGTTCTGACACCCGGCATCGTCCGTCCGCGCGAGGATGGCGGCTATGAGATCGTCGCCGGACACCGGCGCAAGCACGGCAGCGAGCTTGCAGGTTTAACAGATATGCCGTGCATCGTCCGCGAGATGGACAACGATACGGCGACAATCCTCATGGTGGACAGCAACATTCAGAGAGAAGATATTCTCCCCAGTGAACGTGCGCAGGCGTACAAAATGAAGCTGGACGCGATTCGGCGTAAGGCTGGCAGACCGGCAAAAAACGCTGAAATCTCAACTGCGGGAAATTGTGACCAAGTTGGTCACAATTATGATGGAAAGCGCAGCGTTCAGATTGTCGCGGATGAAGCTGGTGAAAGCAAAACACAGGTTCAACGATATATACGCCTGACCGAGCTGCAACCGGAATTGCAGCAAATGGTGGATGAGAAGAAAATTGCCATGACGCCTGCCGTCGAACTGTCCTACCTCAAACCGGAGGAACAGCAAATGCTCCTGACCGCCATCGACAGCGAACAGGCCACGCCGTCGCTGTCACAGGCGCAGCGGATGAAAAAGCTCTCGCAGGCAGGCAAGCTCAACGACGATACGATGCTGGATATTATGATGGAGCAGAAGAAACCGGAGAAATGTGAACTCACATTCTCCGGTGATGTTTTGCGCAAATACTTCCCGCGCTCCTATACGCCCCAGCGGATGCAGGAAACTATTATTAAGCTGCTGGAGGCGTGGGTAAAAAAGCGGCAGCGCGATCAGGAACGATAAGGATGCTGGACTTACGATGTCCGGCTATTTTTATACCTATTTTTCAGTACGGAGGTCTTTTATGAACAAGAAAGAACAGCTTAAACGGCTTATTTGCACACTCTACCGACAAGGTGAGCCGGAAGATTACACGGATGAGTGTATGGAAGATATGCTTGACAATATTGATTTTGAAGTGCTGCTGCAAGCGGTCGCGCACAGCGCAAAGACCGTGTACGCCTATGAAGCCTGCGGCGTGCAGGATTGCAGCTTCAACTATCGCAGCGCGCCGCTGTTCCCGCAAAAAGCGGTGCGGCTCTATGAGGACATTGTGAAATTTGTCACCGAGGCGGTGATCTGCGCGCGGACAATGGAGGTCTGGCTGCTGGAGGATCTGTCGCTTGTCATCGTTTCCAACTATTCCGTGCTGTCCGGCGGAGAGTTTACAACGGAATACCGAACCGTAAAAGCATGGGAGTTTCAAAAAGGACTTCTCTGCATCGAGCCAGATACGCTTACGGAGAAACTCATGGAGCTGTGCGCGCCATTTTACTCGCACTACGGTCAGACCTATTATGAGCTGTGACCGCTTTTTTCTAAGACACCAAAGATACCGAAAAAGGAGCTGATACTGTGGCTGTTTTCCGCGTGGAGCGCACACGGGATTATACCGTGATGAGCAACCACCATCTGAAAAACAAGGATTTGTCCTTAAAGGCAAAAGGTCTGCTGTCGCAGATGCTCTCGCTGCCGGAGAACTGGGATTATACGCTTGCCGGACTTTCCGCCATCAACCGCGAGAGCAAGGACGCGATCCGCTCTGCTGTCAACGAGCTGGAAAAAGCAGGATATATCCGCCGCCGTCAGACGGTAGACAGCCGGGGCAAATTCAGCGGCAACGAGTACATCATCTATGAGCAGCCGCAGCCGTCATCGGCTTCTCCGTCGTCGGGTTTTCCGACAACGGGGAATCCGTCAACGGAAAAACCGTTGTCGGAAAATCCAACGCAATTAAAGATAGATCAAGTAAATATCCAAGAAGAAAATACGCAAGGATCAAATACTCATTCCATTCTTTCCGGCACGCCGGATGTGAAGCGAAGCGAAATGAACCGAAATGAGATCGAGCAGTACAGAGCCTTAATTGAAGAAAATATCGACTATGATATTCTCTTGGAGGAAATGCCATATGAACAGGAACGCTTGGAAGAAATCGTCGGTCTGATGACCGATACCGTCTGTTCCTCCCGCAGCCATATCCGCGTCGCTGGCAGCGATTTCCCGGCAGAGGTCGTGAAGTCCCGGCTTCTGAAGCTCAACGCGGAGCATATCCGATTTATCTTTGACTGCCTCAAAAAGAACACCACCGAGATCCGCAATATCCGGCAATACCTGCTGACCGCGCTTTACAATGCGCCGGTCAGTATCAACAGCCACTATGCCGCACAAGTAAATCACGATCTGTACGGATAAGCCTGCAAAGCTCAGTTTCTTTGCAGGCTTTTTCTATACCCCAAGGAAAGGAGAACGTATGACGCTGCGCTATCTTCTGCGCCGTCTGGTCGTTCCGCCGTAGCGGACGCCGGACCCACAAAGACAACAATTACGCCGCAGACGCGGCAGAACGGAGAATTTTATGAACAAAGCAACCAAATCTCAGAAATCAGACAACAAGACTGCCAAAGTCGCGGGCATCCTCGTCCTGCTGGCAGTCGTGATCCTCGTCATTCTGCTGCTCCTGCGCGGCTGCAGCAGCAAGGACGCAGAGCTGCCCGTACAGCCGGAAACCGGCACGGGCATTTCCTACGATTCCGCCGCCGTGGTCGGTGGCTGGGATGAAGCTGACATGGATAAGATCGTCGAGGGTCTGAATGAACAGGTAGAGGCTGGGATGATTAACATTTCCATGAACACCTCTCCTGTGTTCTCGGATGGCACTTCCGAGGGCAATCTGATGATCGTCAACGAGGGCGTCAACCGCTATCCGCAGATTGTGGAGATCACGCGCAACGACACCGGCGAAACGATCTACAAATCCGGGGCAATTCCCGTCGGCAGCAAAATCGAAAAAGCCAAGCTCGGTGCCGACCTCGACGCCGGTACTTACGAATGTACCGCGCTTTTCTATAACGTCGATCCCGACACCGGCGACTACCTTGGCTGCGCCGGTGCGATCATCACCATTACCGTTCTGGACTAAATTTCAAAGGAGTTTTTAACATGAAAAATTTCTCGCACTCGTTCTTTCTCTCTGCATGGTATTTTCCCTCACGGCGGTCGCATCCGCTGCGGAGATTGACGCGGACGGCGGCTCCGGCAGCACGCCGGTCTATCTGAGTTCGACGGCGGACGGCAGCATCGGCGGCGATCCCGCACCGACTGCCATGTCTGTCACCATCCCCACCGGCCTGCCGTTGGCCATGTCGCAGGACGGCGATGTGACCACGGCGGACAACTGCCAGATCGTCAACCATTCCTACGGCGCGGTTCGTGTCCGCAGCGTGAGCATTTCCGCCGTGGACGGCTGGAAGCTGACCGCCTTTGGCGATAAGAGCAGCCTTGCACACGAAAAGGTGGATTCCGACAAGCTCGGCTTCGCGCTCTCCATTGGCGGCGGCGCACAGGTACAGACCGACGCTTCCGATGCCGCTTCTCAGGCACTCTTGACCGCGCCCATGACCGGCTGCTATCTGTCCGGCGTCGGTGACGCAAGCGGCAATGCGGTAGACGTTGCTTATGCAGCGATTGTCACGCCGCTGTCGCAGGCGGTCACGAACGCAACCGTTGCAAACGTTGTGTTTGTGGTCGAGTGGGACACCTGATCTATCGGATTTATGAAAGGAGCTTTTGAATGATGGCTATGAAACGGAATTGCAGCAAACTCATTTCTCTCTGCCTCATGCTTTGCATGATGCTGTCGCTGGCGGTCTGCGCCAGCGCAGCGGAGATCGACACCTCCGGCGGCTCCGGCACAACGCCGGTGAGCCTGACCACCACGAACGGCGGCATTGGCGGCGGTGGCGACGGCGATATTACGCCGACCAAACTGAATGTTACCGTTCCCACCACGCTGCCCCTCGCCATGTCCGACGAGGGTACGGTTGTCACCGCGACGGACTGCAAGATCACAAACTTCTCCTATGGCGCGGTGCGCGTGAAATCCGTCACGATCTCGGCGGCGGCAAACTGGCATCTGACGAAATTCGGTGACAAATCTCTGCTGGCGGCTGAAAAGGTAGACTCCAACAAGCTCGGTTTTGCACTCGCCATTGGCGGCGGCAAGCAGGTTCAGACGGCGACCAACGAGCAGACGCAGGCGCTCATCACTGCGCCGGTGGACGGCTGCTACATGACGGGTGTTGGCGATCTGACCGGCAATACGGCAAAGATCGACTATGCTGCCATCGTCACGCCGCTTTCCAACACGATGAAGAATGCGACGGTTGCAAACGTCGTGTTTGTGATCGAGTGGGATACCGTGGCGTAATTTCTGCAAGTACACGCGGCGGACGGCAAATGCCGCCCGCCGCAGAAAGGAGCTTTTATGAAACGAAACAGAATCCCGGCATTGCTGCTGGCAATGCTTCTGACACTCTCGCTCAGCGTAAGCGCCTTTGCCGCAGGTTCGACCACGGCGACCGTGCCGGTCACGCTGACCGTGGACAATCAGTATCGGGCAGTCAATGTCACCGTTCCGTCCTCGCTGCCGGTCTACGTTACCAACGGCACGGTCATCACAGCGGACAATGCCAAGATCACAGACAATTCCAAGACCGGCGCGGTGCAGGTGACGGCGCTCTCCGTGACGGACGGCGCGTACAAGGTCGGCAGCTATGACAGCTTCTCCGGCAGCAAGACGATTGCGCTCAAAATCAACTCCTGCGTCACAAAGGGCGCGGGTAAGATGAGCATTACCAAGGATGCGTTCCCCAAGATCGGCGCGGCACAGAATCTTCCGCTGACCTACTTTGCCAAGGTATCCGGCGACGCGCCGAACAGCAAGGACGTGCAGGCGGCAAATGTAGTCTTTACCATCTCCATCGTCGGATAAGGAGGCTGCCATGACGCATTTCAAGGCAAGAAACCTGACAGCTCTGCTGCTGGTGCTGATCCTGCTGGTATCCATGTTCAGCACCACCGCACTGGCGGCAGAGGATGAATACATCACGGATTTTGAAGCAGAATCGGAAATCATCATCGAGGAAGAACCCACCGAAGAACTCCCGGAAGCAGAAGAATCCAGCGAAGAAGTTCCAGAAATTGAAGAATCCTCGGAAGTTTCAGACGCACCCACCTCCGGCACGATTCCGGGCAGCAATATCCAGTGGGAGCTGACGGATGACGGAATGCTGCTCATTTCCGGCAGCGGCGGCTGCGCCGCCTTTTCCAGTGCGGCAGATCAGCCGTGGGCGGCGGTGCGGGAACAGATCGCGTCGGTCTTTTTTGAAGATCCCAGTCTGCTCTCCATCTATGACCTTGCCTATTGGTTTGATGGCTGCGTTTTGCTCACAACAGCAGAAATCCCCTATACCACGCCGGTCATTGGCACGCGCGCCTTTTATGGCTGCGTATCGCTGACGACCATTATGACGTACTATGGAGATTCTGTTCTGACGGAGATCGGCGCGGATGCGTTTTATCTGCCGTATGACAGCGGCAGCACGCTCTATATCGGCTATCTGATCGGCTACCCGGAATCCACGGTTCCGCTGCACACCTATGACTGGACCGGCTCAAACCGCTCGTCACTGTACTTTATGGACGTGTATAGCACCAACGCGCTAACCTCCGTTGTGGGCGCTTGCCCATCCTGTGGAAAGCAGTCTTTGCAGGGAACTTATGTTGCGCAGTCGCACACTTCCAGAGGTCATGCCGAATATTACGAGTGTTACTTATGTCATTACACAAAATATTTAGGCAGTTATGTGTATAAAAATCATGGCTCTGGCTCTTACGGCTCGTGGACTTGCCCCTCCTGCGGCAGCCATTCGTGGGTGCTGGATTACGAAAGTGACGCGACCTGCACACGCAACGGTTATCGGGAGTATAGCTGTGATTGTGGACAGTCCAAGCGTGAAACAGTCTACGCAACCGGTCACAATTACAGTTACGGCTCTTGGGAGCAGTATTCGTCCAGCCAGCACCGACGTGAGAATTACTGCCGGTACTGCGGCGCAACAGACTACGACTATGCTTCGCACAGTTACAGCTATGGAAGCTGGAGCAGCGCGGGCAGCAGCCAGCATAGCCGCTCCATGACGTGCCGGTATTGCGGGTACAGTGATACACAGTATGCCAGCCACAGTTTGAGTTACGGAAGCTGGAGCAGCTATTCGACACGCAGCATCGCAGAACTGGGAGCTGTACGACTTGCTCATATAGCACGACGGACTACGGCGCGCATACGTTCAGCTCCGGCAGTTGGACAGACTACTCCTCCACGCAGCACCGGCGTACCAAACGCTGCACAAGCTGCTCATACAGCGGATATGACTATGCCGATCATGTTGACAGCAACGGCGACGGCGTGTGTGATGGGCTGCGGGCGTGAAATGAGCCGCTTTTCCGTCACCGTTCCGGCAAACCTGACGGTCACGGTGTCGGAGCATGGCGTCGTCTACACGGCAACCGGCGCGGGGATCGTCAACAATTCCAGCAGCGCGGTGCAGGTGTCCGGCGTGACGCTGCGCGCGGAAAATGGCTGGACAATCGTGCCGTATGCAACAAATATGGCTGAGCAAAAGGTTGACTCCAAGCGCATTGGCTTTGCGTTGGGTGGGATACAGACTGCCGCCACTGGCAAGAGCGAACTGCTCACCGCCTCGTCCATGACAATAAGCGCCGGTACAACGCTGCCGCTATCGTATGACGCGGTTGTTTCCGCCAGCTCCGCGGCAGTGAATGAGCAGGTATTGACCATCGTATTTGTGGTCGGGTGGGCGTAATGCCCACCTGCCATCATCGGGAGGTGATCTGAGTGCAGGAGGAAGTGGAACACAAAACAATTTCTCTTATGATTTCCGCGACAAAGCTCTCCGGACGGGTTCTGAAAGCAGCAATTACCAAGCTCTTGGCACCTAATACATATGACTGCGGCTCATTTGTGGTGAATGGAACAGCAGTTGTAGGAAAGGAGTAAAAACACCTTATAACCGCTGGAAATCAACACGCAAAGGAGCTAATTTTTATGAAATCACTGTTTGAGCAAATGGGCGGCACATACCGGCAAGAGGGCGATTACCTTATCCCAAACCTCTATTTGCCAGATGAGCCGGACTACCAGATCGGCAAGTATGGGCGTATGCGCCGTAGCTATCTGAAAGCTCATCGACCTGTTCTCTATGCAAACTATCTTACGAGCGGAACGCTGCACCAGCATCTTGCCGAGATCGACCAAGCCTGCAATGAGCGTATGGAAATCATCGTTTCTGCTATGGCAAAGCAAGAGGGTGTGACCGAAGCGCTCAAAGCCGCCGACCAGATGGAATGGGTACGCCGGATGAACAGCATCCGCAGCCGTGCCGAGGAAATCGTTCTGACTGAGCTTGTATATGAATGACAAATGCCCGTTATTGGCTGTATGGCCGATAACGGGCATTTCTGCGTTTTAATCCTTTTCCTCGGTGCTGGCTACCAGACGGTCAAAGTCGCTCTGATACAGATGATCCTGAATGACGCGGTACTGCTCAAACTCGCTTTCGGCAAAGGCTTTTGCAATGGCAGCGGTGACTTTTCCCTTATTTTGCAGAATCTCTGCATCGTTGAATTGCAGAAAAGCGTCCAGCTTGGAGGCCCAATCTGCCATGGTCATGGGAATATGCCGTCTGGCCTGCCGGGTAGCATAGTCCAGATACATCGTGACAATTTCGTTCAGTTCCTGCATTTCATCCATGGATAAGTAATTTTTTGCAACGGACACATCTGCCTTGACAATCTTGCCGTCAGGAGCATTCTTCCATGAGGTCAGCCCCATGTGTTCCTTGGTGTGATCGGCTCGTGCCATAATGACCTCTGCCGCTGTGCCGCCATGGACGGCATAGTGCATCTTATTCTGAACTGTGGCAAAGAAATCCTTTGTGGTCTGGCTATCGAGAGAGTAGTCCACAGCAGTGGCGTAAATATCCGTGATTTTCTGATAGAAGCGCCGTTCGCTGGCCCGAATCTCCTGAATCTCGGAAATCAGGTGATCGAAGTAGTCCTCATCAAAAATCTGCCCATTGATGAGCCTGCTCTTGTCCAGCACATACCCCTGCTTGGTGAAGGTGTCCAGCACCTTGGTTGCCCACTGTCGGAACTGCGTGGCTCTGTCGGAATTGATCCGATAGCCTACGGCTATGATGGCGGGCAAAGAGTAGAACTTATAGTGATAGGTTTTTCCGTTATCCGCAACTTGTGCAAAATTTGCACAAGTTGCATCTTCGGACAATTCACCGCTTTCATATACATTTTTCAGATGCTTTGTCACAACGCTCCGGTCTACATCAAAAAGCCGTGCAATGGCCTTTTGGGTCAGCCAAACGTCGTGATCCTGTACCCGAACCTCAATGCCATCCTCATGGGCATCTTTCGTGAACACAAGGAAATCCACTGTGCTGTTGCGGATTTGCAGTTTATCCTTCTTGGCGTCTGCCATGTCGTTTCACCTCAATCTTCTTCGCTGGTTTTCTTCCCACGGCTCTTATAGACATTATACTGATTCTTGCAGCGGGGACTGCAAAAAGCGGAATTGGAGCGGCTGCTCAGGAACACCTTCTGGCAGTGCTTGCACAGCCGCAGGGGCTTCTCTCCGTCCACCAGCAGGAAGCTGAACATCATCTGGATGCCCAGCAGCAGGGAGTGAAAGTCCCAATAGATAGTCGGCTTGTCCAGCAGCTCAATATGATAGCTGGGCGCAATGCCGCCAAAGGCAGCCATGCCCTTGCGGTACAAATTCCGGGTGTCCTCGTCGATGAGGTCGTAGTCGTTATAGTACAGAATGGAGGTGGTCAGGGTGAAAGCCCAGTCCTTGAACTGCTGCGCCACCCAGTCATAGGCTTCCGCATACTCTCGCTGGAAGCTCATGGTTTTCGCCATGGGTTCACCCGCAAAGGTCATGGTCAGCGCCACCATTGTTCGGTCACCGGACACGCTCCATCTGGACTCAATGCCCTTCTTGACCAGATCCAGCTGGTCAAAGGGATAGAACAGCGCCAGATAGTCCTCGGTTTCCATGGATTCTGCCTTGATGAAGTGGTTTTTGGCAGATACACCTTTTCATAGTCCATGAAGGACGGCGTGGTGGGCAGTGCCGTCATCAGCCCCAACAGACCGTAGTGGGTCACAAAAGTCAAAATTGCCTTTTCCACCGCATCCTCCGGGCTGCGGTTCATCATCAGCATCCCTACGTTCAGCGCCTCCAACACCATCTCGGAGGATTCTTTCAGCGGGTTATAGATGTCGGGCTTTGCCGTTTTCTCCGGCGTAATATAGCGTTTTCCGGTCTTTCCGGTCTTGATCTCATAGCGGTCATACCGCACCCAATGGGAACGGGATTGCGCAAACAGATTGTTCATGACGCTGTTCCTCTCAATTCGTAATCTATCTATATATTAACCATATTACCATTGTATCAACCGTCCTTGGCATCGTCAAGGGCGGCTTTCTTTTTCTCGGCTTCGTTTTGTTCTCTCGGCGGATCACGGCATCCTTGCCCCTGGTTTGCAATAGCGATTCATATTCTTCCATGAACTCGCGTTCCCGCAGGGTAAGACCCCGATCGTTTTCCAGCTTTTCACTCAGATGCTCGTACATCCGCTTTTGCAGCTTTTTCTGAATGGTCATCCGCAGCTTTCGGATGTTCCGGTCGGACTGCCCGCGGATGGCAGCAAGTCTTGTGGTGCTGTATTGCTTGACGAACAGGTAGTACAGCACCTCCTTCTGCTCATCACTGAGGGTGAAAAAGAGCTTGGAGAGAAAACGGTTGGAAGTCAGCTCATGCAGCTCGTAGAGACAGGAGAAGATGATGTCAAGAAAATTTCCCTGACAAAGCTGGCGGAATCTTGGCAGGTTCATCCACAGCGGGGCAAATCTTCGGATCTGGTACAGCCTGAAACTCCAACGGCACGTCTCCGCGCAGGTTTTCGTGGTCACGCTCCCGGCGCTCCCGATTCCTGTCCAGCTTGTTCCATTCGTCTACAACGCTCAGAAAATCGGATTCCGTCCGGGCCGCTTCCTCCAGCCGCCGCAGAGCCTCTGCGCGAATTTCCCGTTTGAGCCGTTTTTCGCTGGTGGGTGCGGCTTCCTCTTCCTCGTCCTCCAGCTCGGCGGCATAGTTTCTGGGATGCTCGTCCTGCTCCAGCTCGCTTTCCAGCTCCAGCGTGCGTTCCTCGGCAAGCGCTTCCTCCAGCGATTCGTTCTCCGGCGCACCGTCCGACGCATCCTCCCAATCGGCAAAGCTATCCTCATCCATTTCAAGGTCGGCTTCCTCTATTTGCTCCTCGGTATCTTCTTCCTCATCGGAAAAATCATCATCCCACAGCAGTTCATCCTCCCATGGTTCCACGACAGCTTCACCTCCCCGAAAAAATATTTTTCTTTTTTCAAAAACAGTTCCGGTTTACACCCCGTTTTTCTCCTATTAGTAGATAAAGTAATCTTAGCACAAGTTACATAGGTTACTTTCCGAGCCATCAGCGAAAAAAGGAGGATATGGAGCATGGAAAAGCAACCGAAAGCCACGGTTGGCTTACAGCCAACGGAACCAAACACATTATATCAAAAACCAACCGATCACGCAAGGAGGACGCCTATGGAGCAGAACAAGCGAGAACAGTTCATCATCCGGCGCATCGGCGGCACCACCTACAAGGTCAGGGTCGCATTCAGCGAGACAGCGGTGGAGACCATGGAGGAAAAGATTCTGCGGATGATCCGCAATGAAGGGGTTACAAATGACGGCACTTGTGCTATAATGGAAGCACCACAAATGAGCCGTCAGTCTGAAAGGAGCGCCGAATGCGCATGAAACAGACTGAGGAAAAGATCACCGCTCTTTATGAGCGGCTAAGCCGTGACGATGACAACGCCGGGGATAGCAATTCCATCGTGAATCAGAAAAAATACCTCGAAAGCTATGCCCAGCAGAAAGGCTACACCAACTGCCGACACTATACCGATGATGGATGGAGCGGCGGTAATTTCGAGCGTCCGGCATGGAAGCAGCTGGTGGCGGATATTGAAGCAGGCAAAGTGGCCCATGTCATTGTCAAGGATATGAGCCGGGCGGGGCGTGACTATCTGCAAACCGGCTTTTACACGGAGGTATTCTTTCGGCAGCATGGCGTCCACTTTGTTGCCATCGCCAACGGCGTGGACAGTGATGACCAGAACAGCAACGAGTTTGCGCCCTTCCTCAACATCATGAACGAGTGGTATCTTCGTGACCTGAGCCGCAAGCAGAAAACCGCCATCCGGGTCAAGGGGGAGTCCGGCAAGCCCACCACCAACTGTGCCATTTATGGCTACAAGAAAGACCCGGAAACAAATACCATTGGCTGATCGACGAGGAAGCTGCCGCCGTGGTGCGCCGCATTTTCCGATTAACCATCGAGGGCAAAGGACCCTACGATATTGCCCGTATTCTCTTTGAGGATAAGGTGGAGACGCCCGCCGTGTACTTCGGCAAGCAGGGCAAGGGCATCTGGAAAAGCAAGGAGGAATTTTCCAATCCCTATAACTGGAGTGGCTATGTCGTGGGACAGATTCTCTCCAAGCCGGAGTATATGGGGCATACGGTGAATTTCCGTTCTCACAAGCAGTCCTACAAAGGACAAAAACGCCGTGAAGAATCCCAAGGAGGATTGGCTGATCTTTGAGGATACCCACGAGGCTATTGTGGACAGGGAAACATGGGAGCTTGCACAAAAGCTCCGCAAGACACCAAAGCGCATCGACACGCTGGGTGAAGCGAATCCGCTGACTGGTCTTTTGTACTGCGCCGATTGTGGAGCCAAAATGTATAATCAGCGGTCAAGGGGGCACAGAAATAAGCCGTATCCCTATGATGTGTTTGAATGCTCCACTTACAAGTGGCGGGGCAAAACGGTCTGCCGCTTGCTGCGGACATCATATCAGTACCAAGGCCCTGCGTGCCCTGATTCTGGACACCATCCGCACGGTCAGCACCTTTGCGATTTCCAATCAGGCGGTGTTTATGGAAAAGGTGCGCTCTGCCTCCCAGCTCCGGCAGATGGAAGCGGCCAAAGATGCCAAGCGAAAGCTGAGCAAGGACAAAAACACATTGCCGAGCTGGACACCATCATCAAAAAGCTCTATGAATCCTTTGCTGTCGGGCGCATCACCGGCGAACGCTTTGACAGTCTGCTGGCGGATTACGAAGCCGAGCAGAAAGCGCTGCAAGCCTCTGTCACAGAGGCGGAAGAAAGGCTGTCCGCTTTCACAGAGGACACCGCCCGTGTGGAGCAGTTTCTGGAGCTGGCAAGGAAGTACACCGATTTTTCCGAGCTGACCACACCCATGATCAACGAATTTATTGAGAAGATCATCGTCCACGCCCCGGAGCGCATCGAGGGCGACCGGGTGCAGGAGGTAGAAATCCACCTTCGCTTTATCGGGCAGTTCGAGTTACCCGCACCGGAGCTGACCGTGGAAGAAATCAAGCGGCAGGAGCAGCTCAAACGGCACCGCATCAAGAGCCGGGAGCGGTATCAGAAAATCAAGGCCGGTGAACACGCTGTCGGTCAGCCCTTCACGCTGACCTGCAAGTGCTGCGGGCAGGAATTTGCCTCCAAGCGGACAAATACCCTGTTTTGCGGCCCCAACTGCCGCGCAAAATTTTACCGGCAGGAGGCGGCGGAGAGCCGCAGCCGGGCGTGTATCTGCGAAAGCTGCGGCAAGGAGTTTACCACAGCGAGGTCAGATGTCAAATACTGCGGTGACGATTGCCGTTATCAGGCACAGATCAAGCGGCAGAGCGCACGAAAGAAAGCCTTGCGAGAAGCTAAGAACGAAAAAGAAACGAAATCAGCATAAGAAAAGACGCAGCCGGCGGCTTGCCCCTGATCGGGCAGGCCGCCGTTTTTTGCGCAGAAATGGAGGAACAATGAATCTTTTCGAAATTGTCAAATACGGCGTAGGCTGCCGGGAGGCGGCGGAGCGGTACGGCGTGGAAGTAAACCACTACGGCATGGCCCTCTGCCCGTTTCACAACGACCGAAATCCCAGTTTGTATGTGGCAGACGACCACTATTATTGCTTCGCCTGTGGGGAGCACGGAGACGTAATCGACTTTGTAGGCAAGCTGTTTCAGCTTTCGCCCTATGATGCGGCGCGGAAGCTGATGGCAGATTTTCATCTCAGCCCGGACAAGCCGCCCAGCGCAGCGGCACTCCACGCAAAACGCATCCGAACAGAAGCACAGCAGCTCATGGAAAACGAGCGGCTGTGCTTTTCTGTTCTGTCGGATTACGCCCGTGTGCTGCGGGATTGGAAGGTGCGGTATGCGCCGCAATCTCCTGACGCGCCTGTTCACGCACGGTTTGCATGGAAGCCTGTCACAAGCTCGACCAGGCGGAATATTATTGGATATTCTTTGTGTCGCGGATTCTTTGAACGCGCCAAAGTCGTGCAGCAGCAGATGGCAGACGGCAAGCTGGACAGGCTACGACGGAGATTAGAGAAAATTCACAAGGAGGAAATCGAAGATGGATATGACACCGCAGGCGTGGCCTGACTGGTACGACGGCAGACACATCAATGAAGTGCTGTTCTGCCAACAGTTTCTGGACAAGCACCCCATGAAATGTGTGCGCGGGCGGCTGTTCACGGTAGACGGCCTCATTGAGGACGAGGGACAGATCGGTAATCTTATTCTGGAGGAAATCTCCGGAGTGCTGACCTCCGGACTGTCCAAAGTCGTGACAAATCTGCTGGCCAGCATCAAACTGCAAGCGTATTCGCCGCCGCTGCCCATAGAGACGGACCGCATCCACGTTGCCAACGGAACGTATTTCATGGACGGCAGCTTTACCGCCGACAAGAGCTACTGCAACAACCGGCTGACCGTCGCTTATAATCCAAACGCACCCGCCCCGAAAAAGTGGCTGCAATTCCTTTCCGAGCTGCTGCAACCGGAGGATATTCCCACCTTGCAGGAGTTTCTGGGTTACTGTCTGCTGCCGACCACCAAGGGGCAGAAAATGCTCATGCTCATCGGTAAAGGCGGTGAAGGCAAGAGCCGTATCGGGCTGGTTATGCGCTCGCTGCTGGGCGACAGCATGAATACCACCAGCATCCAGAAGGTCGAGAGCAACCGGTTCAGCCGTGCAGATTTGGAAAACAAGCTCCTGATGGTAGACGACGATATGGACATGAGCGCTCTGCCAAAGACCAACTACATCAAATCCATCGTGACCTCCGAGTGCAAAATGGATATGGAGCGTAAGGGTGTTCAGAGCTACCAAAGTCAACTCTATGTGCGCTTTCTTTGCTTCGGCAACGGTGCGCTCACCGCCCTGCACGACAAGTCCGACGGTTTCTTTCGCCGCCAGATCGTGCTGACCACCAAAGACCGGCCCGCAGGCAGAGCAGATGATCCGTTTCTGGTGGACAAGCTGCTGCGTGAAAAGGAGGGAATCTTCCTCTGGTGTCTGGAGGGGCTGCACCGGCTGATCGGGAACAACTATCAGTTCAGCATTTCGGGCAAGGCCAGAGAGAACATGGAGACGGTCAAGCGCAGCAGCAACAATGTGATCGAGTTTCTGCAATCCGAGGGCTATATCCGCTTTCGGGCAGACAGCGAAGCCAGCTCCAAGGCGATCTATGAAGCCTACACGAGATGGTGCGACGACAATGCGCAGAAGCCCATGTCTGCCAACCGCGTCAGCTCCGAGCTTGCACAAAATGAGCGGCTTTACAATGTAGAGGCCACCAACAACGTCCATGTCGGCGGCAAGCGGGTGCGCGGGTTTATGGGCATTGAGGTGGTCAATCCGCCGCCGTATTAAAAATGAGGAGGGACCTCAAAATTGCCGTACACGCCGTACACCCTGTACGGCTGTTTTTGATTTCATTCTAAAAAACTACTTTTGCTTGTGCGCACCGTGGAGTGTTTCACGGCAGAATGTAAAATCTGTCGCTGAATCGACGGTTGGTACACATAACCGGCGTACAGAAGCGTACAGAAGGCGAAGGCGGGCTTGCCGTACCAAGCCGTACACCGGTGGCTCAATTTTGCTGTCCCAAAAACAATCCTTGTGAAATCCGTGAAGATTTTCGCCGCAAGCCGAACGCGCTGCACCATCCGGTGATTTACCGAAGTGTGAAGCCGCTGCACCTGACTGTGGCATATCCTGCCATTCCGTATGCTCTCACGCAGAACGATGAAGCCGATAGGGCGCAGTTGCGAACAGGGCATCACGGGCGGAAATCTGAGTGGATTTGCGGAACGGCAGATTCTTCACCGCAAAGCGCACACAGTTCACTTACTCAAAAACCAATATCACGAAAATATGGAGGTAAAAAGTTGATGAAATCCAATCTGAGAAATGAGATCAAGTCGTACATCGTCCGTCAGGGCATGACCATGCAGGAGGTGGTTGATCTGCTGCGGGACGAACACGGCTGGTCTGACAGCGTTTCCAACCTTTCAAACAAGCTCCAGCGGGAGTCCCTGCGCTATGTCGAGGCTGTCCAGCTTGCCGATGCGCTGGGTTTCGAGATCGTCTGGCAGAGGCGGAAGTGAGGAGGATGTTCACATGACGGATACGGAAAAGAAGCTGTTGCAGGCGCAGCACCGATTGGAGGAAGCACAGGCGCGGGATCGCGTCAAGGAGCGAAAAGCCCGCACTCGCAGGCTCATTCAGGAGGGTGCAATTCTGGAAAAGGTGCTGCCGGAGGTGCGCACGATGGAGCTGGCTGCGCTGGAGGGGTATCTTTCACGGAAGCTGGGAAAAGAAATCTAAATTTCAGATGGGAGGTCTCCGGGAAACCGGGGGCCTTCCTCTTTTTTCTCCCGAAGGGCGCACTTACTCACCACCCCGAAGGGGCGGTGGTATTTCCTGCGGAAATCGTGCGTTCTGCGAGGCGAATGCGGCTGCTGCGGCAGCCTCCAGACAATGCCACAGCACCTGCAAGTGCTGCTGTCATCGTCTGCGCAGGTCGCAGTTGTTTCCGTTTTGGAAACAGTCTGCTCCCTGCCCGCACAAACCTGCCACCGGCAGCTTTATTTGCGGCTATGACCCGAAGCTCGACTTCGGGTCATTTTCTCTTTTGCGAAAGAGAAACAGAAAAAGAAAGAATGAGGTGAAGAAGATATGGCGATTTATCATTTGGAAGCGAAGGTGGTCGGCCGGGGCGCAGGGCGCTCTGCCGTGGCCGCCTCCGCTTATTTAAGCTGTTCCCGCCTGTATAATGATTACGATGGGATACAGCATGACTACACGAAAAAGCAGGGGCTTGTCTGGCAGGAAGTTTTCCTGCCGGAATATGCCCCGCAGGAATGGCAGGATCGTGAAAAGCTATGGAACGCTGTGGAGGAAGTAGAAACAGCCAAAGACAGCCGTTTGGCGCGGGAGTTTGTGGTTGCCCTGCCCATAGAGCTGAGCCGTGAGGAACAGATCGCGCTGCTGCAAGAATTTATCCGAGGAGCAGTTCGTATCAGACGGGATGTGCGCCGACGCTGCCATCCATGGCACGGACGGTCACAATCCTCATGCCCACATTCTCTTGACGGTGCGCCCGCTGGATGAACGAGGCAAGTGGCAGTACAAGACCGAGAAGGAATATCTCTGCATGAAAAACGGCGAGGAACAGGGCTTACTGCTGCTGAGTTCCGGACAGTAAAAAACGATGGATGGGAGAAGCAATATCCCTACAAGGTCGGCAAAAAGAAAGTGTATATGACGCCGTCTGATGCTAAGGCGCAGGAACTTATCCGGGCAGACAAGCATCCCAAAAGCACCCGCTACGGCAGACAGAATCCCATCTCAGAACGCTGGAACAGCGAAGATCAGCTTACCGCATGGCGGGAGGCATGGGCAGATGCGTCCAATCGCTATCTGGAACGTGCCGGGCGGGAGGAACGCATTGACCACCGAAGCAATGCTGCACGGGGATTGGATGAGATCCCTACCATCCACGAGGGCGTAACGGCACAGGCGTTGGAGCGCAAGGGAATCATCTCTGACCGCTGCGAATGAACCGGCAGATCCGGGTATGGAAGCCGGAGCTGGAGCGTTACACCGGTCTGGTGCAGCAAATCAAGGAAAAGAGCAAGGAACGCAAAACATTGGTTGCAGAGAAAAAAGGAATTGCCAATATACCATGTGAAGCGCCACAAGGCACTGGCTGTCCGCATTACAGAGCTGACGGAAGAACTGGAAGGAACTGCGTTCTGAAAAGGCACTTCTTGCAAAAATTTGAGTATGCGGAGGATGCAGGCGCAGAGATTGGACCAGGAGCGTATCGTTTGAATGACTTGAACGCCATCCATATCCGGCAAGCCCAAATCCAGCAAGATGATTTCAGGATTGTGCGATGTGGCCTCCATAATGGCTGTCGAGCCATTGGGCGCCACCACATAACGATAATCATTTGTTTTCAATATGGTTGTAATGAGATTTCGTACAGATGGGTCATCCTCAACCACTAATATCAAAAGGTTTATTCATGAAGTTTTACCTCCCGGCGGGTAATGTAAATGTGAACACAGTGCCATTTGGCTGATTGTTCGATACGAACCGTGCGCCGTGGGCGGTCACAATGGACTTACAGAGGGACAGCCCAACCAAGGCTTCTGCGGCTGTCGACCACTTTATTGGCCCCACTATAAAACATATCGAAAATATGGGGTTTCTGCTCATCGGGAATCCCAGGCCGTTGTCAGAAAAGAAACCGTGACCCATTGCTCTTTTTGATCGGTATGTATTTCAATTACTGAACCGGCAGGGGGTATTTGATGGCGTTGTCAACCAAATTGATAATCACCTGAACGATCAGCTTCGCATCAATGTGGGCAAAGGATAAAGTCTTTACCGCTGGTCACACGAATGGTGTGTTCTTTACTTTTTTCTGTTGATGTGCTTCAGCGCTTCAGAAACGACCTCATCCATGAGTTCGATATTCGAGGATTAGATTGACCTGTCCGCCCTCAATTCGTGTGACTGCTAACAAATTTTCAACCAGATTGATTAGCCACATGGAATCGTCATAAATATCAGTAAAGGTCTGCCCCGTAGTGCATCGTCCATTTTTTATAATTTGCAAGCAAATTGTCTTGTTTTTCGAAGTCCAGCGGAATACCGTTCACCGCAATACCAGCCACTCCATTTTCAGCAGCTTCATGAGCTGCCCTGCCGTAGCGGTGATTACCGCATTCTCATCCTGCCTTGTGCCGGTTGGTTTCAAAAAGAATCTTTGTACGGTAAGCTGGGCAGATTGTTTCCCTGCATTTTCTTCAGCCGGGTAGCGAGAGATCCGGAAAGCAGTGTTACTATAAACATAATGGTAAAGGTAACAATATAGTTCGATTGTCAAAATGGGAATGTCAGTCTCGGAGTGGTAAAAAGAAATTGAAAACAGCACACTGACAACCGAGGTCAGAATCCCGCACAGTCGGTTTGGTTTGTGATTACAGCGGTCACAAGTACGCCTAATAGCTAAACTGCGATAATATTACTCTCCGTGAACCCAAGAGCGTCAAAGCCACAGCCAATCATCGGCAACGGTACTTCGTCCACCATGATTTTTGAGATGCCGGAAAAGACGGGCACCTGCAATCTGATAAGGCACGTCATCGCCATAACTTGTCTCAATCACAGCGCCAAGTTGTTGGGCCAGACGCTTATTATCCTGGTAAACGCTTTATCATCGTCACTCATCGCCGCTGTATTTGGCGTTTCCACATAAAGAGCGGTAAATGCCTCGAAAGGCTCTTGCCATCCTTGCAGCAGTCCGAATGATTTTGCGTTGATGGCGACGAGGAAAGACATGCCAGAATGCGCCTGTCTGTATGGTAATCGCCTTCGGCTTCTGTACTCTGGCGCTTCCGTCAGCAAGTTCACCCGGTCAGCGCACCGACGGAGGGCGATTTCCGCAATGCGGGTGAGATTTTTCCAGCGTGAAAAAATTAACTGTTGCCCGCTGCGCCTGATCTTCCGGTACACATTTCCACTTGCCAGTCGTTCCAGCAACTCCGCAGGCTCAATATCCACCAGTTCTACCTGATCTGCTTGATCAAAGGTGGAACCGGAAATGCGCTCCCCGCACAAGAATTCCGGTGATAGAGGGGCTACTGTATCGTTGAGACTCTCGATATGTTGACATTTACAGTCGTATAGACATCAATTCCAGTATTTAGCAGTTCCTGAATATCCTGATACCGCTTCGTGTGCCGACTGCTTCGGCGTTGGTATGGGCCACCATCCACCAGTATGAGCTGGGATTTCGCTTGAGCGCAGCATCAAGATCAAATTCACGAAGGGTCATTCCTTCGTAAGCAACTTGTTTCACAGGAAGCTGCTCCAAGCCGTCCAGAAGTGCCAATCGTCTGGGGTCGGGCATGGGGTCTCTATGTATCCAGCAACCATATCGATGCCACGCTCCTAGCTTCCGGATGAGCCGCCTGAAGCATGGCATAGGTCTTCCGACACCTGCGGCATAACCGAAAAAGATTTTGAGTTTTCCGCTTTCTTAGTGGATGCATCGTTACGATCGCACGAAGAAGTTGATCCGGGATCTTGTCTTGGCAGTTCCATTTTAACCTCCTATCTGTCACT
>VOFG01000334.1_pt1 | contig 22000 bp, 38 predicted proteins | sample 5384171 | NCBI WGS metagenome assembly VOFG01 (sample SAMN12384726, study PRJNA508395) | human gut metagenome | isolation source: healthy gut F | host: Homo sapiens | reverse complement strand
TGGCGAGCCTGTCGGTCAATGCCGAATGGATTGCGGCCGGGGCTTCGGGAGCCATATTCGGCTTGTACGGTCTCTTTTTGCTTATTTGCTTTTCGCAGGGGCGGAGAGGAGAGGCGAAAGACCTTGCTTGTCAGCATTGCGGTTTTCATTTTGTATAATCTGCTGTTTGGGGATGAGAGGACAGTGTGGATAATGCGGCGCACGTCGGTGGATTGGGGTGTGGTTTCTTGTTGGGGTTGGCTTTACGGGATGTCGGATAAGGTGCGTGAGAAAAGCAAACGGATGGTTGTGGCTTGTCTGGCAGAATTCGTCTTGTTATCTGAGTTTGTCTGTTGGTTTTCCGCCTTGACACACGGAATGCCTCCCGATTACCAGGACGTGCGCGAAGTTTGGCGGAGGGCCTGTTGGAAGACTATATAAGAAACGGAGATTCGGAGATTCATTCGGAAGAGAACGGTATGGGGCAGAATACGGAGTACACCGTAGTGGAGGGCTGGACCATGACGGATCAGGGATGTCTGGATTCCTTTTAGCGACGAAGCGAGTGGTTTCAGTTTCCGTTATCCGTCCAATTGGCATAGAAAGCCGGATGGATGGTCGGATTTCCGCATCGAAAACAGGGTTGAATTGGATGACCGTGGAGTATTCGGATGCTGCGGCAGATACGGATGCCCGGAAAATGAAAGATGCTTTAAAGCGGAGTGTGTGTGACGAAGAAGGCCGTTTACTTGACGGTTGCACTTGCGAGACGGTCGTCCTGAACGGGACTGAATTCGTGAAAGTCAGTAGCCCCCGTAACGTATCTCCCTTACAGGGAAGAAATGGATTGAGGCGAGGCGTACTACTTACGGATATTATAAGGATAATCCTTTACGGTGCATGACCATCGTGCAGTGGGCCACGAGTGAACCTTTCCGAAAAGAGATGGATGAAATGGCTCAAAGTTTTTTCATACGGGAACCATAAAGAGCATTGATTTTTCTTTTTTTGAATGACGGCTGAAGGTTCACCGTAAAGCGTTGTACCACAGTGCGGAACGGAATTTTTCGGTGAACCTCCTGTGAAGGCTGTTTGAGTGAAGGGTTCACCTTAATCATTTGATTCTTAGATAGAATGAAGGATGTGAACCCTTTTTAAATGAAAACATAATGAAGGGGATGGGAAAGGAACATCGTCTGCAGGACATCCGTAAAAAGTTCTCAGTAGATTGATCGAACGTTTGCCGCACACCGGAAAGTCGTTTGCCTGACGTTTTTGGACTGTTTTCGCATTTCGATGGGACCAAGACGGCATCGCTGAAGTTTATATGAGTTAATTAAAGGTGAATTTTTTGAACGGAATGAAAAAATAATTATCTTTGCCGCAGAATTTCCGGGTTCGTGCGAAGCTTGTCCTGACGGTGTAATTTGTCAGGGATGCTGAAAACGGACGGAAGCCTGCGCCGAACCGCGTATGCGGGGGAAGGGTGGGGACGGAGATTCGCGACATATTAAAGGCGTTTACGTGACGTCTTGTTCTTGACTCTAAGGAATCTGGTAAATTTCAATTGTCGTCAGGGATGAGGCAACAGTAGATGTCCTCGGGATGTGTATATATGCGCATCCCTTTCGATACGGGTATATTGTGTCGTAAAGGAGAAGTTATATCCATATCGGCGTGGGCTCTGGATGTTGCTCGTTCAACGACAATGGGCATACCAGAGCCTCTTAGGGTGGGACGAGTAACGACGGTCTCACGCTTTTTTTGTGTCGTCACACAGGACTTCCGTGCCCAAGGTGTGATGGATACGTTGATGAATGTAGCCAGTATTCCGGAAGAAAGCGAAAGCCGACTTCCGAGTGAGGGATTGCCTCCCGTCACAGCCGTCGGTTCGCAAAGATGCGGGACCGGGGTGTCCTTGGAGTATGTCCTGCATCCGACGCACGGCCTTCCGCAAGAATGCCGATGGTATGTTTTGAGAGCTACGTATGGACGTGAACGGGAGGCTGAAGACCTATTGAAGAAACGGGGCGTTTTGGTGTATGTGCCGAAACAGGAAGACGTTGAAGATGGTAAAAGGAGAGAAGAAGAAAGTAGAGGAATCCCTCTTGCCCAATCTTGTTTTGTGTTTACGGACGAGTGCACGGCTCGCCGTTTGGTGGCATTCCATTGAAATCTGAATCCGTCGCAAAGACAAGATGCCCGTAAGCCTCCATTTCATGTACGACCATACGTCTTTGAATGAAAACGGGCTGAATGACGTGGTGGTTATACCCCACAAGGAGATGGTCAATTTTATTCGTTTCACCATCGGAGGGGCGAGTCTATCCGTGCCGTCTCACCGGCTGATTTCCGGATCAGAAAGACCAGCAAGTCGTGATTACCGAAGGGGATTTCAAAGGCGTAGTAGGGCGCGTGGCCCGTATAGACCGCCAGACTTGTGTCATCGTGGATTTGCAGCCGATATGCTTTCTGGCTTCGGCCTATATTCCCAAAGGCTTTTTTTGAGGGAAGTGCCTGAGCCGGAGAATAATAAAAAATGATGGGTTTGTTTGGTTCGTTCTTTTGGGGGCTGTTATCTTTGTGAAAGGTTTATTTAAACAGGTTGTGAGAATGAGATTTCCCATAGGCATACAGAATTTTTAGAACTTTGAGGGAGGATGGCTATTTGTATATAGACAAAACGGAGTTGATATACAAATTGGTTGATACAGGCTGTTATTATCTCCTGAGTCGTCGAGACGATTCGGTAAATCTCTTTTGGTTTCTACTCTCGAGGCTTATTTCCAGGAAGAAAGAACAGTTCAAAGGGTTGGCCATGGAACGTTTGGAGAAAGATTGGACGGCACGTCCCGTGTTTCATCTCGATTTGAACGTTGGGAAATACGAAAGTACCCAGTCGCTTTTGGATACGTTGAACGAGGCGTTGACGGTTTGGGAGAAAGAATTTGGGGTGGAGGAAGCGGAGCGTAACGTCGGTTTACGTTTCAAGGGAGTTGTGCAGCGTGCTTACGAAGACAGGGCACAGGGTCGCGATATTGGTGGACGAGTATGACAAGCCGTTGCTTCAGAACATCGGCAACGATACGCTTCAAGATGAGTTGAGGGGATTCTCCGGTTGTTCTATTCCGTGCTCAAGACGCAAGACCGCTATATCAAGTTCGGGCTGCTGACCGGAGTTTCGAAGTTCGGCAAACTCAGTGTTTTTAGCGACTTGAATAATCTGGAGGATATTTCGCTCAATCGCAATTGGGCTACACTTTGCGGTATCACGGAAGAAGAGTTGCGCGGTGGGCTGAAACCGGCTGTAGAAGAGATGGCGGAAAGTAACGGATTGACTTATGAAGAAACACTGGACCGATTAAAAGAAATGTACGATGGTTATCATTTCGATCGAGATTCCATAGGGGTGTACAATCCGTTCAGTTTATTGAATGCGTTGAAGAACAAACAATTCAATGATTATTGGTTTGAAACAGGCACTCCCTCTTTCTTGGTGGAGATGCTGAAAACGTACGAATTATGAATTGAACAATCTGGCGCACGAAGAACAAACCTCGGATATGTTGAACAGCATAGATTCTGTATATAGGAATCCGGTTCCTCTGCTTTATCAGAGTGGTTATCTGACCATTAAAGGGTATGACGAACGTTTCAGAATGTATAAGTTAGGCTTTCCGAACCAGGAAGTGGAAAACGGATTTGTGCGTTACCTGTTGCCATATTACGCTCCGAAAGAAAGGGGTGAATCGGAGTTCTTTATCCAAAAGTTCATCCAAGAGGTAGAGCGCGGTGATGCCGAAGCTTTCATGGAACGTTTGCAGACGATGTTCGTTGACAATAGTTACCAAGTAATGGGCAAGATGGAGCTCTACTTTCAGAACACCATGTATGTTATCTTCAAGATGATGGGCTTTTTATACCGAAGTGGAGCGCACCACCCATCGTGGACGCATCGACATCGTCATCAAAACATCGGATTACATCTATGTGATGGAAATCAAACTCGATGGCAGTGCCGACGAGGCTTTGCGACAGATTCATGAGAAAGGTTATGCCGAGCCTTATCGGAAAGATGGCCGGAAGGTGTTCCTCGTAGGTGTGAACTTTTCGTCTGATACCAAAGGGGGTGGAAGAGTGGACGGTTGAGGAATAAAGAACGGAATAAAATCATATTTGAATAACGAGGGATAAAAGAAACTGCTATATAACTCCAGATAGGTCATGGTATGACATAGTGGTTCTGCTGTATTGGCTTCTTTTTGTAGAAGTAGGTGTGTCAAGCATTCCTTGTTGAGTCAGGTACTGTTACTTTAGTTTCTGCATTATTCAATGTCTGGGCTAAAAAAGAGTGTGAGCCCACTTAACATTGCCTTTTCTATCCTTTACATTTTTCCATGAAAAATAACTTCTGATTCCAGGGGCATGGCGAGTAATATGATAGATAGCTGTCTTGCTGAGCGATGTATTTCGTCTGTTGGTCAACAGGAGGAAGAACTCGCTTTTTTAGGCTGTCACAGGATGATACGTGTCTGTATTACATACTTTTCCATCGTGTCGACATGTAAGTTGCAGGGATATTCTAAGAATTTTTTTTACTGAGATAGTTGTAGAAAACCGTGACTATGAAATGCTTATGCTCCTCAACCATCAGTATGAGTGCTAATGAAAATTAAATGTCAACTGAATTTTTAATCTTATTTTTAGATGTTCTGACTGAAAAACAGGGGTACACCAAAAATCAGACGTTTATTAATTATTTAACATAACTCAGTTTTAGGGCACTAGTTCTTCCTTTTTAATTAAAGGGGATGTCCAAAAGGTGAGTGCTTATAATATTTGAAATGAAATTACTAGATTGTACATTACGTGATGGAGGATATTATACACTTTGGGATTTTCCTTCACAAGTGGTTAGTGCTTATATCGAAGCGATGAACAAACTTCCTATAGACTATTTAGAAGTGGGTTATCGCAATAATCCTTCCAAAGAATATTTGGGTGAATTTGGCTACTCGCCGGTGTCTACGCTACGTCGTTTACGCAAGGATTGTTGCAAAAAAGATTGTGGTGATGTTGAATGAGAAGAGTACCCGTTTGGAGGATTTGGATAATCTCCTGAAACCGATTCAGGGCTTGGTAGATATGGTGCGTATTGCCATTGATCCGAAGAACTTTGACCGTGCTTTGGTTTTGGCCAAAGAGGTGAAGAAACAGGGGTTTTGAAGTTGGATTTAACACCATGTATATGTCTAAGTGGAACGAGTACGAAGGATTCTTGGACAAGTTGAGGCAACTAGATCAAGTGGTTGATTTGTTTTGTATGGTGGACTCCTTTGGTGGGGTAACTCCTATGGATGTGAGAAGTTTGTTTGAGGTAGTGAAACAGAGAACCACTGTACCCATAGGTTTTCATGGGCATAACAACATGCAACTGGGGCTTATCAATACGTTAACAGCTATTGAATGCGGTGCCGATTATGTGGATGCAACTATCCTAGGTATGGGACGTGGTGCCGGAAATCTGAACATGGAACTATTGTTAACTTACCTCAACAAAGGTGGGTTCCTGTAGATTTCAATGTGCTTGGTGAAGTGATTACTGCATTCCATACATTGTATGAAAACTACCGGTGGGGAACCAACCTGCCGTATATGATTTCCGGTGCCAATTCGTTACCACAGAAAGAAGTAATGGAGTGGGTTTCCAATCGTACATATAGTTTCAACAGTATTGTCAGGGCATTGGATAACAAGAAGAACAACCAGAAAGACAATGCCCGTTATCCCTTGTTCAAGGCACACTCTGCAGAACGGGTGTTGATTGTGGGCGGTGGAAATTCATGTTTGGTGCATCAACAAGCTGTGAAGCAGTTTGCCGCACTCATTCCCAGTATGCCACTCATTTTTGTAACATCTCGTTATGCAGCTCTTTACAATGACCTTTCAAACCCAAAGTATTACTGTTTGGTGGGTAACGAAGCTAAACGCTTAAGCCGAAATGTATCAGAAAAAAGACTTCAATGGAGTATGCCTGCTAGCTCCCTATCCTCGGCGTATGGGTACAGAAGTACCACCCTATGCCGAACGGTTGACCTATGAACTGGATAATATTACGTTCACACACTCATATCTTGATTCGTGTACTACATTGGCCTTACAGGCTGCTATTGCCATGGAAGCAAAAAGAGGTGAATATCATCGGATATGATGGCTATAAAGGTGAGGTGCTTTCTGAGAAAGAGATGGAGTTAACCAATGAAAATAAGACCCTTTTCGAAGCTTTCAAAGATGCGCAAGGTGTTGAGTTACGTTCACTTACTCCGTCACTATATAAATCACTTAAAAGTAGAATCCATTTATCAATTTCTGTAACCATGGGAAATAAAATAGCTTTTTTCCTTCCAACTCGTAAAGGAAGCGAACGAGTTCGCAATAAGAATACGCGTCCTTTTGCTGGAATAGAGGGTGGATTGATAGAAAACAAGATTAGGCAGTTGGTAGCCACGAGACATTTGGATGAAATTATTTTGTCCACCAACGACGAAATCTGTATGACTATAGCCAAAAAGTATTGTAGTGACAAAAGATTACGCATCATTCCTCGTCCGGAAGATTTATGTCTCAGTAGTACGAACCTTCAGGATTTGATTCGTTATGTACCTACTATTACAGAGGTTGAACACATTCTTTGGGGGCATGTAACAACACCACTTGTCGATGCAAATATTTATGATGTTGCCATTGAGAGTTATCTGGCAGGATTGAACAACGGATATGATTCATTGGTAAGTGTAAAAGAATTAAAAAACTTTCTCTTGGATAAGTCTGGAAAATTGGTTAATAATAGTACTAATCTTCCTTGGCCTCGCACACAAGATCTCGAACCACTGTATGAAATAAATCATGCTATGTTTTTAGCTAGGCGGGAGGTATATATAGAACAAGGTAATCGAATAGGAAAGACCCTTTTCTTGTATGTTATGGATGAATTGCATTCCAAAGACATTGATTGGGAAGAAGATTTCCAGATTGCTGAAATCATGTACAAAAGTTTATATCAATGATGAATAAGGTTGTGACATTTGGGGAGATTATGCTTCGTTTGGGAGCACCCGATTATTTGCGCTTGGTGCAATCCCATCAGTTGGATGTAAGTTTTGCTGGGGCTGAAGCCAATGTGGCTGTATCATTGTCCAATTATGGTATTCCTACAGACTATATCACCTGTCTGCCTCAAAATCCCATGGCAGAAAAATGCTTGCGTGAGTTGCGTTCCTATCAGGTTGGAACTTCTCACGTGCAACGTGGTGGTAAGCGTATGGGGATTCTTTTTTTGGAGACTGGAAGTAATGTACGTCCATCGCAAGTATACTATGACCGTGACTATTCTGCTTTTTGCCACAATGAGTCCAAACCAGTTGGACTGGAAGGAAATCTTAGGTGATACCCGGTGGCTTCACTGGACAGGTATTACACCAGCCTTGTCAGAAGAATGCAGCGCAAATGTGTCGGCAGGCCATTGCTACAGCTAATGAGATGGGCGTTACAGTGAGCTGCGACATCAACTATCGGGATAATCTATGGAATTATGGCAAAACTGCCACAGAAGTGATGTCTGAACTGGTGGCCAAAAAAGTGATGTAATTTTAGGTAATGAGGAAGACTGCGAGAAAGTATTTGGAATTAAGCCATTAGGATTTGATGCGAACAGACCAAAGGACAAGTGGAACAAACTTCATTTGCTTCTGTATGCAAGCAGATGATGGGACGGTTCCCACGTTGCAAGAAAATGGTAGTGACATTACGTGGCTCCATCAATGCTAACCAAAACACGTGGAGTGGTGTTCTTTATGATGGTCGCACTTTTATGCAGTCGCGTAGCTATCTCATTACAGATATTGTGGATCGTGTAGGTGGTGGTGACTCGTTCATGGGCGGCCTTATTTACGGTTTGTTGACTTATCCGGACAATGACCAAAAGGCATTGGAGTTTGCTGTAGCAGCATCCTGTCTCAAACATTCCATCAAAGGGGATTATAATCAGGTTACGGTAAAAAGAAGTCGAAAGCTTGATGGCAGGTTCGGTCAGTGGACGGGTAAAGAGATGAGCATGTGAAAAAAGATGAAGATGCGTTATAATTGATAGCAGGTGTGTAGGGATAAACGTCTGGTTAATTGTGGATTATGAATTAATAGGATTTGAAAGAATATGATGTGAGGTGAATAGTGGGATTATTCAAAATCTTGCTTCCATATATCGAGAAATACTTTGAAATTTTCTGAGGAGGGAATGTACATAATTAATTCTTCTAATAAACCCAAAATAACATGCTTCCCAAATGAATAATTGAGATTGCTGAAATAATATATAAGAAAGTCTAAAAAGTTAAAAATGTGGAGAGGAATGTAAAATTTGACTTAATGAAGGGGAATTATTCTTATGGTGATAGGGCATTGTGCATTACCACATGCTGTTTCAAGAGTAATTTTGCTTTTCATATGCCGCTATTCTTTATTATTAGTGGCTATTTATATAAGGAAAGGCCTATTATGGATATTATAAGGCGGAATACAAAGAAGGTGCTGGTTCCTTATATTGTAACAGGGGGATAGTATGGTGTATTTTATCAATTACAAAAGAGGATTATGATTGGGGGATATCCATATTGATGGCAAATGGTTCTTTACCTGTATTACATTATAAAGATTATGCTGTGGGGCCGTTGTGGTTTTTGATGTGCTATTTTGTCTCGGCAATCTTCTTCTTTTTTTGTTACGAATGAAAAGTGAAGTATGGCGTATAGTCGTGTTGGGAGGAGGATTTTGTTGGCAATGGGTTGGAGGCATTATTTCAATCTTTGCCGTTTGATATTTTAAATGCCATTCCTTCTATCGGATTCATGTATTTAGGCTATAAAATAAATAACCCTAGTGTATGTGAGGTATTATTTAGGAATAAAGTGTCTTTAGTGATTGGATATAGCATAGCTATTCTTTGTTGTTTATGTGGGGAAGTTAGTATGGCTTCTATGATTTATAGGTTTTTGTTTCTGCAGTTCATCGGTGCATTATATTGTTGCTTTATTATTTATAAAATATGTCCGGACACTCAATTGTCATTTGGTGCGAAATGTTTTTCTTTTATAGGAAGGAATAGCCTTGCATTAGTTTGTATCCACAGTGTGGATTACTTAACCGGCATCACAGAGAGTATAATGAGAGGCTTAATGAAAAATGGAGAATTTACATTGATGTTAGAAACTGTTTTAAAAAATACTTTTTGTTGTAGCAGGGTATATAGTAATAAGGCAAATTCCATTATTACGGTCTATTTATGGAATTTCTGTTTCATTAAAAAAGGCTTTTAATAAATAAAATATATGGTAAAAAAACATCAAAGGGTCTGTATGCCAAACTCACTGTATTGTTTCATGTTTTACCTCTTCCTTTCTACGGAAGAGCAAATAAAGGATACAGTGTATTTTTTTACGAAAGATATTCCTGAGGAAATACGAAGGCATATGCCGCACCGGTATTTTTTAGATTTGAGGAAATTGTATTTTAGGAATCGTTTTGTTGCGGCTTTATTAGTACCTGCCATACGGAAAATCAAGTATCCGGAACTTTTTCGTTCGGAAATTTTTGGATTGGATTTTAATTGGTGGTTGTTGCGAGGGCTGAAGATGGGGTATGTAGAAGACTGCCCGAACGTGCTGGATATATGGGAAAAAGAGCAGTCTTTACGCACGGTATATGTCGTTTGAAAAAGCACCCTCGTTTAAACGTATGATAGCGAGATTTTTTTCGGGGATTATTATTGTCACCCTGTCGGGACATCACGTCTAGTTACCGCTGTTTATACTTCTTCCCCTTATGACAAGCCTTACCATAAGGGGAAAGAGAAAATAGTCATGCGTCTTGAAGAAGCATGGAACAGTTTTCCAGAATCCAAGAAAGAGCTTATTCTTAGGATTTTTAATATTGATGAAGAATGTATGGACAGATTCAGGAGTTGCAAAGTCATCTTGTTGACGCAGCCTTATGCCGTAGACGGGCACATGACAGAGGAGGAACAGATGAATGTTTATAGAAAAATAGTGTCTCATTATGGCGAGGATAATGTGGTAATCAAGCCTCATCCGCGTGACAAGTGTGATTACAAGTCTTTTTTCCGCATGTGGAAGTGTTCGACAAAGTGGTTCCCATGCAACTGTTGGTACTTTAGGTGCGGGGTTTGAACGGGTTGCGACTATTAATTCATCATCGGCCTTGTCATTTGGTTTGGATACGGCTATTGATTGGTGGGCCGAAGAGATGGAACGTGACCTTGTGAAAGATGAAGGCTTCTGTACGTTGCAAGAAGCCCGCCAAGCACTTCAGAAACATGGGCAGAAATAAGGTCTTAGCCAAGAACATATCATTTGTCCTGATAGGCAATGTGGGCTCCAAGTTAATGGGGTTCATTATGTTGCCGTTGTACACGAATTGGCTTTCACCCGCAGATTATGGGGTCACCGATATTATGGGTGTTTATGCAGGGCTGTTGCTTAACGTGGTGGCGTGTGATGTGAGTGATGCCATATTCGTGTTTCCGTCGGGAGCGACGGACGTTGAGATAAAAAAGTACTATTCATCCGGATTCTTCTTTCAGGTCTTTTGTAGTTTGTTGTGTGCCCTTGCTTTTTTTCTGTTGACGTTTACTGGTGCGAAGAATATCTTTTTTGAGTATATATGGTACGTCTATGGCATTTTAATCTCTAATTTGTTCCAAAAATATGCGCAGGATTTTTGTCGTGGTATCAATAAAATGTCTGTGTTCAGTTTTACCGGGATTGTGCAATCGGTGTCAATAGCTCTTTTTTTCCATATTACTCATCCCACGTACGGGCGTTTATGGTTTTGCTGCCGCGATGATAATCGCCAATACGATGACCGGGATATTTGCATTCTTCTATTCCCGTTCATATCGGTTCCTATCCGTATTTATGTTTGACTGGACTTATCTTAAACGTATGCTGAAATATTCCATACCGTTAATCCCAACGGCCGTCATGTGGTGGTTGGTGTCCAGCTTAAACCGACCGTTGTTGGAGCAGTATGTAGGAATGTTTGCCATTGGCTTGTATGCCGTGGCAAACAAACTGCCTAATGTGTTGAACATGGTTTTTGGGTTATTCCAACAAGCATGGAATATAACGGCAATAGAGGAATTTGCAAAAGAAGATTTTCCGTGTATTACAATAAGATGTTCCGGACGGTTTTTCGGTATGCAGGTATTGCTTTGCATGGTATTGGTCTTGTTTTCAAAGTTGTTTGTCATGCTGTTCACGTCGGCAGAGTATATGGAAGCTTGGAGGTATGTTCCATTGTTATGCCTGTCGGTCTTATTTTCAAACACTTCGGCTTTTGTAGGTTCTTTTTTTTTTACGGCGATGCGGAAAAGCAACTATATTTTTGTTTCCACTATTTTTGGAGGAGTGGGTGCCATAGTCTTTAATTACTTGTTGATACCTCAATATGGTTTGTTGGGTGCTTGCATGGCTATAATCTTGTCCCATTCTCTGTCAATGGTGAGCCGCATATTCTTTTTCAATGCGTTTTGTCGAGTTTAGGGGCAAGGGGGTGATTGTATATAACATACTAATTATCATATTGCTTTATCTCGTTAGTTTGATGGAAAACAGGTGGCTTTTAGGAACAGCCTTTGCCATAGGTTCGGTGGCATTTGCGGGTGTCAATCGTGACACATTTTCCATGTTGGTTTTAAAAGTGAAAAATATGATTGGCATGCGTATAAATAAGTAACATTATGAAAAAAAAAGTAGCCTTTTATCTGAATAACCCAACATTGCCAGAGTGTGATTATTCTTCTATTATAAAGGGAAACCCGGGCTTGGGTGGGTCGGAATACGAGTTTTGTTGGTTCCTTATTTGTTGGAACAAAGGAAAACGAAATAGAAGTATATCTTTTGTGAATTTTAAAGGTACATTCCCTCATAAGAATGTTTTCTGTGTCAGACGGTTGTACGATGTTTGCGTGCTGTGCCGTAACATAGAGATAAACTTGTTGGTTGTGGATATTAAGTATTTTGATAAAAATGTGTTGGATGGATTTTCGCGCTCCCTGTCCGTCCTGGTCTGGGCGCATAACACGGTGAAATATTCCTTGTTGGATTTATTTGGGAAGTTGCCTTATGTCCAGAAGATAGTGAACGTGGGGCGTGAGCAAATGGAATTGTACCGTGACCATTTGGCCACATTAAAGTCTACCTACATATACAATATATTCCCAATAAAAGAACGGGAGTATTATGCGGCTGAGGATAGGGATAACCATAATGTGGTTTACATGGGCAGTATAGTGCGTGCAAAAGGGTTCCATGTTTTAGCCAGTGCATGGAAAAAAAGTGTTGAGTGAGATTCCCGATGCCCAATTATATGTAATCGGGAGTGGTAAACTGTACAATCGGGATGCCGGGTTAGGACGATATGGGATTGCGGAAAAAAGATTATGAGGATTTGTTTATGTCGTATTTGACAAATGAAAAGGGGGAAGTGTTGCCTTCCGTTCATTTTCTGGGAATCTTGAAAGAAGAAAAATTAGGCGTAATGGGAAAATGTAAGGTTGCAGTACCTAATCCTACAGGAGTGTCGGAATGTTTGCCTATAACAGCTATGGAAATGCAACTTGCTGGTTGTAGTATTACTACGGTTTTGCATCCTGCTTATTTGGATACTGTTTTTAATAAGTCTTATTTATACCGGAATCCTTCCCGATTGGCACAATATATCATAGCTAGTATTAAGTCTCCTTCGGATGATGTTGGGGCATTATATGATTTTATACAATCCCGTTTTGGTGTAGAAAAAAAACATCGAACGTTGGGAACAATTGATTTTTGCATCCGGATGAAGTTGGTGTAGAGGAAATTAGTGAATATAACTATCATCACAAGAAAATAAAAGAAAAGTTGCGCGTGTATAAAATGAGATATCCATTGTTGAGATGTATTCCACCCGTAGAAATTTTTTATGATGGCATTTCTACAGTTAAGTATTATTTGTCCCGAATGACGGAGAAACTAAAGAGGTAAAATAGGGCGTATGGCTATTATTTATGTATTATTCGCTTTTTTCGTCCTATTGACTTTATATGATTTTAAGAAGGGGTATTATTGTTTATGCCCTTTAAGCTTTTTTTTGTTTGAATGAATGTAAGGTTGTTGCCGAGTATGACGGTTGATTTTGCCTTTTGTTTATTTGCAATATCTCTATTTGGGCTGAGGAGGCACTTGTTTGTAAAAGAGAAATTCCCTTTAAAAAATGTTTTGTCATTTATTCAGTTTTCTATGTGTTGAATTGCTTGTATCCAGATATGGCATTGAATTATATTCCAAGAATTGTGCTTAGCGTGTTATGCTTTTCGTATGTATATTACTGTTATTTGCAGAACCGGAAAGATATATATTTTGCAGTTTATTCTTATCTGTTTTTATAGTCCTCTTATGTGGGAATGGGTTATTAGGCCCCTTGTTCGGCATAAATCCTTTGATGATTATATCCAGTCTATATCCAATGAGGAGCTTTCGTTCTTTTCAGACAATGATTTGGTGCGTTTTGGTCGTGAACGTTATAGGTCTTTTATTCCACATGCCATAAGTTATGGCGTATTGTGTGTGACGCTGTTATATCTTCTTGTATGGTATTTATTGAAGGTCGCGCACAGTGGCAAGGCTTGGATAATTATGGGGACTTGTTTGTTGTTAAGTGGGGTCGTGATATGTACGTCACGTACACCAATATTGGGGCTGTTTCCTTTTGTTATAATATTCCGTGATATGAAGGTATCCTTTCGGAAGATAAGGCCTTTTCTCTTAATCCTTGTTTGTTTTCTGTTGCTACAAGGCGATTATATCTTATACCTTTTAGAATCCGTATTTACATCCAATGTGGCTGACGATGCGGGAGGAAGTTCTACGGAAATGCGAATGGTTCAGTTTTCCATCGCATTAAGATTCTTTTTGCAATCACCTTTGTTTGGCCAAGGGATGGAATTTAATCCTACGTTATTCTATAACGAATTTTATGGAGGGGAGTCGGTTTGGTTGCCCTTATTGGCGAATCAAGGGATGGTCGGATTAACTGGGTACCTTTTTATAACGTATGCTTGTATAAGATGGCCCAGTCTTCTTCGGGCAAGAATGTTTTGTATGCCTTATTGTTGTCATGGTTGATTATGCGTTCTGCCACAAGTCTCATTGGGGTTACGGATGCAACGTTTTTATCTGTTTTCTTCATTATTTATAAATGGTATAATATAGAACAACATGCTACTGACAATTATTGTTCCCGTTTATAATGTTCGTGACTATATTTTATGTTGCTTAAAAAGCATTTGGTCTCCGGAAGTCAAGGCATTTTATGAGGTCATATTGGTCAATGATGGTACTTCGGACGATTCTATGGAGGTTGCAAGTGGACTTATTTCCACGATGTCCAACATAACAGTCGTAAACCAAGAAAACAAAGGCTTGAGTTGTGCGCGTAATGTGGGACTAGACCTTGCCAAAGGCAAATACGTGTGGTTCGTGGATAGTGATGATTGGCTTCTTCCCGAAGCTGTGAGCAGAGTTATTGATGTGGTACGAAGATGTGATGGGTGGATATGATTGCTACTCGTTTGCTTCATCATGATGAGGCTACGGGAAGGGAGTCTGCTGAGAATTTCCTTCCATGTCTGCAAGGACCGGACGGGAATATATGTTTGCGGGGAATCTGAAAGGAGCCAGCCAACGCTATATCTTGCGTCGGCAGTTCCTTTGGACAATAACTTGCGCTTTCTGCCGGGTGTGTATCACGAAGACGGGGGATTTTGGAATCGAATGACTTATCTGGCGCAATCTTGCTATGTTCTGCCGGATCCGGTTTATGTATACAGGCTTCGAAAGACAGGCAGTATTATGTCTTCAAGAAAGCAAAAATGAATACTGACTTGGTGACGATTTACCAAGGCTTGCTTGAGTTTTGCTGATTTGCATGTTTCGCGTGAGGATTATTGGCCGTTTCGCGCCCAGGCTATTGCTTGTTTATGGGATACCATCTTGTTCTCCCGGCAACAAATATTTACTCCAGAGTTTAAGGGGTTCTATGCAAAATTTAGCAGGTATATCCATCAAGAAACCGGGTTCCTGTTAAGACACAGTAGGGAGTTGACGATAACCCAACTCAGGGCTGCAGGTACATTTTTATTTGTTCCCTCTTGCTTGGACAAAGGGTAAGCGGTTGTTGCGTATGGGTTTAGAATGGTTTAAATGTAGATAATGTGATGGGAAGGAATAAATTTGATTTGATAATTCCGGTTGTTTTTAAAGATTATGGGATGCTTAGTAGGGGTATTGCGGTATGTGATGAAGTATATATATCCGGATAATATATACATCATTACGGATACGAGGTTCCGGAAGTACTTGCCCAAAGAAGCCCAGAGGATGAGAGTGGTAGACGAGAATGTATTGTTGCCGGGTTTGTCCTTTTCCCGAATAAGGAGCCTGCTCAAGCAAAGTGGTAATATGGATAGTCGTCCAGGATGGTATTTGCAACAGTTTATTAAGATGGGTTTTGCATTGAGCGATTATTCCCAAAATCGATATTACCTGTCTTGGGACGCTGATACGATTCCTTTGAGGAAGCTAGATTTCTTTGTGGATGGGAAGGTTATGTTCGCTATGAAAAAGGAATTCCATAAACCTTATTTTGACACAATAAAAAGGATTTTGAATATCTCTGGATTTAATGAGAAATCTTATATCGCGGAACACATGATGTTTGACAAGCAAATCATGGCAGACCTGATAGGGAGGATATCTTCGTGTGGTGTTAGGGGGAGAGGACTGGATAGAAAAAATTATAAATGCGGTTGAACCCGGTGTTTCCAATGGTTTTTCCGAGTTTGAAACTTATGGGAGTTTTGTTTGAATTATTATCCTCTATCTTATGTGGAGCGGCATTTAAATACCTTTAGAAAAGGTGGGTATATTGCTGGACGTTTCATTTCTAAGCAGAGATTAGAGTGTATTTCGTTTGATACAGATACTATATCTTTTGAATTGAATGACTATCCGGATGTGTGGACGGCTCGTTGCTTTTGTTTCCTGTACCGGAAATACGTTGAAATGCGTTATCGTTGGATAAGTCATATTTACCCCCCCCAATGGTTAATAAATATTAATATACCACAAGGGAGGTGTGTGCTTTTCGGCTTACTTCCTTTCAAAAGAAAGGGAGGTGGCATGAAAGGATTGTATGTTTTGAATGCTTACATAAGCATGCTTTTTAATCTATGTAGCCGATGCAAAAATTATATAAAGTTGAGGGCGTGTGGCATCTGCGTAGGACGACATTGTGTAATACACGGGCATGTGGGGGTAAATATAGCTCCCTCGGCAAAGGTTTCTATCGGGGATAATTTTACATGTCAAGTGGTGGGCATCGGAATCCACTTTGTGGCAATATCGAAGGTTTCTTTTATGCAGGGGAGAATGCCTGCATATGCATAGGAAATCATGTAGGTATGAGTAGCACGGTACTCAGGGCTGCCCAAAGTATAACAATAGGCAATTATGTGAAAATAGGAGCAAATGTGAAGGTTATGGATACAGATGCGCATGCTTTGGACTTCAATGTACGTAGGGTTAGAGAGGGAAGATGCTAAGCAAAAACGTTGTGCGCCTGTGGTTATCGAAGATGATGTATTAATAGGGGTTAATAGTATTATCTTAAAAGGAGTGACGATTGGTGCGCGTTCTATAATCGGTGCAGGAAGTGTTGTTACCAAAAGTGTTCCTTCCGATTGTGTCGCTTGTGGGAATCCCTGCGCGTGTAGTAAAAATACTGAATACGGACTAATTATTTTATACGGTGAAAATACTTGTATTTACAGGAGGTTTAGGTAATCAGATATTTGCTTATGCCTTTTATCTTTACCTGAAAAGGCTTTTTCCTCAAGAGCAGTTTTATGGCTTGTATGGAAAGAAACTGTCAGAACATTATGGGTTAGAAATTGATAAATGGTTTAAGGTGTCATTACCTCGTCAACCTTGGTGGGTTTTTTCCTGTTACGGGGCTATTTTATTTGTATAAACAATGTGTTCCAAATTCTAAATGGTTGGATTTGAATCAGGAAATCTGTAAATATCCCAAGGCTATTGTGTTTTTCCCTTTTAAGTTTACAAAAAAATATATACCGGATGATAATATTTGGTTAGAGTGGAAGGTAGACGAGTCTGGTCTCTCTGAAAAAGAACAGGTTGCTTTTATCCGAGATTCGTTCTTCTGATTGTTGTTTTTGTTCATGTACGTCGTGGAGATTATTTGTCTCCGACTTTTAAATCTCTTTTTGAGGGATGTTGCACGCTTTCTTATTATCAAAGGGCGTTGAAAAGCATGAAAGAGATATGTCCATCCGTAAAGTTTGTTTGCTTTTCAGATGATATTCAATGGGTAAAGCAAAATTTGGAATTAGGGAACCGTGCTGTTTTTTGGATTGGAATTCTGGTACAGATTCTCCACTTGATATGTATTTGATGTCACAATGTCGATATGGTATAATGGCTAACAGTACTTTTAGTTATTGGGGAGCGAGGTTGGGACGAAAGAAAAAACAGAATCTATTATCCAGAAAAATGGTGGAACCATGGTACAGGACTACCTGATATCTTTCCGAATACATGGGTAAAATATAAAAATGTAATAATCATGAGGATATTGTATTTTATCAACGGTTTAAGCTACAAAGGTGGCATGGCACGTATTGTTGTGGATAAAGCCAATTATTTGTCTGATGTGTTAGGTCACGAAGTTACAATATGTACATACAACGGTAAAGTGGAATCTGCTTTTAAACTTTCTAATAATCTGATAATAAGGACAATAAAATCGGGGGAGAATGCAACCATAATGAAGAAGTTGGGTTGTATCGCAAAGGATATTAGAAAAGTAGGTAAGGTAATCCAAGAGGTAAATCCTGATATTGTGATCAATGCGCAGACACAGGTATTGACATGGATAATTCCATTTGTGAAAAGGAGGGTTCCTAAAGTCATGGAGATTCACTTTTACTAAAGTCGGGATGGATTATAATTTGCATGACAAAAGTAAAATATTTAGAACGTTGTATTTTGGGATTGCGCAATTTATATATGCGCGTTATGACAGGTTCGTGGTGCTTACCGAGGAAGACAAACATTATTGGAATGTGAAGAATTGTGTGGTGATAGGGAATTTCACCCCCTTTGGTTTCTCCTGTGTTGTCTGAGTTGGACAATAAAAAAATAATATGTGTGGCGATGTATCATGAACAGAAACGGTTGGATTTGTTGGTGGAAGTGTGGCGAAGGATACATTCAAAATACAAAGGTTGGCAAATTGATGTTTACGGTATGGGACCTGATAAGGCTTGGCTGCAGGACAGGATAGACGCTGTGGGGGTGGCAGATTCATTTAAACTGAATGACGCTGTTGACAATGTGATGGAAAAGTATTTGGAAAGTTCTATCTTTTGCTTGACATCGGAACATGAAGGATTTGGCTTTGGTCTTAGCGGAAGCCGCGATGATGGGTGTACCTATTTGTGCGTTTGATATAGTTGGGGTGAAATGGCTGCTATCTGATAAGAAGACAGCATTGCTTTGTCCGTTTGGTGATGTCGACGCTTTTGCTCAGAATCTTTCCATGTTGATTGAAAGTCGGTCATTAAGGGTTAAACTGAGGACTGCGGCAAAAAAAGAGAATGGAAGATTTTAGGGTTGAGGTGATTATGGAAAAATGGAATAGTTTGTTTGAAGGCTGTGTAAATAGACTTCAAATATAAAATGATTTTTTATGAACATCCTTTTTTAATGAAAGCCTTTGAACTCGGAGGTCAGGAGATGGTAACGACTGTGTTGGCAAAGAGTTTTGTAGAGCATGGCCATCAAGTGACGATTGTTACTTTTAAACCACCTTCGCCTCTCATGAGGCAGCGATTGGACGACCGCATCGCTTTTTATGTCTTAAGCGGCTATCATGTGGGGCATGGAAATGTGGCTACATTACGAGGCATCTTGACAAGCCGTCATATAGAAGTCGTAATCAACCAATGGGGACTTCCATTTTTCCAGCTTTGATTTTGAAGAAAGCGGCCAAGGGGCTTGGGGGTTAAAACGATTGCTGTTTACCACAATGATCCTTCTACTAACGGAAAATTAAAGTCTGTGGAACTCCTTCTGGAAAAAACGGGAAATCCGTTAAGAAAGTTCCTTCTTCGGATGGCACATGGGGTATTTAAGCAAATAACTTCTGCAAGCATGCGGTATGTGTACCGCAATAGCGACCGTTATGTGGTGTTGTCGGAAAGTTTTGTGGATGGATTCCGAAAATTCACACGTTTGAAAGATACAAAAAAGCTTGCGGTTATTACCAATCCAGTCACTATAGAAACGTCTGGTTATGAACTTGACCTTATTAAGAAGTGTCAGGAGGTCTTGTTCGTAGGCCGGATAGATAATAACCAGAAAAGGGTGTTTCGTGTGGTTGATGTATGGGCGCAAGTGGAATGTGTATGTCCTGATTGGACATTAGTAATTGTAGGAGACGGGCCGGATAAGGTGGGTATGGAGAGGTATGCGAGTTCTTTGGGGCTGAGAAATATTCGGTTTGAAGGATTTCGTAATCCTCGTTCTTATTATGAGCGGGCTTCCTTATTGCTTTTGACTTCTGAATATGAGGGGTTCTGACTTGTGATTGTGGAAGCTATGAGTTTTGGAGTTGTACCTATTGTCTTGGATAGTTATACGGCTGTCCATGATATTCTTGAAGACGGAAAGGACGGACGGATTGTGCCATATCGTTCTAAAGAGGGTTTCTGTCCTAAGGCAATGGCCGAAATGCTATTAGAATTGATGGAAAACCAGAGAAGCCGGGAACGTATGGCAAAAGCGGCACGGGACAAAAGTTTCTTGTTTTCACGTGGAAGTGTATGCACTCATTGGAATAAAATGTTAAAAGATGTTGTAGCGGGGGTAATTTGCCGCCCTTATTCAAACAAAAAGAGATAATCTACGTCGGGCGATTGGATTGTAATCAAAAGCGTGTGCTGCGGATTTTGCAAACTTGGGCTTTGTTGGAACAGCGTTATCCGGATTGGCGATTGACTATAGTGGGTGATGGGCCGGACAGGGTGAATCTGGAGAATCAAGTATTTGAATCGCAGTTGGAAAACGTTTCTTTTGAGGGCTTTCAGAATCCAAGAGGGTATTATGAGCGAGCTTCCATCTTATTGCTGACTTCGGAGTTTGAAGGTTTTCCGTTGGTGCTGCCGGAGTGTATGAGTTTTGGGGTGGTACCAGCCGTTTACGGGAGCTATTCTGCTGTATATGATATTGTGGAAGACGGTAAAAATGGTTTAATTTTGCCGTATGATAAAAAGGGATATAATGCTGCGCTTATGGCAGAAAAGCTGTCTGTCCTGATGCAGTCGTCTGATGAGCGTCAGCGTATGGCAGAAAATGCCATTGTAACGAGCCGTAAATATTCTTTAGATTCTGTATATCAATCTTGGGAGAAACTTTTTGATTCTCTTTTTAATAGCATATTTTTTTTTTATGATGTCTGATTCTGTTCGTATTTTGAATGCGAACCTCTTGTCCATTACCCGGATTGAACTGCTGCAAAGCTTAAAACGCGGGGTATTGGTCACTCCGAATCTTGATCATTTGGTTAAACTCCAGCATGACCGTGAGTTTTATGACCTTTTATCAAAAGGCGGAGTGGGTGGTTTGCGACAGTAAAATCTTGTATTTGTGCTCTCGTTTGCTGAAGAAAGGAATACCGGAAGCCATTCCGGGTAGCGGTTTCTTTACGGCTTTCTATCAATATCATAAGGATAATCCGGATTGCCGGATATTTCTTTTGGGTGCGATGGAAGGTGTGGCACAAAAGGCCATGGAACGTATCAATGCCTCGGTGGGGCGCGAAATCGTGGTGGGGGCGATGTGTCCTTCGTACGGTTTTGAAAACAAACCGGAGGAAAATGAATTGATTTACCGTACTATTAATGCTTCCGGTGCCAATGTGGTACTGGTCGGTGTGGGGGCGCCCAAACAGGAAAAATGGATTTTCCGTCATAAAAGCCGCATGCCGGGAGTTGATATATGGATGGCTTTGGGTGCTACGATCGACTTTGAGGCCGGCAATGTGAAGCGGGCACCGAAATGGATGCAGAAGTTGGCGATGGAATGGTTTTACAGATTCCTGATGGAGCCCAAACGAATGTTCAGGAGATACTTTGTGGATGATGTGAAATTCTTTTTTGGTATTTCGGCCGGCAACTGCTTGGGATTTATCGTAACCCGTTTAAAGATTGAAATGAAAATGAGAAAGCTTGATGTGGTAAACTTTTTTGCGCGGGTATTCCATTTCTACCATAGTAATCATGCACCTTGTAGGGATGTTGGGGATTTCCGGGATATGGGAAAAAGCAGCGGCCTTTGGTGGTGCTGGAGTGCACGTCTTTATCCTCTGCTCGGGATTTGGATTATACCTTTCTTACCTTCGTAAGCCTTTAGGATACATTGCTTTTCCTGAAGAAACGTTTTACGAGAATTTATATGCCGATGGCCGTCTTGTGCGTGGCCACGGCTGTCTGATGGCTTGTATGGGGCGTGAATGGTTCATACCGCTGTGGGGCAATCTGCTGCTCTTCAAAATGTTTGTTCCCGAACTGGAGAGTTCTATGGGAGGGCAGATGTGGTTTGTGTCTACTATCATTCAGTTCTATCTTGCTTGGCCTCTTATTGTTAAGTTATTTAACACTCGGGGGGGTAAAGCTTGCGCTCATTATCAGTCTGTTATGGTCAACAACCGTAGGCCCTGTTAGGATATGCAGAGGAACGGGTTTGGAACAGTTTTTCCTGCAATATTTATGGGAGTTTTGCTTAGGGATGAAGATGGCAGAAATATATCATGACAATCCTAAAGCACT
>VOFG01001311.1_pt1 | contig 22001 bp, 30 predicted proteins | sample 5384171 | NCBI WGS metagenome assembly VOFG01 (sample SAMN12384726, study PRJNA508395) | human gut metagenome | isolation source: healthy gut F | host: Homo sapiens | reverse complement strand
CCTTGCTGTCTTTAGCCAAACGATAAAGAGTAGTCTTGATAGATTTGACACGTGGGAAATTGCGGCCTCGCACAGCAACTGGATATAATGGTCGAAAGAATGATAAGGCACATGCAGGAAACGGTCTTCTTCACGAATCAGGTCCAACATGCTTCGTGCACCGGCAAACTCCGGTAAAAGCAACGGTTTCCATGCCGGATATTTCAAATCGCCACGGCCGCAATCCGGAAACTTCATCAGGTCTTTATGGTTCTGGTAACGTCCGCCGGACAAGGTCGTATCGAATTTGTCGAGCGACAGGTTCAGCATAATCTTGCGGTATAAATCCTTCGGCATGGAAGCATCGAAACAATCCTCAGGGGCTGACCGTTCTTACGGCTTTTCACCGCACGCTGCACCCGCTGCAATGTCCCGGCATCCGACTCATTATCCAATTCCATCTCCGCATCCTTCGTGAACTTGAAAGAATAAGCTTCGAAATGATCATAGTCCACGCTGACAAATATCATAGGCAGGCAATACCTTATCACATCGTCAATATACATGATATAATGCGTATCATCTTCCACCGGAAGTTCGAGAAAAACGACCGAAACTTCTCCACCGGAACCCTGATAAGCGCATATTCTTTCTTAGGCTTTTAGCTTCGTCATACCAACGGGTCAGTTTCACGGCCAAATAAATCATCGTCGGATTCATTAGCCAACCGCTCTGCCTGCGACAGCCATATCGGGTTGGTAAATCCGGCCAGACTGTTCCGGAAATACTGGCGGATAAAAGACTGCTGCGCCTCGTTCAACTGTTTTCATTGACAAGACGAATCTTCTCCTTTTCCAGTTCCTTTGTCAACTGCCCGACAACGTGTCCAAACTCTTTATTATACCGGTTATTCAACTTGTTGATGATCTTGATGGTATGACGGGCTTCTTCTATCTGGGACTTCATTTGCTTCACGTCGCTCTCGGCAATACGCGTCAGCGTAGCCATCCGGACACGGAAAAACTCATCCAGATTATTGCTATATATCCCCATAAAACCCAAGCGTTCCAATAAGGGAACCGATGTGTTCTGGCTTCTTGAAGGATTCTGTAGTTAAAATACATCCAACTTACGTCACGCGGAATGACGTCTATCGACTTTTTGGGTTCCATACGCGATTCATTAAAATGCGATACGACAAATATAGAATAAATATGATAAATAATAAAGCTTCTAACCGGAATTTTATAAAAATCCGGTTAGAAAACTTTTTAAGGCAGGTTATTGCTGGAAACGCTTGAATGCACGCAAATAATGCCTCAAGTCACTGAGCAACTCTTGCGTCTCCTGCAACAGGTTCAGATAAACCAAAGATACTTTCAAGCCTTTGCGACAAATCCATCTGTATGCGGTCTTCCTGCGCCCGGCGCATCTCGGAAAGCTGCTGCTTGTAAGCCCCCTCTTCTTCGGCCAGCAACGCGTCGATATGCTCATAGTCCCGGTCTTCCACGATACGTTCGCTCCGCATCAGGTAATCCACTATCTTTTTCTTGACCGGCAGAATCTCCTCTATGCACTCTCTCGAAAGCGGATTGAAATTATTGTCCACATGCTCCTTGCAAGGCTCGGACATACGTTTCAGGCAATAAAGCATTTGCTCTCCGCTGTTGGAAGCCAAATGGAACCATGTGTTCTTTTCAAAGAAATCCGCTTGTCAATGCGGCGCATGCCCACCAATTCCCTTTGGCGCAGTTTTTTGCGGCGCGATTTCTCAGCGTCCTCCATATACGTTTCACGGCACGGCGCAACGTCTTCAAGTCTTCGTCTACAAACCCGTTGACCACATCCTCATACGTTTTCCAAACGAAATCCAACATCTCTTGTTGGGGCACAAACATGCTTTTTCAACAAGCCCCAACATTCCGCCTTGTCTTTCGCATTCATAATACCTTTAAAGAGTTGTTCCTCGTAATCGGTCTCGTCCTTCCGTTTGGTTGAGAAGTTGCTCTTAATCAGGATGAACACGGCCACAAAGACAAACAAGGCCATCACCACCGCACCACCGTAATATGGCAATCGTGACCAACGCACAGGCTGAGAAAGCAATACCGGCCGTAAGGAACCATCCGCCGATGACGTTCAGTACGCCCGTGATGCGGAACACCGCGCTTTCGCGCGACCATGCACGGTCGGCCAAAGAAGACCCCATGGCCACGATGAAAGTCACGTAGGTGGTAGAAAGAGGTAATTTCAACGATGTCCCCAACGCTATCAGCAGACCGGAAAGCACGAGGTTGATAGAAGCACGCACCAAGTCGAATGCCGCTCCCTGAGCCAAAAATAGCCTCATCTTTGTTAAAACGGGCATCAATCCATCTCACCAAAGGTTTTATGGTATATTTGGAAAAGAACTCGTTCACGTTGTTCGCCCCTCACGATGCTGCGCGCCACGCGTGAAGAACCGAACATCTCTTCGCCTTCGTCCTGACGCGATAAATCCACGGAAGTCTTCACCACATTCTGTGCCTTTTTCGACGTGGCCAAGGCATAGACCATCACCACACCGGAAAGGAACAGGAAAATAAACGGTGTCTTGGCACTTTCATTCAACGAACTCATCATAAAAGTATCGGCCTGCCCGGCACCGTTTGCGGCAAAATCCTGATAAGCCGAATAAGCAGCCAACGGCACACCGACGAAATTCACCAGGTCGTTTCCGGCAAAAGCCAAAGCCAAGGCAAAAGTACCCATAAAAATAACAATCTTGAACACATTGATTTTGGACCAATGAAACACCTGCATCAAGACGGTGCTTACCACGAAACACCCGCCCACCAGATACATCGTATTTTCTTTTTATCCATGCGTTATATTCCGGAGTCATGAACGAACTGTCCTTCAATCCTTTCAGCAAAGCAAAATAAAGGATACACGTAGTGGCAATCCCCCAAAAGCCCTATTTTCCATTTCAACTTGGAAGTATAGTTAAACGTAAATATCAAACGGGACAACCATTGTACCACCGTTCCGAAGATAAAAGCCACTGCCACGGAAAGGAATATACCCAAAATCACAGAAAGGGCCTTGTCCGTATTCAACAGATCGGCAAAGCCCAAAAGCCCGGTCTCGTCCGTGGCTATTTTCAGCAACGAAAGGATGAACGTACCGCCCAACAATTCAAAAACCATAGAGACGGTGGTAGACGTAGGCATCCCCAACGTGTTGAAGACATCCAGCAATACCACATCCGTCACCATGACTGCCAGGAAAATACAAAGCAAGTCGTTGAAACTGAACATCTGTGGTTGGAAAATCCCATGCCGCGCAATGTCCATCATACCGTTACTCATCGTAGCTCCCACAAACACCCCGATCGATGCGATAATCAAGATGGTGCGAAAGCGTGCGACCTTCGCTCCGATAGCCGAGTTCAGAAAGTTCACGGCATCATTACTCACACCGACCACCAAGTCGAAAACGGCCAGCATGAACAGGAACACGATAAAACTAAAATAAACAATTTCCATAAGTTAAAAATATGTGTTGATAATTCTTTGGGTGCAAAATTACAGACGCGAGATGTAAGGTGTGTGTCATTCATGTTAAGATTATGTTACAATCCGACAGGAATCACTTTGTATTTCTTTATAGTATTGAAAAGAAGCACTTGAATCTCCCGAAAAAATCTCCGCACAAACGAAAATCAATCTCAGCCAAACGATTTTTCATTCGGCTGAGATTGATTTTTCGTTTGGCGCACAAAATCCGGCAGGTTTCAGGAAGGGGACGAAAAAAGCTGTTGTCCCGGAATATTATAAGTATTTTTGAGTTAACTTTGCAGCCGGAAAATAAAACGTACGATGAAAAAGGTATTTCTTTTATAGCCGGTGCCTGGATGGCATGGGCAAGCCATGCCGAGGAAAATAAAGGCAAATGGTGGCAGGATATCAAGCAAAACACGACATTCGGCGGCTACGTCATCGGTAAGGCTGCATTCAACGACCAGGATTTGGATAATAAAAACGAATCGCATTCCACCTTCGACATCCGCCTCATCCGGGCATACGTCAACGGCAAAGTATGGGATTTCAGATACGGACTTCAAATGGAAATGAACGGCGTATCCGGAAGCACTGCGGAGAAAGGGCCTCGCGTATTGGACGCTTGGGCGGAATGGGAAAAATACTCTTTCGTCAAAATGAAGTTCGACAGTTCAAGCGCGGCTTCACCTTCGAGAATCCCATGAATCCTTGGGATATAGGTTTCGGGGCATACTCCCAAGCTACGACGATGCTGGCAGGCATGAACGACCGCGTAGGGGAACATTCCTGCAACGGACGCGACTTGGGGCTTCAAGTGCAAGGCGATTTGTTCAAATCTCCCGACGACGGTCACAACTGGCTGCATTACCAATTAGGAGTGTACAATGGGCAAGGGGTGAACCACGCTGACCGTAATGACAACAAAGACCTCATCGGCGGACTTTGGCTCTCGCCCGTAAAGGACTTGTGCATCGATGCTTTCGGATGGGCCGGGGAATACAGCAAGGATGCCAACGGCAAGAAAATCACCGTAGACCGTAACCGTATGGCTTTCGGCGTGAAATACGAATCGCGCTGGACCGTGCGCGGAGAATACGTAACCAGCCAGGGACACAAGATTTCGGACTACCGTGTGGCTGACGACGGGACAACGAGCGTCAGCGGAAAGGACAAGGCGGACGGCTGGTATGCCACAGTGGGAGCCCCCGTCACCTCAAGATGCAAAATATACGGCAAATGGGATGTCTATCGCGACCGGAAAGACAATGCAAGCCGGAAAAGCATCTACAACGTGGCCGTAAACTACTATTTCTATAAAAACCTGAAGATACAGGCCCTTTACGGTTTCGTGGAAGACAAAACATACGCCGGAGACCAACATTACAACACCGGAGAAATCCAGTTGTACTGGCGTTTCTGACCACTGCAAACGAAAGCAAAACAGAAATAAAAGGGCTTTCCTAATGGTTATATGCCGGGAATCTCCTATTTTTGCAACCAAATCGACCCATAATATGAAAAAGAAGTTTTTATTTTATCCCCGTATGGGCTGTCATGGCTTTCGCATTTCTTTCGTGCGGCGAAGACCGTACGTATGAGTTTCTGGCCAAGACGGAAGTGGATAATTGGATTGAAGCGCAAATGCGGGAGATATACCTTTACTACCGGGAGATCCCCCAACTGGAAACGGAAGATTACTTCTCTCCCGCCGAAGAGTTTTTCCCGAAGCTTCTGGCTTCGCAGGACAAATATTCTTATATAGAAGTACCCACGGAGACGGATGCGGCCACGGGGATAAAAACGCTCCGCAACGCCATTCAAACCGTAACTTACGGTTTCGATTTCGTATTGACCGACGACCCGACGGGAAGTTCCCGGCAAGTGGCACGCGTGTTGCAAGTGTTGCCCCAATCCCCGGCTGCCGCAATCGGACTGCAACGGGGCGACTTTATCACAGAAGTCAACGGAAACAATGTCAGCAGTAAAAATACCGGCCTTCTGGAAAACGGGAATGGAACGGTACTCACGGTTTCCACCCTTTCGGCCGACGAAGAGACCGGCGACTTGGTTTGGGACGATGAAGCGACAGAACTTACATTTCCGGCTGCCGTCCACATGGAGAACAATCCCCTCTTCCTTTACAAGGTCATCGAGCAGGACGGAAGGAAAACCGGTTATCTGGTATATAATGAATTCAAGGCAGGCATAAACGACGGCGACGCATCCTATCTGGAACAAATGCTGCAAATATTCCAATGGTTCAAACAACAAGGAGTGACCGATTTTATCCTGGACCTGCGGTACAACCAAGGCGGACAGGTGACTTGCGCACAGCTTTTGGCCTCTTTGCTGGCTCCTGCCGGCAGCCTGGGACAGGAATTTGCCCGTTTTGAATTCAACGACAAACGGCAAGACTCGAACTACAGCCTGAACTTTCTCACGGAATACGCGAATTATAATCTGAACCTGAACCGGCTTTTCATCATTTCGGGATTGTACACCGCTTCGGCATCGGAAATGATGGTGAACTGCCTGCGCCCTTACATGACAGTCAACCTTTTGGGCACAAAACCTTGGGTAAAAACGTGGCGATGACGCGTATCGACAGTCCATACGGCTTCGTCATGTATCCAGTAACCTCCACCGTGCTCAACAAAGAAGGACAGTCGGACTACGCCAACGGCTTCACCCCTGAGTATATCATATCCGAACTCAACTATTATCCATGGTATGAACTGGGTGATCCGAACGAACTTCTCCTGAAAAATGCACTGCAATGGATGGCCGGCGGCGTACCGTCGGATGCGGAAAAACGTCAGCGAACCCGAAGAACCGGAAACCCGGAGAGTCCGGCTTCCCTCCGCCTTGCCCCGCAAACCGGCATCCGGTTATTCTTCCATCCTCGGCAAAAAAGCTCCGGCGACAATCTTGCCCGAATAAAATCCTGTATATCAAAAAAAGACAAACAGATGATGAATATTTTAGTTTCGGAAGATATCCGGACGGTATGTCCGAGTTTGTAGGTGCAGCTTTGGAAGCACATATCACCAATACGCCCTACTCCGCTCCGCTATGGGAAGAAATCAAGGCGTTCCAAACCGATTATTGCAAGAAATACACCACGGAGTCCATCAAGGAAATGCCTCCTATACTAGCCACCCGAGCCGTTTATAAACGTTGTGGAAAAGACCCAAGCCGTTACCGCCCTTCGTCGGAAGCCTTGGTACGCCGCATGCTGCGGGGATTGGACTTATACCAAATAGACACGGCTGTGGATTTAATCAATCTGGCTTCCATTGCCTACGGTTACCCATCGGCGGATTCGATGCCGGGAAAATAGTCGGCGACACGCTTGTTTTGGGCATCGGGCGCGAAGGGAAGCTTACGAAGGCATCGGGAGAGGCCCGTTGAACATCGCCGGACTGCCGGTTTACCGCGACAACCAAGGCGGAATCGGTACCCCCACGAGCGACCATGAACGCACGAAACTCACCCTGTCCACCACCCACTTGTTGGCATTGGTCAACGGATACGACGGCAACCGCGAACAAGTGTTGGCCTGTGCGGAGTACATGCAGGAGTTGTTAAAGAAATATGCCGGTTCGACGGGGAGACATACAACTTTTCGAGTGACCTAAACTCCAATGGGACAAACCGGAAACACAAAAGTATCGCGGTTTGTCCCATTGGAGTTGCCGGCATCAAAAGGATTTAGTAATAAACTATCGTCTGTATCTCCTTAAATATAGGTTGGCCGTCCACATACACCATACGTTCGGTCCAGTTTCCATGCTCATCTGTCTTCACAGCACGGATTTCACAACCATCGTAGTTCCAACTGTCACCCCCATAATCCAACGAGAAATCCATGGATTCCGGCAACGTGGAATTTTTCCCCGTAACGGAAAGTTGCCTCGTAACTCTCTCCATTTCCGTATGCTACAAACGGCGGCGTCGTGCTGCCATACACGACATGGAACGGCACGCCATCCATATTTACTGCATATTGGCAGTCTATAAGTCCTGCAGAGAATTCTCCGGCCCTGAAATTCCCCTCGTAACGGATGCCGAATTCCCCGTCCTCACGTATGTAAGTGGCCTGAAAGGGTTGACCGTAACGTTTTCCGTTCACCGCCACCTTTTTGCCATCATAAGTATAAGTGAATGAATCCACCTGTTCCAATTTTCCCACAGTAGATTTCTGCCCCTCGTAGTAGGTTATCTTCCCGTCGGGCGAAAAGCGCATGATGTTGCAGAAATTGCAAAGCGGGTGGTTACCATCCTCCTCTTCTTGCAGCGACTTCATCATATTCTCGGGGTAGACACGAATCAGCCTCGCCTGCTTGACATTCCCTTTTCAGCATATAGATGTCGCGTTCCGTCATCTTAGCCCCTTGGCTTCCCGCGCTCTTCTGCAACTCCAACACACGGTCGTAAGCTCGCAACTCGCCTTCTTCCGTCACCACAAACTCATAAGGCTGTTCCAAAGGCCCGGCATCGGCCATTTGTTGAACCAGGGGCTTATCCTCGGAATAGGGATAGAGATAATGCGTGAAGCTGATGCCATCCTTATTGGGTATGCCTGCATAAACATGGCTCGATGTCCCCTCAGGCCGCTCTCCCCATCTGGTTCGGTATAATCGGTAACCTGCAACACCACATACCCTTCTCGCTCGGAAAGCGTGCCCATGCTATAGGACACAGGCAATGGCGCTTTCCATATATTCCCCTAACATCGAACGGGAAAAATCACGGAGAGCCACCTTGCGGACAAACTTATCCGATATGGCACCCGACACGGACGGAATACGGAAATTCACCCAACCGTTGCCTGCGTCCCAGCCCGTAAAGCTGTTTACAGAACTTACCTTGCCCATTTCCTTCCTGTGACCGGCTGGCTGCGTACATTGACATTATCACCGGTCACTACATAGTAATCTTGCGCTTGAAGCGCGGCGGTACAACAAAAAGCCACCATCAAAAACATCTTTTTCATTATATATAAGTATTAAAGTCTTTACTCATGAATCTACCGTGCCAAAAGTTCGTTCGTACCACGACTGCCCTACCTCCCCTATAAAAACGCATCCGAACGCCGCACAGAGTAGCACGACCATACAGGCCGTCAAGTACGCCCCAAGCCCAATTCTTTGTCTTTTTGTTTTCATACCACTTAGATTTCCGTTCTCCCAAACGGATATATTCTTTCTTTTAGAAGGTTGAACATGAAAAAGGCGTAGGGAGGTACTTTTCGTTTATCCCATGTTCAGGCTCGCATTGCCCCCCATCCCCAGGATAGGCAACGCAGCCAGCCCACGCCATGACATATCATATAAACCGGAGGAACTTTCCCCGAGTGAATACAATACGGCCAACGTGGACGTTTCCCGTTGCCTAATCTTTCAGGATGGATTCAAATTTGCGAGATTTGAGACCTAAAGATTACGTCCGTAAACGTCCTTTTCCCATAAAATGCCCGCCAGTCCCTCATGGACAGGCTGAGTCAAAAAGCAAAATTAATACTTTTTCGGATATATCCAAAGAAAATAAATAACTTTCTCACCGTTTCTTTTATTATATCCCTACCTTTGCATATAAATCAAACATGAACGTAAAATGAGAATAGCCACATTCTTCCTGTTCCTCGGATTGTTCTTGCAAGTACAAGCACAAATGAAACAACCCGACCCCACGGTATTCATATTCGTAGGGAGACTCTATTTTCCCGATGAACGTCATAACCAGCCAGACTGAACTTAAGAAAGGGGGACATACAAGGCATCAATGTAGGGCGAAAAATAAAAAGATACTTCTCGGGGGCGCAGGCAAGGCAAACCACCGGTCGCCAACCTAAATTTGCCATTTACCCCAAAACGCAGGATTTGAACGACTACGCCTTGATTCGACTGAAAGAAAGACGAGGCTTCCGCTATTTGCCGGCCTCTGAATTTAAAGACTGCGACTATACCGTGTGGAATTAGGGCTTTTCAACATTGAGAACCTTTCCGGGATTAGGCTTTTGCCGTAACACCGCTCACACCGCTCTTCCCGGGGAATATATGCGTGGTGGATCTTTCTCAAAAGCCCGTCAACCAATACGGAGATGTCAAAGCATTCGATTTCACGGTGGAAGAATAACCATTCCCATCTGCAAAATTATCAGTCTGCTTGGAATGTCTCCCGACAAAAAGCAATGCATCCAACGTATCCCGTTCCAACTATTTTTTATCTCTAAACGAAAAAAACTGTGATTTTATTTGCCAGTTCAGGGATTCTACATATATTTGCAAGCGAAAACAAGAATTTAAAAGACTAAAGCAATAATGTTCTCAAATAAAAATACATATTGGTGGTGGCGCAACTCAAGACCGGAAAAGTCGTGAGGAGCAAGCCTTGTATGTATTATCTACATTTACCCTAAAAAAGAAACATGGAGGCCTGTCGTACTTACGGCAGGTCTCTTTTTTATACCCTTTTTCCTAAGAACAAGCAAACGAACCAAAATACAAATGAAGATGAAAACTTATCATGTAAATGAAGAAGGCTATTACGGTAATTTCGGCGGCGCATACGTCCCCGAGATTCTGTATAAAACCGTAGAAGATTTGCGTAAGGCATATCTTCCCATCCTTGAGAGCGAAGCATTCCGCAAAGAGTACCATGTGCTGCTGAAAGATTATGTAGGCCGCCCCTCGCCTCTCTACCATGCACGGAGACTGAGTGAAAAATACGGTTGTAAACTCTACTTGAAACGGGAAGACCTCAACCACACCGGCGCTCACAAAATCAATAATGCCATCGGACAAATCCTTTTGGCACGGAAAATGGGCAAAACGCGTATCATTGCCGAGACCGGTGCCGGGCAACACGGTGTGGCCACCGCTACGGTCTGTGCCCTGATGAACATGCCCTGCCGAGTCTACATGGGAGCGACGGACGTGGCAAGGCAACACGTCAACGTAGAACGCATGAAGATGTTGGGTGCCGAGGTTTATCCGGTGGAAAGTGGAAACAAGACATTGAAAGATGCCACGAATGAGGCCATCCGCGACTGGTGCTGTCACCCACAAGACACCTTCTACGTCATCGGTTCCACCGTAGGCCCACACCCCTATCCCGACATGGTGGCCCGCTTGCAAAGCATCATCAGCCGTGAAATCAAGGAACAGCTCTTGGAAAAAAGAAGGACGCGATTATCCGGACTACCTGATGGCTTGTGTCGGAGGGGGTCGAACGCCGCCGGTACCATCTACCACTATATCGACGACGAACGGGTCAAAATATACCTCGGCGAGGCCGGAGGCCACGGTATCGACAGCGGAGAGACCGCAGCCACGATACATTGCGGTTCATTGGGCATCATCCATGGAAGCCGCACGTTGGTCATGCAGGACGAAGACGGGCAAATCATCGAACCCTATTCCATCTCTGCCGGTTTGGATTATCCGGGTATCGGCCCGTTACATGCCAACTTGGCACAAGAGCACCGGGCCACAGTCATGGCTGTCAACGACGAAGAAGCTTTACGGGCCGCATACGAACTCACCCGCCTGGAGGGTATTATTCCGGCCTTGGAATCGGCACACGCACTCGGCATGCTCCCACGAATGAAATTCAGGAAAGAGGATGTGGTCGTGTTGACGGTCAGCGGACGGGGTGACAAAGACTTAGACACCTATCTGGCCCACCGCTACGACGAGAATTTAGAATAATAAGGCATCTCATACAAATCCATAAGAAACTCTATGAATACATTTCATTACAGCACGGCTTGCCGACAAATCCTCGGCGACCTCTATACACCGGTCAGCACCTATTTGAAAGTGCGCGACCTTTATCCACAAAGTGCCCTGATGGAGAGTTCCGATTACCATAGCCATGACAACAGCCGTTCGTTCATCGCCCTGAACCCGATAGCCAGCATCGACATCAGCCATGGCACCGTGACCGCCCAATATCCGGACGGTACGCAGGAATCCCGCGAAATCAATGAAAACTATCCGGCCGAACAAGCCTTCAACGACTTTTTATCACGCTTCACCGTGACAGGCGACAAACAGGAGTTTTGCGGCCTCTATGGTTACACGTCCTTCAATGCGGTCCGGTATTTCGAACACATAGAAATAAAAGATTGCATGCAGGAAAAGAACGACGCGCCGGACATCCTTTACATCTTATATAAGTATGTTATTGCTTTCGACCACTTCAACAATACCATGACGTTAATCGAACTGGTGGAAAATCATGAACCGGATACTCTCGACGAACTGGAATGCGTCATCCGAAACCACAACTTCGCCACCTACGATTTCCGTCCTGTTGGTGAAACCTTCAGCACGCTCACGGACGATGAACATAAAGCCAACATCCGCCAAGGCATTGCCCACTGCTTACGGGGCGACGTGTTCCAAATCGTATTGAGCCGCCGTTTCGTACAACGGTATGAAGGGGACGACTTCAAGCTCTACCGCGCCTTGCGCAGTATCAATCCCAGCCCCTACCTGTTTTATTTCGACTTCGGGGATTCCGCATTTTCGGTTCCTCACCCGAAACACATTGCCGCATAGAAGGACGCCACGCTTATATCGACCCGATTGCAGGCACGACAAAACGTACCGGCAACGGCGATACGGACGCACAAAATGCAAACTACCTGAAAAACGATCCGAAAAGAAAACGCCGAACACGTCATGTTGGTAGACCTGGCGCGGAACGACCTGAGCCGGAACTGCCACGACGTGAAAGTGGACTTCTACAAAGACATGCAATATTACAGCCATGTCATCCATTTGGTGAGCCGTGTAAGCGGTACGCTGAATGACGAAGCCGATCCTGTCAAGACGTTCATCGACACCTTCCCGGCCGGTACGCTCTCCGGCGCACCCAAGGTCCGCGCCATGCAACTTATCAGTGAACTGGAGCCGCACAACCGAGGGGCATACGGCGGTTGCATAGGGTTCATCGGATTGAACGGTTCCCTGAACCAGGCCATCACCATCCGTACGTTTGTAAGCCGTAACAACGAGTTATGGTTTCAGGCCGGAGGCGGCATTGTGGCCAAGAGCGACGAAGATTACGAGTTACAGGAAGTCAATAACAAACTGGGAGCTTTGCGCCATGCCATCCAAATGGCAGAACGCTTGTGAAGCTTTCCGCATACATTCAGAATTATGAAAGCAGTCATCATTGATAATTACGATTCTTTTACCTACAATTTATATCATCTGATACGTGAAACCGGCACGGATACTACGGTGCTGCGCAATGACGCATTCGACTTGAAAGATATTGAGGCATACGACAAAATCATTTTAAGTCCGGGCCCCGGCATTCCGGAAGAAGCCGGACTGCTATTGAGACGTCATCCATACTTATGCCGGACGAAAGCCGATACTTGGCGTATGCCTCGGACATCAAGCCATCGGCCAGGCTTTTGGTGCACAGCTCGTCAACCTGTCCGATGTGTTCCACGGCGTACAGACTCCTTGTTTCCAAACGGAAAAAGACTATATTTTTCAAGGCATCCCCAAGCAATTCCCCGTGGGACGTTACCATTCGTGGGTAGTGTCGGACGACGGTCTGCCTTCCTGCCTTGAAGTGACGGCGGTCAGCCCAGAAGGACAAATCATGGCACTGCGCCACCGCGAATACGATATCCACGGCATACAGTTCCATCCGGAATCCGTACTCACCTCGAATGGACGAGCCATCGTGGAAAACTTCCTTAGACATTTACAACCCAATCCAACCCCTTCAATTTATAAGCATGAAACAAATACTCACAAAAATCACAAACGGTGAGGTTCTGACCCGGAACAGACCTGCCAGATCGTCCGTCATATTGCAGACGGGGAATACAACGACGTACAAATCAGTGCCTTGCTCACCGGACTGATTATGCGGGCATCAAGGTGGACGAAGTGCTCGGCCTGCGCGACGGGCTTATAGAAACCGGACAGCCCGTGGATTTCTCCCCTTACCGGGTCATTGACATCGTGGGGACAGGCGGTGACAATAAAAACACGTTCAACATCTCCACCTGCGCCTGTTTCGTAGTGGCAGGAGCCGGTTACAAAGTAGCCAAGCACGGCAATTACGCCGCCACCTCGACTTCGGGAGCGAGCAATGTCATAGAACATCATGGCGTGCGGTTCACGGCCGACAGCAACCTGTTGCGCCGCAGCATGGAGGTTTGCAACTTTGCCTACCTGCATGCCCCTCTGTTCGCCCACGGGATGAAAGCCGTGGCCCCCGTACGCAAAATGCTTCAGATACCAACCTGTTTCAACCTTCTCGGTCCGCTGGTCAATCCTTGCCGCCCGGCCTATCAATTATTAGGCGTGGCCAACCTGAACCAAATGCGGCTGTACAGCAGCGTATATGAGAAGTTGGGTATCGGTTACGGTATCGTGAACAGCATAGACGGATATGACGAAATCTCGCTGACGGGTAATTTCAAAGTCAAGACCAACACCATGGAGAAAATCTTCCGGCCTGCCGACCTCGGCCTGCCGACCGTCCGCCCGGAAGAACTCTACGGTGGTGCAACCCCGGACGAGGCTGCGGAAATTTTCGACAGCGTACTCGAAAACCGCAGCACGGAAAGCCGGAAAAAGGTGGTATTGGCCAATGCGGCCTTTGCCATCAAAGTCATCGAACGGGACAAGGACATCGCCGAATGCCTCGCCATCGCCCGCGAATCGCTGGAAAGCGGACGTGCCCTGACTTGCCTGAAAACATACGTGGAACTTAACCGTAAAAACTATGAAAGACATATTAGAAGAAATATTGGCATACAAACGCAAGGAAGTGGAACGGGAGAAAGCAGAGTTGCCTCCCCGAACAACTCTTCGCCCTCGTAGAAGGCAGATGGAGAAACGCCCACGATAGGACGGCCTGCCACGGCAAAGTCCCGGCATACATGACCGACGCACGGAAGCACCGCTCCATGCGCGAGAGTCTGGTAGCCTCGCGTTCCGGCATCATCGCGGAATTCAAACGGAAATCCCCTTCCAAAGGGTGGATTAAAGAAGAAGGACGGGCGGACGTCATTCCGGCCGCCTATGCCGCAGCCGGAGCCGCAGCCCTCCATACTGACCGACGGGGAAGTATTTCGGCGGCTGTCTGGACTACATACGGCAAGCACGTCCGATGACGGACACCCCTATCCTGCGCAAAGAGTTCATCATTGATGAATACCAACTCTACCAAGCTTGCCAAGCCGGAGCGGATGCCGTGCTACTGATTGCCGCTGCCCTGACGCGCCCCGATTATGAACGGTTGGCCCGGAAAGCCCATGAATTAGGACTGGAAGTGCTGTTGGAGATACACACGGAAAAGGAATTGACTACCTTGCCGAACGTCCGGACATGTTGGGCGTGAACAACCGCCATCTCGGGACGTTCCACAGACGTGGAAAATTCCTTCCGTATCGCCTCTCTCTTGCCGGACGACCTCCTTTGGGTGTCGGAAAGCGGAATTTCAGAACCGGACACAGTCCGTCGGTTACGGGATGTCGGTTTTCGCGGTTTCCTGGTGGGCGAAACCTTCATGCGGCAACCTACCCCGGGGCGGCCTTGAAAACATTCATTCAAAGCGTAGAACGATGAAACCACTCCTAATTAAAGTATGCGGCATGCGCGACGCGGACAACATCCGCCAAGTGGAAGCTCGCGCCGGACATGATGGGGTTCATCTGCTGGGAGGACTCCCGCCGCCACGTAAGCCGCCTCCCCGACTATCTGCCGACGGTTTGCCGTCGCGTAGGTGTTTTCGTTAACCCGGAAATCGGGTATGTACAGGAACGGCTCAAAACCTTCCGCCTCGACCTCGTGCAACTACACGGGCATGAGACACCGGAGTTCTGCCGAAGCATAAAAGAAGAGAGGCTGAAATCCGGCCGTGCCCTGCAAATCATCAAAGCCTTCGGCGTGGCTCCCGACGAACCGTTCCCGCATACCGAAGACTACGAAGCGGATTGCGACTTTTTCCTTTTCGACACGCGTTGCCCCACGGCCGGCGGCAGTGGCCGGACGTTCGACTGGGATGTCCTGCAAAACTACCACGGACATACGCCCTTCTTCCTGAGCGAGGCATCGGTCCGGACAATACGGACCGTCTTCGCAACTTTTCACACCCCGCATGGGCGGGCGTGGACTTAAACTCACGTTTTGAGACGACCCCGGCCCTGAAAGACGTAGGCCTCCTCGCCGATTTTATCAAAGATTTACGTGAATAAAATATATCAGAGAACTAAAATACAATATATTATGAACAGAATCAATAAACTATTCAACGAGAAGAAACAGAATATTCTTTCTTTGTATTTCTGTGCCGGACACCCGACGGCCGGAAGTACGGCTGACATCATCCGCACATTGGCCGCACGAGGCATAGAGATGCTCGAAATCGGCATCCCCTTCAGCGACCCGATGGCCGACGGCCCCGTCATCCAAGACGCTGCCACGAAAGCCCTGCGAAACGGCATGAGCCGCACCGCCTCTTCGAGGAGCTGAAAGACATCCGGCAAGACGGAAATCCCCTTGATACTGATGGGATACCTCAACCCCATCTTCCATTATGGTTTCGAAGCCTTTTGCCAAAGCTGTGCAGACTGCGGATAGACGGGTCATCATCCCCGACCTCCCCTTCCGGGACTATATGGAAACATTCAAACCCATAGCCGACCGCCACGGGCTGAAAATCATCATGCTCATCACGCCGGAAAACCAGCGAAGAGCGTATCCGTCTCATCGACCGGCACACGGACGGTTTTATCTACATGGTATCGTCGGCTGCCACTACCGGTGCACAAAAAAGAGTTCGACCGCACCAAACAAGCCTACTTCGACCGTGTGTAAACCAAATGGGACTGACCCATCCGCGTATGATCGGCTTCGGCATCAGCAACCGGCAAACCTTTGAATTCGCCCAAAGCATGCCGCCGGCGCCATTATCGGCAGCCGGTTCGTCGCCCTGCTCGACCAATACGGCTCGGCTACGGAAGCCCTGGACCATTTACGAAGAACTAAAAAATAAAGACAATATAGCTTCGTCCTCCATTTCGCTGGCTATATTTTCATAACTTCCTGTTAGACAAACTTATATCCCATTCAGCATAAGAAAAATCTCAGGCGAACGAAAATCAGTTGCCTGAGATTGATTTTTTCGTTCGCCTGAGCTTGATTTCTTAATTTTTTGGCGCAGATTGATTTTACCGGCTCCTTCGGCACTTTTTCATGGTAAATAATCCTGATTTTCCATCTACTTGCACTTTATATGGCCAAAAAAAGTGATACCTTTGCAGCATGGAATGGATTGACAGTTTGTTTTTCGAGCATAGCGCCATACAGGCCAGGCCATCGTGGTATTGTCATTGGTCACTGCCGCCGGGTTGTGGTTGGGCAAGATGCACGTGGGGGAATATCCTTGGGAGTCACTTTTTTGTATTCTTCGTCGGCATTCTGGCCGGGCACCTCGGCATTTTCATTGATGCCGACATGCTCAACTATGCCGAAAGTTTTGGACTCGTGCTTTCGTCTATGCCTTAGGATTGCAGGTAGGCCCCCGGCTTTTTCAGTTCCCCAGGCACGGAGGGGTCAAACTGAATTTGTTGAGCCTCGGAGTAATCTTCATCGGAACGGCCATGACCGTACTTCTAAGCTATGGCCTGTCTATTCCCTTGCCGGACATGGTGGGCGTCCTGTGCGGAGCCACCACGAATACACCGGCACTCGGGGCGGCCCAACAAACCTTGAAGCAGATGGGAGAGCCATCCAGTAGCGCAGCCTTAGGGGCGGCCGTGGCTTATCCGCTCGGTGTCGTGGAGTCATCCCCTTGCCATTCTGGTCATCCGAAAATACTTGCCCGCCCGGCGGATATGGAAGAAAAAGAGACGGAAGACCACAACCATCCGTACATCGCCGCGTTCCAGTTGCATAATCCGGGCATTTACCATAAGACCATTAAGGATTTGGCACTCTACAGCCATACGAAATTCGTCATCTCCCGCCTGTGGAGAGACGGAAACGTAACTATCCCGACCGGCAGCACGGAGTTGTTGGAAAACGACCGGATTCTGGTGGTAACTACGGAAAAGATATGCCGACCCTGACCCTGCTGTTCGGCGAACAGGAAAACCGGATTGGAATCAGGGAAGATATAGACTGGAACAGCATAGACCGAAACTTAGTGTCGGAGCATATCGTAGTGACCCAAGCTGAAATCAACGGCAAGCGTTTGGGTTCGTTGCACCTGCGCAACACTTACGACATCAACATCAGCCGCGTGTTGCGTAGCGGCGTACAAATTCTGGCCACTCCCGACCTCATCCTGCAATTAGGCGACCGGCTGACGGTGGTGGGCGAAAAACGGCCATCAAGCGCGTGGCCGGCATATTGGGCAACTCTGTCTCCACGTTGCGCGAACTCCAACCTGGCTGCCATTTTCATCGGCATCGTACTGGGATTGATGTTGGGTTCCGTGCCGCTCAGCATGCCGGGTATCAGCAGTCCGGTAAAGATGGGATTGGCAGGTGGCCCCATCATCGTAGGAATATTGGTAGGATGTTTCGGGCCGCGCCTGCACATGCGCACTTATACGACCCGCAGCGCCAACCTGATGTTGCGCGGTATCGGGTTGTCCCTTTATTTAGCCGGTATCGGCATCGATGCGGGTGCCCATTTCTTCGAGACCGTCGTCCGGCCGGAAGGGGCAATATGGATTGGTTCCGATTTCTTATCACCGTGGTACCGGTGCTGCTGATGGCCGTGGTAGCCATGCGAATGTGCGGGATGAATTTCGGTTCCACTTGCGGCATGTTGTGCGGCAGCATGGCCAACCCCATGGCTTTGAATTACGTGAACGACTGTTTTCCCGGCAACGACGCTTCCGTCAGTTACGCCACGGTCTATCCGTTGGGTATGTTCATGCGTGTGGTAATCAGTCAGGTGGTGCTGATGTTGTTCTTATAAAAAACGGCTCACAAGCCGTTTTTGCGAAGCAGTGCCTCGATTTCACGAGCCGACACCGATTCGCGTTCCGCCTTGTCGTAAATATAAAGCAAGTTGATTTCCGTTTCTTCGACAGCCACTACCACCGTGAAAGTGATGACCCTTTGCCCCGCCGCTCTTTCCCTTTCCTTTAGAAGCGATACGCATACGGATTTTGCGCAAACCTCCTCCCAAGTCGGTACCGGCGGTAGGATTAGCCAGAATTTCATCACGCAAGGCCTCGATGTCGGATTTCAATGAAGGATAACGTTTGGCCAACCGCTTCACTTCTTTCTCGAAAGTACGGTCTAATACAATTTTATAATTCATTGATCAACTCCTCCAACGTCTTTGCCTTATTTCCACTATGCTTCCTCTCGACCATTTCTTTCAGTCCCGCATCAATCCCTTTCAGGATTTCCTCTTTGCCGATATACTCTGTTTCTTCCGTCTCTTTCTGTTTGGCGAGGCGCGTAACGGCTTGCACGGCCTTCCGCATCAACGATTCGTCCTCTGCAATAATACTGAGTTGGCGGAAAAGTTCCGCATTCAATTCCATTGTAGTCATAAACTGTCCCTCCTTGTTTTGTATATTGCAAACTTACAAAAAAAGCCTGATTCTTATGTCTTTCGGACAGAAAAATCATTTTGTCTTTATAAATAAAAAACATCCTTCCCTTCGAAAACCGCAAAATCATGCGGTTTTTGAAAGAAGGATGCCACTCCTACGTATTCTTTTTCTCAGCAAGGCAAAACCATGGTAAAGACACTGCCCTTTCCCAATTCGCTGTCTACCGTAAGTGTTCCTCCGTGGGCTTCTACAAAGTCCCGAAATGGACAAACCCAATCCGGTTCCCTGCACTTTCGTACCCGGCACACGGAAATAATGCTCGAAAATACTTTCGTGGTAACGCGGGTCTATGCCCTTTCCAAAATCTTGTACAAACATGGCAATATGGTTGTCGTCCTGTTGGCGTGCCCCGATGACCACACGACCGGCCTCGGACGAATAACGGACGGCATTGCTCAACAGGTTGGTCAACACCCAGGCTATTTTCTCACTGTCGACAAAGAGCTTCCCGATTTTCTCCGGATAGTCCACTTCCACTTGTATTCCGAATTTCTCAGCCTGTACGCGATTGGCCTTGATAGCATAGTCAATCAATTCGATAGGTTTGGTAATCTTCGGTTTCAGTTGCAGTTTTCCACTCTCCACCTGCGTCATATTGAGCAACTCGCCCGTGATACTGAGCAGCCGCTCACTGTTCTCTTTAATGCTTCTCGAAAGTTCCTCCTGTTCGGGGTTCAGTCCTCCCACACGCTTGTCTTCCAGAAGTTGCAGACTCATCATTATGGCTGAAATCGGGGTTTTCAGCTCATGCGATACGGTGGATATGAAAGTCGTTTTGGCTGTGTCCAGCTCTTGAAATTCCGTCACGTTCTTCAACATGATTACATCTCCCCTCTTCTCCATCGTCACTCCGTCGTTGCCGCGCATCGTAATCTCCATATATTTCACCTGGAAATAGCTCTCCTTGTTATCGGCGTAAATCTTCAACGACTCGCGTTTGGACTTCGGTGCCTCCTGTTCCTTCTTCTTATCTTCCCACATTCCGCAAATCAGACGACGCAACAGGTCGTTGCGCATGGCTATCTCCTGAGCCGACTTCCGGATGACGTCCTCACGTTTCAAATTCAGTATGTTCAACGCTTCATTGTTGATAAAGAGTATAATTTGCTCATTGTCCAAACCGACGATGGGTTCATTGATGGAATTGATGATGGTTTCCAGATAACGTTTGGAAGCCATGAGGTCCGAAAATCGTACTGTTGTGATAATCTTTCAACCGTTTGGCCATTCTATTGAAATTCTTCGACACCTCTTCCAGTTCCTTGTCGCCTCTCAGGTCCAACTTGGCATCATAATTATGATTGGCTATCTCAAGGATGCCTTTCACTAAACTTTTAAAAGGAGAATTGATGGAGTTGGGAATTTTAAACAGAATCCACAAACCGATGCAAATACAAATGCCACCGATAATCATAATCCATGTCAATGCACGGTTCATTCCCGGCTCGGCTGCCGGGCTGTCCGGTTCGGTTGCCGTCAGTATTTGCAGATTCGTCACCGACAAAGACACCAACAAAACAATCATGGCCACCAATACACCAATCGATACGGTGAGTTTGGTCTTAATGTTCATATCGAATTTCATATCTTTAAATGAGATTTATTATGCTACAATAATTAAGTCAATCCGCATCTCGGACAACTGTTGCAAGAAACGCTTGTACCGTCCGATTTTAAAAAACATTTCCGGCATCTCAAACGCAGGACGCCCCATACATACGGTTGTCACCTGATTCTCTTTGCAAAACTGCACGATAGCGTCGGTCACATTCGGTGAAGACATCTGTTCTACCTTTCCGCCCAACTCGGTCACCAACTGGAAATAATTCAGCAAATAACGTTGGGAAGAAAGCTTGATACGGTCCGGGCTTTCCTTGGGAGTCTGCACGCAAAGCGATAAAGGAAGTACTGTAACGCGTGGAAAGCCGGTATGCCTTCCGTATGATATGCCTCGGCGTATGCTCATTGCTGCTCACGCAAGCCAGGATTTTCTCACGCCGCGTCTGGGTCGGTGCCAAAGGCGTCACCTCGCTTTCGACCTTACGTTCCACCCTGAAAGCCACTTCTTTCAAAGCCAACTCACGCAACTGGAGAATATTCTCTGTCTTAAAGAAATTATTGAGGGCGGTCTGTATTTTCTCCTTTTATAGATATTCCCGGCTTTCAGGCGCGTTATCAAGTCTTCGGCCGTCAGGTCGATGTTCACCACCTCATCGGCCTCCTGCAATACTTTGTCGGGCACCCTCTCCGCCACATTGATTCCCGTAATGCTCTTCACGTCCTCGCTCAAACTTTCGATATGCTGGATGTTCAAAGCCGAAACCACATTGATGCCGGCATCCAACAGTTCCATCACGTCTTCCCAACGCTTCGTATTGCGAGAACCCTCCACATTCGTATGCGCCAACTCATCGACGATGACCAACTCGGGATGGACTTGCAGAATGGTCTCCAAATCCATCTCCTCGATTTCCTTTCCTTTATAAAAGACTTTCTTGCGGGGAATCACGGGCAAACCTTCGAGCATGGCCACCGTCCCGGGACGACCGTGAGTCTCCACATAACCGATTTGCACGTCTATTCCGTTCTTCAACAAGTCATGCGCCTCCGACAACATCCTGTAAGTCTTGCCGAACGAGTCATTCTGCTTTTGATGGTAAGCATCATTACCTATCCGTACTGGTTTGGAATTCTTATATCCGGACAAATGCTCCAGAATAATCTCGGTCAGCTGCCTTTCTCCCCGAATGCCGTACATTATCTGATAGGATTCGTGCTTGGATACGAAAGTGGACTGTATGAACTTCATAAAACGTCTTGCTGCTCCTATATGGCCTATCTGGAACAAAGTTTCGATAG
>VOFG01001286.1_pt1 | contig 22001 bp, 38 predicted proteins | sample 5384171 | NCBI WGS metagenome assembly VOFG01 (sample SAMN12384726, study PRJNA508395) | human gut metagenome | isolation source: healthy gut F | host: Homo sapiens | reverse complement strand
TATAAAATTCACGATGTTTGTGCTGGCAAATGGCAAATATGTTTTTTACTGGTTGATTATGTCCTGCTTTTACTGGCTGGTGGGACTTTTTGCAACACTTTTTCTGCATATGTCCTGCTCTTGCTACCTCGAGGGACTTTTCGCGCCACTTTTTCCTATATATGTCCCACACCCTCATATTCTTGAAAACCCGGCTTTGATAACCACACTTATTCACTCTTTCTCATCTTATTATACACACTCTCTATATATTATCAATCATCCTACATACTTTGATCTATATATTTATACTGTTATCCCAATCATATAGAAAAAACACTTTTAATCTTTACAAAAAAATATGAACCCCCCCTATTTATGTGAAGCCCAGCAAAAGAGATTTTTTTGCAAAAACCGATACAGTTCCTCATCGCTCCGTATATTTACCCGTTCTGCCCGCAGATACCGGCAGACTGTTTTCCTCCGGATACATCCCACAAATATCCACTCCGATCACATCATATTCCGTAACCAGCGTTTTTAATATCTGTTCCAGCATTCCCATTGACATTTTTCCCGGTCCCAGTTTGTCACTGCATATTTTTCGTCCAGCACATCCTTGTCGATGGAAATATAAACAGGAACTTCATCCGGCAGTTCTTTTATTTTTTCATGTGCTTTTCCGTTTTTTTAATTCCTCGTAACTGATTTCAACAAGCTTTCCATCTGTCTCCTGCTGCCTGGCTCCAGACTGTAACTTATCAAGCACTTTCTTCTCCTGCCCGATCAAAACCAGCCTTTGCAGATACGGATTTTCCTGCAATACCTTTTTTCGCCCAGTTTCCGCAACTTAAGATATCTCCGCCCAGACTTGCATCCTGCATATCCGTGTGATGGTCAATTAACACCAGCGTAAACGGCTCCTTTGATAAAATCCGTCATAATTTTGGAAATATAATGATAATCCCCCGAATCTATAAAATGAATTCCGGATACTCCGGCCGGCGCAATCAGCGCTTTTATTTTTTCTTCCGCATCTCTGCTGCAATACAGACGGCTGCCTCCGATCGCACTGCAGTCATGCCACTCCAGTCCCGGTTCTTTTCGCTTTGGATAACATTGTGTAAAATCAAAGATCATGTTTCGGTTTTTCAAACTTTCATCCTCCCTTTTTCACAGGCGATTGCAAAACACGTGTGGCACATGCGCATTCTTTGCAATTGCCTGCGATATATTATAAGAAAAAGGGGACAGCCTCTCGACTGCCCCCTTCTGAATAATTAGCCTTCAATAGAAATATACTTCTTTTCTTCTACCTTCGGTGCTTCCTCTTTCTTTGGAACTTCCAGTGTCAGAACACCGTTTTCAAATTTTGCTTTCACGTCATCCTGCGTTACTGCATCGCCGACATAAAAGCTTCGGCTGCAGCTTCCGCTGTAACGTTCCTTGCGGATGTACTTGCCATCCTTATCCTTCTCATCGTTATTCTTACTGGTGGTTGCGGTTACGGTTAAATAACCATCCTTTACCTCACCTTTTGATATCTTCCTTCTGGTATCCCGGAAGATTCATTGTTACTTTGTATCCTTTATCTGTCTCAGACACATCTGTCTGCATTGTTCCGTTTGATTTGTATGGGAAACCACCAAAGAAATCATTCATAAAATCGTTACCAAAAAATACTAGGCATTAACATAAGTCATCTCTCCTTCCAAATCTTAATCATCTATTTTATTATCAAAGTTTCAAGAGATTATTCATTTCTCTCAACCTCTTTTCCCTTTGTTCATGATATGTTATACCACCGTTTTTAGCACTCGTCAAGTATGACTGCTAACAATTTTTGTGAAGATTTTGTGAATTTTCTAAATTATTCTGAAAATTATATTATTTTAGCAGAAAGAGCCATCGTTTTCAAAGCTCATTTTCATGTAAAATATGCTGCATTTATGTTACATTATATAAATATATGAAAAAAATAAAAAATGCTGTAACGAAACACCGTATTTTTACATCAATAAATGTAACCCATATAAATTCCAGAAAAAGGAGGTCGCACATGCAGGATATGGACGCAGTCTACCGTCAGCATTTTCGCATGGTGTATCAGTACCTGATGTCACTGACGCACCAGCCGGATGTTGCGGAAGAACTGGCACAGGAAACTTTCTGCCAGGCTGTCAGCAGTATCCACCGCTATGACGGAAGCTGCAAGATCACCACATGGCTTTGTGCCATTGCCAAAAATCAATATCTGTCCTATCTGCGAAAGCACCCACTGCACGAGGATCTGACAGACACCGAAGCGGAACTTCCGCACACACCGTCTGCAGAGCAGGAGGCGCTTTCCTCCGCCGTAAAATGGAATTGCTGCAATGCCTGCACCAGTTCCAGGAACCTTACCGGGAAGTGATCTATCTGCGGGTATTTGGAAATCTCTCGTTCCGGGAAATCGGACAAATTATGGGACAGAGTGAAAACTGGGCGCGCGTGATGTTTTATCGCGGCAAGGAGCGCCTGCGAAAGGAGCTGAACAAACATGAAAAATGATTTGACCTGTGAGGTCGTACAGGATCTGCTGCCAAGCTATGTCGATCACCTGACGAGTGACGTCACAAATACGGCGATCGAAACACATATCCGGGAGTGTGCCGACTGTCGCCGGATACTTTCCGATATGCAGACTCCGGAACCCGTGCCGGCAGAAACGGCAACGGATGCTTCAACTATCGACTTTTTAAAAAGAGCAACAAAAGGAACAAACGCCGGATTCTTGCCGCCATCCTGATCGTGACACTGTTGCTCGGCAGCATCTGGGGATATCGGACGTATTTCTACCCTGCACCGCTGAAAAATACCGCACTGATCGACTATGCGGTTACCGTAAAAGACAATAAAACCATTCAGATCAAAGGATCTTTAACCGATCAGACACTTGGTGTTGCCGGAATCGACTACTCCTGTGATCCGGATCACCCGGAAACCGTCACAATCAATGTCAGAACCAACCGCATATCGGCAGCCGGGCACAATACATTTTCCGATAAAAAGACAGAAACCCATGCCGTAAAAAAAGTATATGTGAACGATCAGATTGCATGGGAGGACGGCACCTCTATTCTGCCGAAAGCAGCACAGATTTATGCCACGATCCATCCATACATCGGTGATATGTCTGCCAATGAAAAAAACACTTGCGGCACTTGGCATCTCCAATGTATTTTCGATTGCAAACTTCAAACTGCAGACCACGGAAACCCCTTTACGGCTGGACATATATCTGGATGACGCATTTACAAAAAAAACAGCAGACCACAGTTGAAAAAACCATGAAAAACTATGCCATGGTCATTCTCGCCTGCACCAAAAATCTGGGAAGTGTAACGTTTTCCTACACATTGGATGGAAAAACGACAGATTTTACTTATACGAAAGAACAGGGAGAAAATGAATTTCTTGGCACCTGTAACTACTTCCGCAGTTCTGCCACAGAGTTTCAGACACTGCTTGCAAAAACCGGCATCTTAAGCGATCCCGTCTTTTCCAGACTGTCCGGAAACCAGGGATACCGCCTGACGGAGCAGCTCAACAATGTTCCGATGCGGAAATTACCGACGATTCAAAAACGAAAAACAAAATATTATTAAACAATATGAAAGTTATCTGCCGACCAACAGCTGGTCGCCGGGATCAATCAGCAAATCATTTTCTTCCGAAAAAGATGCACTCGCTTATATCGGATACAAAAAATCTGCGGTCATTTGCCCTTCCACAGAAAGCAGACAGCATTTCCGTCAACACAACCGCGGATAAAAAGGAAACATCTGCTACATCTCGCTTTCCGAACTATACAGTTGTGCAGACGGACAGATCAATGTGACGGCCGCCGCCGATCTCTATACAGAATCGTCCAACACCGGTTCCTATATCGATATGGACTACCCATCGTATGAGGAAACGCCGGATGCCGTATCCACCAGCGAACTGTACACCACGGCTTCCGGCGATACCTGGCAGCTGATTACGACCACCTCTCAGAGTGATGATTTCAATGATTCGATAGACGCTTACCGAACCGAAGACACGATTTTATATGGCATTCACATCGGTTACCCGTCGAACCTGAAAGAAAGCGCACAGGCAGAACTGAAAAAATTTTAGAAAACGGCATCGGCCAGAACTAAGGGATTTATAAAAATTAAGAAACCTTTTTCAAAAAGGTATTGAGCCAGAAGAAAATGTTCATTATAATCCATTATAAAACAATAAGGTGAATACCCCGGCCGTATCTGGGAGAAAGGAAACATCCCATCCAGTCTGACTGGATGGGATGAACATTGATAAACATGAAATGGATGATAGCATCTGATATCCACGGCTCTGCATACTACTGCAGACAGCTGTTAAATGCATACAACCGGGAACAGGCCGACCGTCTGCTGCTCCTTGGTGATCTTTTTATACCACGGTCCGCGCAATGATCTGCCGGAAGAATATGATCCAAAACAGGTGATTGAACTGCTCAACGCAAAAAACAACATATTCTCTGTGTCCGGGGCAACTGCGATGCCGAAGTCGACCAGATGGTACTCCAATTTCCCATTATGGCAGATTACTGCGCCATTGCAGACGGTGATACGCTGATTTATGCCACCCACGGCCATACGTATAATGAACAGAACCTGCCTCCACTGCATCGCGGGGACATTCTGCTGCACGGACATACCCACGTCCCGGCATGCGTCCCACACGACACATATACCTGCAAGAATCCCGGATCTGTTGCTATTCCAAAAGCCGGAAGCTGGCACGGCTACATGATTATGGAAAATGGCCGTTTCCAGTGGAAAACAAAGACTAACGAAGTTAAAATGGAGTTTGCAGACGGAAAACGCATTCTCTAAACAAAATCTTTTACGGAAGCATAAATGCCTTCTGCATTCAGACCATACTTCTCAAGCAGTGCCACTGCCGGACCGGATTCGCCGAAGCAGTCCTGTACACCGATGTTCTTTACCGGTGTCGGTGCCTTTCTCGAAAGTGTCTCACATACAGCGGAACCGAGACCTCCGATGACGGAGTGTTCCTCAACGGTCACGACTTTCCCGCATTCTTTTGCTGCGGCAACGACAAGATCCTCATCGAGCGGCTTGATCGTATGGATGTTGATCACTTTTGCATCAATGCCGTCTGCGGCAAGTTTTTTCTGCGGCTGCGAGCGACTCGGACACACATAAACCGGTCGCAATGATTGCCACATCTTTGCCTTCCCCGCAAGGTCACACCTTTGCCGATTTCAAATTTGTAATCCGGACGGTCATTGATGATCGGAACTGCCAGACGGCCAAAACGCATGTAAACCGAGGCCTTCGTGTTCATATGCGGCTTTTACTGCAGCTTTTGCTTCGATATCATCACTCGGATTTAAGATGACCATGCCCGGGATGGTGCGCATGAGCGCAATATCCTCATTACACTGGTGCGTTGCACCGTCTTCACCGACGGAAATTCCGGCATGGGTTGCACCGATTTTTACATTCAGGTGCGGATAACCGACAGAGTTTCGCACCTGCTCGAATGCACGTCCTGCTGCAAACATGGCAAACGAACTTGCAAACGGAACTTTACCGGTTGCGGCAAGGCCTGCTGCAATGCCGATCATGTTACATTCTGCGATACCACAGTCAATGTGGCGCTCTGAAATTCCTTTTGAAGATTGCAGTCTGTGTTGCCGCTGCAAGATCTGCGTCTAAAACATATACATCATCATGCTCCTTTGCCAGCTCTACGAGAGCGTTTCCGTAGCTGACACGGGTTGCGATTTTTGTTACTTCTGACATAATGCTTCACCTTCTTTCTTCAGGTCTTCCATTGCGATCGCATATTCTTCATCGTTCGGCGCTTTTCCGTGCCATCCTACCTGATTTTCCATGAAAGAGACACCCTTTCCTTTGACCGTATGCGCAATGATTGCGGTCGGCTGTCCCTTGGTGTTTCTTGCCTCTGCAAATGCAGCGGCGATCTGATCCATGTCATTGCCGTCTGCAAGGTCAACCACATGGAAATTGAATGCTTTTGAATTTCTCGTTGATCGGGTACGGAGAGCATACCTGATCTACCGGTCCGTCGATCTCCACTCCGTTGTTATCCACGATCACAACGAGGTTATCCAGTTTGCGGAATCCGGCAAACATGGCAGCTTCCCATACCTGTCCTTCCTGAATCTCTCCATCTCCGAGTAGTGTATACACGCGGTAATCATCCCCGGAAAGTTTGGCGGACAATGCCATGCCGACTGCTGCGGAAATTCCCTGTCCTAAGGAACCGCTCGACATATCCACACCCGGAATGTGCTTCATGTCCGGATGTCCCTGCAGATACGAACCGAGATGATGCAGTGTCTTTAAATCCTCGACCGGGAAATAGCCGCGCAGTGCCAGTGCGGAATACAGTCCCGGTGCGGTATGGCTTTTGACAGTACGAAACGGTCTCTGTCTGCCTTCTTCGGATCTTTTGGATCGATATTTAATTCTTCAAAATATAAATAAGTAAAAATATCAGCTGCGGAAAGCGATCCGCCCGGATGTCCGGCTTTGGCTGCATGGACGGCAGTCACAATGCCTTTGCGGACTTCATTTGCCTTCAGCTGAAGCTCCTGTTTGTTCATGGTTATTCCTCCCCAAAAACTGCCTTATAGTCTGCCTGGAATTTTTCGATTCCCTGATCGGTAAGCGGATGCTTTGTCATCTGCTCGATTACCTTGTAAGGGATGGTCGCAATATCGGCGCCTGCAAGTGCGCAGTCTGTTACATGGATCGGGTTACGGATGGATGCTGCAATGATCTCTGTGTCATATCCGTAAATATCAAAGATCTCTGCGATCTGGCGGATCAGTTCGATACCCGGCTGGCTGATGTCATCTAATCTGCCAAGGAATGGGGATACATAAGTAGCTCCTGCGTTTGCTGCAAGGGATTGCCTGATTTGCGCTGAAAATCAGGGTAACGTTTGTCTTGATGCCCTCGGAAGAAAGTACCTTTACGGCTTTAAGTCCCTCTACGGTCATAGGAATCTTTACAACCATGTTTGGATGGATGGCTGCAATCTCACGTCCCTCTTTGATCATGCCCTCTGCATCTACCGTTGTTGCCTTTACCTCGCCGCTGATCGGTCCGTCAACGATGGATGTAATTTCTTTGATGACTTCTGTAAAATCTCTTCCCTCTTTTGCGATCAGGGATGGGTTTGTGGTAACTCCGCAAATAACCCCCATGTCATTCGCTTTCTTGATATCCTCTACATTTGCTGTATCCACGAAAAACTTCATAATAAAATACCTCCATTTTTATTTACGTTTGTTTTTATCTGTCAGCCTTAATATAGCACAGTTCAAAAGCAAACGCAAGTATAAAACAAAAAGAGAATAAAAGTTAGTGCAAATAAATAAAAAGGCACGGATACGGTTCTCTGCCTTTTGACAGAAAAACGTATCTGTGCCTTTTTATATCAAAACAGCTTTCTTTATGATTGAAACCTTTATATTCCAAGCACTCCTGCAGCACTGCGCAGTTCCGCGGCTGCCCGCTGCAGCTCAGCCGCCTGCTCTTCGGACACATTTCCCGGCTTTGTACGGCTGACCAGTTTCTTTACATAAGAAAGGCTGCTCTTGATCTGGTGACGCGCACCACTGTCGATGGTCTTTTTCTTCTCTTTTATAAGCTACTTCCACCTGACGGATCAACGTGTCGGCCTCGCTTCGCGCATCAATATAAGCCTTTCTCTGCCCGTCTGTTGCTTCATATTCCGCGGCTTCTCTTATCGCGCGGTCAATCTCTGCGTCTGACAAATTGGAACTTGCCGTGATTGTGATCTCCTGATGCCGTCCGGTTCCCAGATCCTTTGCGGAAACCTGTACAATGCCGTTCGCATCTATATCAAACGTCACCTCTATCTGCGGCACACCTGCCGGCGCCGGTTTAATGCCCCGCAGCTGGAACCGCCCAAGCAGCTTGTTGTCTCTTGTAAACTTTCGTTCACCCTGAAGAACCTTGATATCAACGGATGTCTGGAAATTTCCGGCAGTAGTAAACACTTTACTGAACCGTGTCGGAATCGTGGTATTCCGGTCAATCAGCTTCGTTGAAACACCTCCTACCGTCTCAATGGAAAGCGAAAGTGGTGTGACATCCATCAGGATAATCTCTGCCGCCTGTGATCCTGCCATCAGCGCACCGCCAAGTTTTCCACCCTGCACAGCCGCTCCCAGTGCCACACATTCATCCGGGTTTAAGTTGCGTGAAGGTTCTTTTCCTGTCAGTCTGCGCACTTCCTCGAATACCGCCGGTACACGGGTAGAACCACCTACCAGAAGTACCATGCCCAGATCCGCTGCCGTAATTCCCGCATCCGAAAGTGCCTGCTGCACCGGACCGGCCGTGCGCTCAATGAGATCCATCGTCAGTTCCTCAAATTTTGCACGCGTCAGTGTCATTTCCATGTGCTTTGGCTCACCCTTTACGGTCGCAATAAACGGCAGGTTGATGCCCGTTGTGGAAGAGGAGGACAATACCTTTTTGGCCTTTTCCGCCTCCTCACGCACACGCTGCATAGCCGTCGCATCTTTCCGCAGATCCACACGCTCCGTGCGCTGGAATTCCGATACCAGATACTCCGTGATACGCGCATCGAAATCATCCCCACCGAGGTGATTGTCTCCCGCGGTGGCAAGTACTTCGATGAGGTTATCCCCGATTTCAATAACCGATACGTCAAATGTGCCGCCACCAAGATCATACACCAGAATTTTCTGTGGCTCCCCGTGATCCAGTCCGTATGCCAGAGCCGCAGATGTCGGTTCGTTGATAATCCGAAGAACATTTAATCCGGCAATCTTTCCGGCATCCTTTGTCGCCTGTCGCTGGGAATCACTGAAATATGCCGGTACGGTAATCACCGCATCCGAAACTGTTTCCCCAGATATTCCTCCGCATCTTTTTTGAGTTTGCGTAGGATCATCGCGGAAATCTCCTGCGGCGTATACTGTTTGCCATCTATTTTTGCCCGGAAATTGCTTCCCATCTCACGCTTAATGGAGAAAAATGTCCGGTCTACATTGACAGCTGCCTGTCGTCTGGCAGCATCTCCCACCAGACGCTCTCCGTTTTTGGTAAATGCCACAACCGATGGTGTGGTCCCGAGCCTTCCTGCGTTTGTGATCACAACCGGCTGATCATTTTCCAAAACAGCGACACAGCTGTTTGTGGTTCCTAAATCAATACCAATTACCTTACCCAAGGTCTCTTCCTCCCTACACTTCGTGATATATACAACTGTAAGACTGGAAATGCCATGCGTCAAGGTTTCCGGCAGATATTTCACTTATTGTTTATACTTTTCATAATTCCTTCTGAATTACCACATCTCCGTGATACATCAGGAAGCGAAGCCCCACGGTCTTTTTGAGATCCCATGTCCATGATGCTTCATGTTTCCTGCCACAACTGCAATATTGGCATCTCCCTCTGTATTTGTACGGTCAAATGTAAACAGGGTGGAATTATGGTATTCCACCACCTCCTATCCACTCCCAGATAATCCGACAATTCCGCACGCGCCCCGATCCGCAGGATATGTCCTCCTGCAATTGCGACACCGTCAATTTCTTTTTTTTGCTCTGTGGGATTACCACACCGTCGCAGAGTATGATCATTTCTGCATCCATAGATTCGCCTCCTTTTTCGACTCTTTTTTCGTTATATAAAAGAAGAGCTTCCTCTTATCCGAGAAAGCTCCTTTGCTAATCACCTGTTCTGTTTACGCCTACTGTAGCAGAAAACGATTGGAAACGCAAGTACACTCCCGTACCTTTTTCATACTACAAAAATACCAACTGCCAATATTCTTCCTGTATACTCTCTGTTCCCGACAATCTTTGGTGTAAACCTGAGTGCATACTTTTTATCTTTTATTTGTGCAATAGCCTCATCCGGTGTATGATCTATCTTTAATTCCAGAATCATACAATCAGCAGTTTTATCACTTCTGTGTTATGGGCAAATTCAAGTATTTTTTCCATCACCTGAATCCGGTATCTTTTGAAAAAAAGAGCTGATCATGTTCGCCATAATTGTCTTTCCGAATCTGCGTGGTCTGGTGATACAGATATGACGATTTCCCGCACTTACATACGGAAACAGTTCCCTGAGCATAAGTGTTTTATCCACAAAATACGCGCTTAAGCACTCACTTTTATACAAAGTATATGGAGTTATGCTGTTCAAATATGTTCCCCATAGTGTTGGGCTCCTTTTCAACATAATTATCTTTTCTGTATATTTTATTATACATGATGGCAGATATTTTTACGAGCCAATTACAAAATTTACTGCAACTGAATATGTCCACTCTTCATCCAATATACCTCATCACACAGTGAATACCCAGTCAGTCTCTTCCGTCACTACTTTATGGTATGTGACTGTACATGCTTCTTTACCTATAACGGAACTTTACAGTAAAAAGAAAGCCGTGATGCATCCTGATATGCACCACGGTTTTTCATACCCGTAAATATCATAAATCTCCGGCATATAATTTTTATTGTGTCAGGCACCACATGTTTCACTAACTTTTCGATGTCCGTAACCAGCATATCAACCTCGTCCTCCGTTGTTGCCCAGCTCGTACAGAAACGCTGCGTATCACCTTCGTCTTCAAAATAATACTTTTGCGCAAGCTCCTGCTTCTGCTGCTCCGTCAGAATAACAAACTGCTGGTTGGTAAAGCTCTCCACCGCAAACGGAACACCCTTGTCCTCAAACGCTTTCTTAATCTGCATCGCAAGCGCATCGGCGCGCTTCGCAGCCTCAAAATACTCGCCGCTCTCCAGCATCGTTGCAAACTGCAGTCCCATCAGCCAGCCTTTCGCAAGTACTGCACCATTCTGCTTCATGTAGGCCTTAAAGCGATACTTCAGATCCTGCGCAGTAATAATGAGCGCCTCGCCGAACAAAGCGCCACATTTTGTTCCGCCAATATAAAATACATCCGTCAATTCCGCAAAATCCTTCAAAGTAAGATCATTTTTCTCCGATCCAAGTCCATATCCCATGCGCGCGCCATCCACGAAAAAGATACATCCCATATTTTGTGCACACATCATGGATCTCCTTAATTTCCTTCTTCGAATAAAGTGTACCTTTTTCTGTCGGGAAAGACAGATATACCATCTTCGGTTCGGTCAGATACTCCGGCTCGTCCTGATCGTAATACGCCTTGGCGCAAGCGGCGATCTGCTGCGCGGTAATCTTGCCATCTGTATTCGGAAGTTCCAGAATCTTGTGTCCGGTGTTCTCGATGGACGCCGCCTCGTGACAATTGATATGTCCGGTATCTGCAGCGATCACGCTTTGCACCGAAGATAATGCAGCAGCGATCACGACGTAATTCGCCTGCGTGGCTCCCGGAATGAATTTGATCAATGCATCGTCATCATCGACCAGCTTCTTTATGATGGTTTCTGCTTTATCGCACCACTCATCTTCCCCGTATCCGGCGTAGCTTGTGCTGTTCGTTGCGCCAAGTTCCTTCAATATGGATGCAAATGCTCCATGGTTGTAATCGTTATTAAATCTTATCATTTCTTACATACTCCTGTTCAATTAGAAAAGGCATCAAATAAAATGGTTTCAGTAACAAGTTTTCTTCCTTTCCAACATCCTTCTGCGACAATAAATATATATCATGCACATTTTTCGAAAACTTTTTATCGACTCATGTTTTCCAGATCCAGATGATTTAATTTCGAAAGCGTTCACTTTGCTTCCTTCCGAGATCAGGAAATCCACTTCATAATAATGCGTACTGCCTGACTTTTCCCATGTGTGATAGAAAAGCTCTCTGCCAGATGCCGCGATCATTTGTGCAACCAGATTTTCATATAAGAATCCGAGATTAGCCGGTAATTTGTCAGAAAGCAGCTTTGCGTAAACATCATTTTCTGTCACCGGTCGATCCATAAACATCAATGTAACAAACAATCCTGTATCTGCGAGGTAGAGTTTGTAACTGTCAAAATCCTTTGTGTCTGCTAAACTCACACGTGGATCGGTTGAATTATAACACGGCAAAATTGTTTTTGAATCAATCAGCTCATATAATAATTCGTCTGTTTTTGCTTTACTCTTCTTCCCGATTGCTGTTGAAATCCGATATTTTTTTGAATCTTTGGCGAGCTGCGCCGGAATCGAATGATACAATGCAGAAATTCTTCCTGACGCATCAATTTTCTTAAAATCATCTTCATACAATGATATGATCTGTCTCTTGACCATATCAATTTCCGAGAAATTCTTACCTTCCGTGTATGCTTCTACCGCCTGCGGCATTCCCCCAACAGCCATATAAATACGCAGATCTCGCATTAATTTTCGATTCGTTGCCTGTCCGATTGCAGATCCTGTACCATAAATCTGGCGCAAAAGCTCATAATTACCTCCTGTGGCATCACAAAATTCTTCATAGTCCATCGGATATACCTGTATCTTCATCTCCTCCGACGGAATCAAAATGTCTTTTTACATTTTTCTTAATCGAGATTAGAGATCCGTTTCCAGATAACTATATCTGCCATCTGCCACCAGATGCTTGATAGCCTGCCTTGCCTGTGGAAAAAGCTGCACTTCATCAAATATGATCAATGATTCATGTTCGTATAAAGTCACTCCTGTTTCGGCCTGAAGACGCAAAAAGAACATATTTAAATTTCCCACATCCTCAAAACAACTGCGTATATTGTCCGTTGTCTTTGAGAAATCAATCAAAAGATAAGACTTGTATTCATTTTGCCCAAAAGACTCCGCGATCGTTGATTTACCGACTCGTTTGGTCCCCTCTAGCAAAGCCGCATATTTGTCTGAGTATTTTGCTTTCCATTCTAACAATCTGTCATATGCTTTCCGTTTAAAATACATCATTACCTCCCAAATATATCCTTGTTATAACATGAACCGGGCATTTCTTCAAGATTATATTTTGCGTTTTTGTCCGTTTCTTCAAGATTTTCATCAAAAAAGGCGCCCTTGTCTGATATGATACCTCTAAAGTAGACAGATTAAATATTTATTGTGTCAGACACCTCTGATTTCTGATTTCAGGTGCTTATTACCTGAAAATGAATATTTTTAAAAAGTGGGAATAGAATAATGACAGAAGATACAGATTGTGTTAATATTTGTTTGAAAATTATATTACCGAAAAATAGAAAAAATTCGAAAAGTGGGAATAGTGGATGGCACCATGCAGCTTATCGTAAGAAAAGAGTATTTAAACGAACTGATTGAATTGTATGGGACACCGGATATAAAAAGTTATCACGGGGATCAGACGCAAGCGGCAAATCCGTATTGCTGCAAGAGTTTGTTACATACTTGCAATCAATAGTATTTACGCCAAAGGAATCTATGATATTTACATTACCGGTTCAAATGCATTTTTGCTTGAGTTCAGATTTGGCAACACTTTTTACCGGAAGAACGATGGAAATAAAGGTATATCCATTTTCTTTCATGGAATATCTAACTTATTATGAAATTACAGATGGATATGACGATGCATTTGATCAGTATGTCCGAACTGGTGGCATGCCGGGGGCTTATGTATATAAGACTGAGGATAGACAGTATGACTATGTTAGAGATGTGTATTCAACCATTCTTGTCAGAGACTTGGTAGAAAAGTATAAGATAAGAAATAAACCAGAGTTTACCAATATATCCGAATTTATGATGGATAACATTGGTAACTTACTTTCTCCAAATAATATCAGCAAAACCTTAAAACAATGACCGAAGTGAGATAACCCGAAAGACGGTATCGAAGTATATTGGTTATTTGGAAAATGCTTTTCTGTTCTATGAGGCAAAACGGTATGATTTAAAAGGGAAAAAATACCTAGCGAACAATAGTAAGTATTATCTTTGTGACTCCTCTTTTCGTTATGCAGTCAATGGTACACGAAACATGGACTTTGGAAGAGTATATGAGAATATTGTTTATCTGGAGTTACGCAGAAGAGGATATGAGGTATATGTTGGTAAACTCTATAAAAGAGAAGTAGACTTTGTAGCTAAGAAACGTGAGACGCAAATATATATTCAGGTAAGCGATAATATTTCGGATGAAAAAACATTTGAAAGAGAACATTCACCACTGCTTGCAATAAGGGATGCATATCCTAAGATGATAATTGCAAGGACGCATCATGAAACCTATGATTATCAAGGTGTGCAAGTTGTTGATATTTGCAGATGGTTACGGGAATAATATCATTTTGAAAATCTCTACTGTGTGACAGAACTTGTTGAAACGTCAGATCCTGGAATTCAGCCTTTTTCAACTACCCAGACCAAAAGCGGAAGTAAAACACAACGTTATGTAAATTCTTCTGGTGCTACTTTATGGTACGTGACTGTACATGCTTTTTTTACCTATAATGGAAGCACTTCTTCCTGCACAAGCACTGATGTTACCGCAGGAAGTAATTCTTCGGCATGGAAGGTTACCAATAAATCGAGTTGGAAATCTGGGAATACCGGATATGCTTCTGCAACAGGCTCCCATATCCTTTTCCAATTCCGAAATCACTTCAACTACGCGTACTGTTTCCATTTCCTGTACCAAAAACGGAACTTTACAGTAAAAAGAAAACCGTGATGCATCCTGATATGCACCACGGTTTTTCATACCTGCAAATATTATAAATATCCGGCATATATCCCCCGGCTCTGATTTCATATCCCTGAGACAATGGAATCATGGCTCCATGCATATTCTACCGATAGATATACCGTTTCCCCTTTATATTCATAAAATTTTTGTTCTTTTTCCATCCAGAAGCAATCTGTCATAGTCTGTATCAGCTGCACCGCTTGAACCTCTGATAATTCCCATATCACTGATTCCCTCAATTGCACGGTAGTAAAAGCATGCGCATACACTTTCTTATTTGACGCATCAAAAATTCTGCAGTCATTATAATCCGGACTGTTTTTTATATAAACAGCTAATTCATATTCTCCATCATTATCCCAGTCTGCCACCAGAAATTCTGCCCACTGAGGGCCGATACCCTTCTTTTGTCAATGCTTTTATAAAAGAATCCTTATCATATTCTTTTCCTTTTTTTCCACATCAAAGAATGTTTGATTATCTGAAAAAATTTTCTGTATCTTCTGTGGAAGTTTTTCCAGATCCTTTTGTGTAGAATGAACCTGTTTCCAATCCTCTTCCTGTGTTTCCGTAGATAAGACAGCTGTTTCTGTATTACTTTTCTGTTCTTGATCTGCAGGAGCTTTGCAACCCGCAAATAATAAACAGACCGTTATAATAATTACCGGTAATGCTTTCTTTGACATTATTTATCCCTTCAAATCCAATTAAAAATTTTTTAGAGCATCATATATTTTTTTGAATATGCACGTCTTTGTGCATAATTTTTTTTGTTTTGGCTTCTCTACATTATCTAAAAATGCATCTGACACTTCATTATAGGTTGTTTTCGAAATTACAGCTTTCCAATCATTTATTCTAGTCTTCTCAATTTCTTTCCGAACAGTTGCAAGTTGTGCATTTATATCAGAAACATTTACCCCCATCTCTTTCGCCGTATTTTTCAAAGTTTTTTTAACATCTGGAACTGTCCATTGCTCTATTCCATATCCAACCTTATCATCGGTTGAAAAAGTGTACCCACTATCGTGGTCATTCTTATATTTTCCCCTTTTTGCTCCTGTGCATTATCAGATGAGAATTTAGATTCATTATAAAAATTTCCACAAATTCCAGCTGCTTGATTTTTTTGTAAAGCCCATTCCGACCCTTAGAAATGTCCAAATTTTGGCTAAATTTTGTTTTTCTATGTAATCTAATCCTAAATTTGAATTTGATGCTAATGCAGTTAATTCTTTCCCTGTTGATACACGACTATACATATTATGTACTTCCTGTAATTTTTTCGCGTTTTATCAGTCATTTTCCCATCAACATTTAATCCATACACTTTTTGAAAATTAGATATAGCTTTTTTGCTTGCATCACTTGAGAAATCCCCATTTATAGCCCCCTTATAAAAGCCTAAACCAGATAACAAGTTCTGAAGTTGCTGATTATTTACTGCGACCTTAACTTTAGTTTCTTGAATACTACATAGCGTATCCTTGTTAAAATTATTTTCATATAAAACCCCTGTATTTTCTTCTGATAAAGAATCATTTCTATTCAAATCATTTTTTATTTCCGTTTTTCCCATTTCATATGATATGTTTATTTTGCCTATTTTCTCTATATCTACCATATCTTATTTTCCCCCCGTATTATATAGTCTTTACCTTTTCTATAGGTTAGGCTATTCTTATTAAGATGCTGTGGATTGGTTTTTTCCTCCTCCCACTGGATGGGTTGTCTGTATTTTATTCCCTGAATTAGAAAAGTTGGTTCCAACACTTCACATGGCATCGGTTTATGCAATGCTTTCTGAATTTCCTGGTGCCAAACAAGTGGCAAATGCTCATCTTACCAGATTTACCAATCTTCTTTCTGAAGCTTCAAAAGGTCGATATGGTAAAGAAACAGCTATTGCATTTAGAAATACTGCAAGAACCTCAATAGGTTCAAATATGCCAGCTAAGCAAAATCAAAAGTGGATTAATTCCAGTCGGAATGGTGGCTCTCATAGGGCAGAATATTCAGTTGTGCCTATATTTATTTTTCAAAACCAGCTTTTTAGGTGATTTATTTACTATCCCCTTTATTTCTTGGCTGTCTTCTACTTATTTGTTTCAAACTTAATACCATACAAATTGATTTGCTTATATTACCTTATATCCTACCACAGCTATTATCTTTCGCCCTTTCTTAATAAATGCAATCTTTTTTCCCTTCATTCTGTAAATCTTCAACCGCCATTTTTATATTTTCTCTAGCTCATGGATTTGTTTACATTTCTCGACGTAATAACCATTCGTCGTTGCATTTACATTGTTAATTTCATTAACAAATATAGTTTCCAACTGTTCCAAATCAATTTTCTGCTTTGGTACATAAGAAAAATATCTAACACACTATATTCTTCCATTCATCCTCCATATAAGAAGAGGTCAATTAACTTCCCACTTATTTTCAATGACTATTCCAGATTAATTGTTATCTTTTACCACCTGCGATGTATCTGAAAAATATCCTTTTGGTTAGCCGTAGTCAATAAAACCACACTTGAAAATCCAATTCGTACTTTTTTCTCATCACCTGTATCGACATTTTCCTTCAATGTACGGCTAGTTTTCATTGAACCATAAAGCTTTTTTTGAACGTATCACTATAAAAAGGCTTTGAGGAAAAAATACTTGTACTTTTCACATACGCATTTCCAGTAACTTTACTCATAGGTTCATCCGCCGAAATGGTAAAATATAATCGACCTGTATCATCATTCCAATGATTAAAACCTAAGTGAAATTCTGCCCACTCTAATTCTCCGTCTGCTGTAGCGGTAGGTTGTGAATAGATGAAACATCAATATCGTAATAAACAGTTTGTTCAAAGGTACCTTCCTCATTTTTTGGCCAACACAATTGTCACTCCATCTTCTAACTGTTCTTTTGTAACCTCAACATCGCCAATTTCAACAGACTGGTTCCCTGCTGCCATAACAGAAGTAGCAGGAGCAAAACTTCCAGACAAAATACTTGCTACTGATAACATTGAAATTAATATTTTTCTAAATTTCATAATTACCCTCCTGTGTTTGAATGTTGAATTACTTGTTACATTTTCACGTTAGCATATTCGATTGTGTATGTCAACTATATTTTAGTTTTTCTATATATTGACTTATTATCTTATTTAATTTACAATACACTCAAAATAAGGAGAAGCCTATGAACAACAAAAAAGTAACTTCCGGCGCGGTTCCGTCGAATTGTTAATTTTGCATCTGCTTAGCCAGCAGGACTATTATGGTTATGAAATATCCACCCTGATCCGGGAACAGACCGATGGATACCTGAATATTCCAGTTGGTTCTTTGTATCCCGCCCTCTACAAATTAATAGATGCCGGATATATTTCAGACTACAAAAACAGGTGGGACGCCGTCAGGTGAATGTTTATTATCATCTGGAAGACAGTGGCCGCACGCATCTGCAACAACTTTTGAGGATTATTACGCGACTGCCAATGCGATCCAACAGGTATTGAAATATACGGTTACACAATAGAAAAAAGGGGGATACAATGACCAAGGATAAAATTACGGATGAATATATAAAAAAGCTGTGCAGAAACAGTTTAAGCACTACCATGCCGCAGACACAAGATTTATTTCTGATTTGAAAAACGCTGTCATTTCTTATGCAGCGCAACAGGATTCTCTCGATTATGAACAGCTTGTTTCACAGTTTGGAGATCCACAGGAACTGGTAAACGATTATTTTCGGAGCAATCAATTGATAAGCAAAAAAGAAGCCTACGCTTTTCACGAAATGTCAAAATAACCTGTACCATTGTAATTTTGATTGTCTTGGGGTGTACTGGCATTTTCTTTTATACTCTCAATCATTTAGCCCAAGAAGAGAGAAATGCTTTTATTCACCGAGAAATCATTATTTTAAAGGAGGATGATACCCAATGAAAAAATCAGGCAAATTTATCACCGCTTTATTACTTTCTTCCGCACTTATATGTGCCGCAATACCCAGTCAGTCTCTTCAGGCACAAACCGTCACGATTACAAAAGAGGCTATTTCCGATGATCTCTACTGTGTGACGGAACTTGTTGAAACGTCAGGTTCTGGAATTCAGCCTTTTTCAGCTACCCAGGCCAAAAGCGGAAGCAAAACCGTGCGTTATGAAAACGCTTCCGGCACTACTTTATGGTATGTGACGGTACATGCTTTACCTATAACGGAAGCACTTCTTCCTGCACAAGCACTAATGTTACCGCAGAAAGTAATTCTTCGGCATGGAAAGTTACCAATAAATCGAGTTGGAAATCCGGGAATACCGGATATGCTTCTGCAACCGGACATCAATATAACATTTTAGGCATGGAAACAAACACACTTTCTCGTACTGTTTCCATTTCCTGTACCAAAAATGGGACTTTACAGTAAAAAAAAAACCGTGATGCATTCTGATATGCACCACGGTTTCTCTACATAATTATCTAAAATTTTTAATCACACAGGAATGTTTCTTTGTTTTGGTGCTATAATTGATTCCAACCAGAAGAACCTCCCATCATATCCCAATTTTTTCACCAACTGCGTATAATTCTTTTCTTTGATCTGTGTAATCGCTTTTTCTGCAGATTTGTCCCATTTCAACTCGATCAGTAATGCAGGTTTATCGTTGCCTTCAACAAACGATCTGACAGCTGAATTGCTTTTACCAGTTCCTGTCGTCTGCCGTTTTTAATTGCACGAATAAACTCTTCCCTGATTTCTTCGTTTGGAATATACACCCTCTTTATTGTCTGCATCATATCCCAGATATCCCAGATGCACCAGTAAAGTAAGTACATCATCCCGGCTTTTCATGGAAGCATGTCATTCTGAAACGACCCGATATCGACCCGGCAACGCTTTCCTCCAAGCATATCGACCAGACATTCCTTCAGACCATCAAAATTTAAATCTATATAAATTCGCAGTGATTCATAAGTTTCTGTCTGTGTCCAGTAATTACTGTATTTTCCGCAAAAAACTGCCTTTATCACCGAATTTGGATTATACACATGCCCGATCTCATCAAAATAATACCCATCGTACCATCTGCGCATTTCCTCATAATCCATGTGATGACCGGTACACAGCTTTTTACCTCATCCTCTGTAAAACCAACATAGGGTGCCAGCGGTCCGGCTCAAGCATCGTAAATTCGGTAAAATCGGTAAGGGCCACTGCGTTCCATATTTTTTGATCGGTAAAATTCCCGTCATATAAGCTCCACACAAAAAACGGGAAACCTGAATTCCCTTGAACAATGCGCGCAACAACTGAATATATGTCTTTGCAGTTCTGTATTTTCCGGCGCTTCACGGAACAACGCATCCCACTCGTCAATAATAATCAAAAATTTATGCCCGGTTTTTACACTGATTGTAAGTAATATTTCCGGCAAAGAAACGACTTCCTCTGTCACACAATCCGGAAAGGCTTCCCGTAATTCCTTTCCAATGTCACGCTGCAGATTCAAAATTGTATCCTCTATATTCTGTGCATTGGAAATAAACCACGCCATATCCCAAAACAGGACGTCACAATTATTACGATATTTATTGTACCACTCTTTCTCTTTCTCTTTTGTCTCCTCCGGCGGATTGGCTACGCGCAAATGTGCAAACAGTTCCCCCGCATCTGCTCCCTTAGAATAAAATGCGGAAAGCATCTGTGCAGCATAAGATTTTCAAATCTTCGTGGTCTGCTTGAACACAGCATATTTCTGAAGAGTTTAATACCGCATTCATATAGGTAATCAATCCGGTTTTATCCACATAATTCCGGTTTTCATATGGATGCAAATCCATCCGCAGATGGATTCAGATAAATTCCCATACCACGCACTCCTTCCTAATATCCGTAAATATCATAAATCTCCGGCATATATACCCCCGGCTCTTTGTATACAATGAGTGGTTTTTCCACCGTCAGACGGGATTTGCCCCCCGCAGCCCCTCTATCAGCACCATATTCGGCTCCTTATCCACAAACGGATAAACCAGCCGCATGCGCTTCGGCTCGATATGATATGCCACCATCTTACTGAAAATTTCCGCAAGGCGGAAGGGCCTGTGTACCATGTAAAAACGTCCGCCCTGCTTTTTAACATCTTTGCGCTTTCACGCAGGATATCATCCAGATCGCAGAGAACCTCATGCCTTGCAATCGTCTTGGCACTGGCATCATTCTGGATTCCATGCTGCCCGATCATATACGGCGGATTCGTTGTGATTACTTCAAACGATCCGGCTCCGAAACGCGCAGAAGCCTCCTTTGATATCTCCGGTCACAATCGTAATTTTCTCTTCCAGATGATTGTAGGCGACGCTTCGCGCCGCCATATCTGCACTCTCCGGCTGAATTTCCAGACCGGTAAAATGTTCCCTTTGGTCTTTGCCTCCAGCAGGATTGGTATGATCCCGGTTCCGGTACCCAGATCCAGTGCCCGTTCCCCGGGCTTTACTTTCGCAAAGCCGGACAGCAGCACTGCATCCATGCCAAAACAGAACCGTCCCGGATCCTGAATGATCCAGTAGCCGTTTCTATGAAGTTCATCCAGTCGTTCATGACTGTGGATTGTCACCCCGTTTTTTGTTCTCCACGTTCGTTGTTTCCACCCTGATAATTCTTTCTGTCGTAGTTTCGATGGCGCCGGAAATTCCGCTCTCCGCGGTATTCACGTTTTTCTCCTCCTCGCCACTATTTTCACGGTCGGCATTCTCTCCGCGGTCACGATTATAGTTTCTGCCACGGTAATTGCTGCGTTCCCGGTACTCGCGTTTCTCACCGTTGTCATTCCGGTCGCGGTATTCGCGCTTTCTGCCGCGATAGTTACTGCGGTCACGATACTCGCGTTTCTCGCCGCTATCGTTTTTCACGATTCTCACGGCTTTCGCTTCCTGCATCCGTCTCCGGTGACGCATCGTTTTGCTCTCTGCGGTATCTGCCACGGTTGTTTTCCCCTGCGGTTCTCCCACTGCGGACGCTCGTTTTCTTCCTCCGTGCTTCCGTTATCCTCAAGCCCTTCCAGCTCTTTCATTTCCTCATCCGTTACACGGACATCCCTGCGGCGCCGCGGTGTAAACTTCAGATCATCTACTGCATATTCCTTTGCAGTTCTTTTTCTTCTCCGTTATCCACAATAACCTTAACCAGCTGGCGCAGCACATTGACAAGAGCGGTCTGCCGCATATTCCGATGCCGCCCATCATCTTGGTCTCATCCCTGACACCAATCTGGCGCAGCTCT
>VOFG01001024.1_pt1 | contig 22001 bp, 40 predicted proteins | sample 5384171 | NCBI WGS metagenome assembly VOFG01 (sample SAMN12384726, study PRJNA508395) | human gut metagenome | isolation source: healthy gut F | host: Homo sapiens | reverse complement strand
CTTCGACCCGAAGGAGAGAAAACATCGGGGACTGGAAAATTTATTGTGGATAATATCCTTGAAGGTTATGTTTTTTAAGAAGATCATAAAATCATCATTGAGCATGACTGTTTTATTTTTGCATGCAGCTAGGTTGTACAATTGGTAGAATTTGTATGGATTATAAAATGATTTTACCATTTCTTTCTTGTATCCGGCTTTGATAATTTGGTTTGACATATAAAACCCAATAGCGTGTCCGTTGTATTTATATATTTCGAGAAGTTTATCTATACATAGTTTCTTATCTATTCGTTTTTTTTGAATATTGAACGATAATTGTTTTGAAGCTGTTTTATATCATTTTCTGCATGGTTATATAGCGTTGTAAATATTTCTGTTTCTTCAGGCGATGTCAAGACGTCAGAGAAGTATTTCTTATACCCCATGTATTTGTCTATTTGGTCGGCTATTCCCTCATTTTTGTATCATATCGAGCATGAAGTTTATATCATTAGCATAATTGAATTCATGATTTTCAAAATGCGTCCTATAATTGTGGAAAAGCTCGTGTGCAAGAAAATCTATCCTCTGTTGCTCTGTTAGTTTATATATTAAATTAAAGTCTATGAAGAGCGCGTTATCCATATCCTTGCCGTCTGCGCTAAGGAAGAAAAAATACACGGGTTTCCATTGGATAGAGGAATTCAAGGTATCACAACAAAGAAATGAATTTAATTTTTGTTTTGCTTTCATTAGCAAGGTGTTGAAATCATAATTGTCACGAAACGATTTTATGGAGAGATAATTGTCATTTATATCTTGATAATTCGTCAATACGAGTTTCTCTAATAGCCCCGTTTTATCATTGGGAATCTCTTCATTTGTAACTTTATTACCAAAGACTTTTTGGATTGAAGACTTTATTACATGGATGATTTTCTTGTTTTTGTTTTGAGAGAAAATGGCATAAGCACTTGAGCTATCAAATTGTTCCCACTGTTTCTGACTGATTTCCTTTCCTGCTTTAAGTGTTGATGTTACTTTGAAAAATTCATCTACTGATGTTAAATCTACATCTTGAGCAACTGAGATGGAATAGTTTGATATTAATAGAATTATCAGAAGAATATTTTCATTGTCTTGAATTATATGTTGTTTCCTCTGTGAATGGGGAGTCGAGACGAATTAATCATCTCTTGTTAGGCTAAATTCCTTGTCGGCAAATAATTCTGCCAGTCCGGAGATTTGTTTCAGGCGTAGCAGAATTGTCTTTATCCATTCCGATATTACGCATGATCCAAGTGTCGGACATTCCGGCTTTGGTTAGTTCGGCCACGATTTCGGTCATTAATTCGATGCTATGCGTGCCTCTTGCCCGGTTGTGCCGGATAGTAGAGGCCATGCGGTTGGAAATATCTTTGTTGATGACGACTACGGGAGTAATCCCTTTTCCCGTTCGAATATCCGTTGGGATGTTTTTCATGACTTTGTAGCGGTGAAAACCGTCCACGAGTTCATAAATATCCTTTTCCGGGATGTAGTAACAAACGCAGGGCATCGTGTAGCCGTCTTCCCAGATGGATAGTTCAATAGTTTCATTTCCGGGGTGCCACCACGTTCGGGTTGTAAAATGTTGGCGACCACCTTATCAATCGGGACTGCAATAACGTTGTACACGGGACTTTTATATTCTTCCATAAGATTCCATGATAGATTTATATTTTTTGCATCACCTTGGCCCGGCGTTCCCGTTCGGCTTTCGAGGGGCGAACCCCATGTATTTACAGGCATGATCGTTTTTCAGGATACAAATGCAGATACGTTTGAACGTGGGGAGTTCTTTAAACTCCGGAATACGTACATCATCCTGATAATCCATGCGCACGGGCTTTTATCTGTCTTGTAATTTGTCGTTTCGCTAACCGTGATCGGGATTCCCATTCGTCGGAGTTTGGCGATAGTCTCTTCTGCCAGGCAGCCGCCTTTGTTTCGCCAGAACTCCATGCTCACGGAGAGTTTGTGCAAGTAGTTTTCCCTTGCCTCTTCCGGTAGGGGTGCAAAGGAGAAATTTAAAGTAATCCGACCAAGTCATGTTCTCCGGGAGGGTGATGGACTGCCAGCCCATGGCGGAAGTTCCCCGTATAACCCGGTAAAGTTGACTCCGTTGACCCGGTTAATCATTTGCCCCATGTGTCCGGATCTATGGCCCGGTAGAGTTTCAAGCTGGAGAGCGCCTGTGAGATAAACGGGCTGGCTACGCGTTGCCCTTTCAAGAGGAACTCCTGCCTGATAATAGAGATCATACAGGTGGTTGTAGTCCCATTGAAATTTCCCGTTGGCGGTCCAGATGTCCGTGGTAAGCCAGTCGTATATGGGGTAGGCGTTAAAGATATTTGCTGTTACTTTGTGAGTCCATTTCAAGTGCTTGTAACTGTGGTGATTCCTGTCCCGGTGGATGGCTTGCCAGCGATGGTAGCTTTCTTGCGTGCGAATCCCGATGAGGCAACAGGTACGCTGGGCATTTTTCTTCCGGTGATACCATTCTGCAAATTTGACTTGAAAATCGTAGTCCCACATCTCTTCCGAGTAGAAATCAAAATCTTCTTTGCGGTAGCATATTTCGGCATATCCCTGACCCACAGATCTCGTAAATTATCTTCCCACGGGCGCCAGAAACGCTGGTACATGGAAGTACACGTGGAGACTTTGAACGGGATGCATACTCGGTAGACTTCCAGTAAGTCGGCGTTATCGGCGAGCGTGCGGTCCACGTACCGGATCGTCTCGTTATACTGCACCTCGTAGTCCATGTGAAAAACGCCCAGTTTTCGTTTGAGCTTATGCCGACGGATATAGTCGATACACAGGTTTAACAAAACCCCGCTGTCTTTGCCACCGGAGAAAGACACGTACACGTTATCAAAATCAGAAAAAATTCGTTCCAGTCGGTTTTGCACGACATCATACACACTTTTTTATTCTCATAAGCTGGCGGATATACCATTTTTATATACAATTTCCACTCTTTTGAAACTATAAAACCGTTTGTCTTGAAGGTTTCTGCATCTCGGGTGTGGAAACGGCAAAAGAGGTTGTTCCCCTGCAAATTCTTTTTTTGCGAAGTCAATCAAGGCGGATAGTAACGAGGTGTCGCTCCCCGATACATAATAATTATCAATACAGGCGCCCGTACTCTTTTATGTCAATAGGCATGAAACCTTTCACCACTCCCTTCTCTGTTGCCACAAGCCATTTGTGGTGGACGGAGGTCTTGAACGGATAGTTATTATTGTACCGGAGTACGGGAATGCTCATTACCAACGGTGCCACGAGTTGGTATAACCGAGAGTCCGTACCATGTAATTTTCTATGTCCATTACTGATCGCTTTTTTGCAAAACTAATAAAATTAAGCAATGATTCAAAAGAATAATAAATAAACCTTTTAATGTGTGCTTTACAAAGTAAGTATCGAACGTGTATATTATCATCTGTTTCTTATGTGAAATATCCGAAAAAGTAATTTGTGTTCTCTTTTTCATTTGTTTGCAACTCTTGTTGTTGATTCCTGTATTGTGATTATAACCTAACGGCTTGTCTTGACGTTTATAAGGTGAATATTTTAATTCTAACTAAACTGAACTCGATTTATGGCAGATACTACAACAACAGTCTCCGGTAAAGGGGAGAAGAGGAAGATTATATTCCTGATTATCTTTATCATCGTGGCAATCGTGGTTGCCGCTTTGTGGTGGCTGGATTACAGGAAGTATATCCGCACGGACGATGCGAATCTCGATTCGTTCCGGGTGAGTGTTTCGGCTCCGGTGGCGGGACAAGTGACCCGTTTGTACGCGATGGAGGGGGATACCGTGAAACAGGGTGACACATTGTTTATTCTTGACGATAGCGCTTGTACGGTGATGGCTCCCGTTGATGGCGTTGTCGGAAAACGTTGGGTTCTACCGGGAGATCGGATTGAGGCGGGACAGACTGCGTTTACCCTGAATCGGGGAACAGATATTTGGGTAGCGGTTTACTTGGAGGAAACGAAGTTTAAGGAGATTTATCTCGGGCAGAAGGCTCAATTCACTTTGGATGCTTACGATAAGCTAACTTTCGAGGGACGGGTGTATTACATCGGGGACAACACGGCCTCGGAATTCGCCCTTGTCCCGCCGAATAATGCATCCGGTAATTTCACGAAAGTAACCCAACGCATACCGTTGAAGATCTCTATTGATAGGGTTGAAGGTGATGACGGGCAAAAGGCTCGGGTGAAGTTGGTTTCGGGTATGTCTGCAACGGTTAAAATCGAGAAGGAGTGACCATGAATGTCGTTACCGCAACACCGATCGGAGGAAGAAGTTACAAGTGGCTCGTGCTGTTTAACGTCATGTTGACCACGTTTATGGCCGTGCTTGATTCCACGGTAGTCAACACGGGTTTACCCGTGATTATGGGAACGCTTGGGGCGTCCATGAATAGTGCCGAATGGATACTGACGGGCTACATGTTTTCCATGGCAACCATTCTTCCGGCTGCCGGGTGGTTGTCTGATCGTTTCGGTTACAAACGAATCTTTATTTTCTCGTTAACAGTATTTACCGTGGGTTCGTTCATGTGTGGCAATTCCACGGCTATCGGGGAACTGGTATTCTGGCGTATATTTCAGGGAATCGGGGGTGGTTTGCTGATGCCCGTGGGGATGGCTGTGGTAACGACTGTTTTCCCGGTGGAGCAACGGGGTATGGCGCTCGGGTTCTGGGCGATCGCCTCGGCTGCCTCTGTTTCCTTTGGTCCGCTTATCGGTGGCTATCTCGTGGATAATCTGAATTGGAATTATATCTTTTTCGTGAATATTCCTATCGGGATATTCAGTATCATATACACGATGATCGTGCAACAGGAGTACAAGACGGGTATGAGGCAGAAGTTTGACATACCGGGTTTTATCACGTCTGCCGTGTTTTTGCCCGTTTTCCTGTATGGTCTGTCGAGGTGACCTCAAGTACGAACACGAAAGGGGTGGTCCAGCCGTTGGTGTTGGGATGTATGTGGGTGGCAGTGGTTAGTTTCGTGTTATTCCTGTACACGGAATTGACGGTAAAACATCCTATGATTAATCTCAAGATATTCAAGGACCACAATTTCTCGCTGGCGAACCTGATCGTGTTTATATTCGGGATCAGGGATGTTCGGGAGTACTTTTCTGATTCCCTTGTATATGCAGGATTCGCTGGGTATTCGGCCTACCAGACGGGTTTGTTCTTCCTGCCCGTGGGATTTCTACAAGCGGTGGCATCCCCGTTGGCCGGAAATGCTTCCCGGTGGGTAAACCCAAAGGTCGTGATCGTGTTGGGATTGTTCTTGTTATGTACCAGTTTTTACATGAATTATTCTTTCTCCTTTCTGACCGATAAGTGGTACATCATGATCAGCCTCTATTTGCGAGTCGGGTTAGGGATTCTTTACCCGCCCTTACTCAACGTCTCTTTGCGGCAAATCAGTAACCAACAGATGGCTCAAGCGTCGAGCGTGACGAACATCGTGCGGCAAATCGGGGGAAGTTTCCGGGGTGGCCATGTTCAGCCATTTGTTGAGCCAGCGACAGACGTATCACACGGAACGTTATCACGAGGCCATTGCTTACACGGGAGAGACTTACTCGAACGTGGTGGATGGGTTAAGCCGCTTTTTTAGTTCGAGTGGCGGGTTGGGACATACGGAATCCGTGTCCTATGCGAAACAATATATACTTGAACACGTGGACATGGAGGCCTATATTAGTGGGATTAACGATGTGTTTTTCGTGGCATTCGTTACCACGTTGCTAGCCGTGATCCCGATGCTCTTTTTGAAAACCAAACGAAAATAAATCTATCGGTTTATCCTCGGTTTCGTCCTCGTAGTCTTCTTCCACGCTGATACAGTTGAACGAGTAGATCGTTTTGTGAAGATACCGTTCGCCCGGGTTCAAACGGGTGGAAGGAAAACAAGGATGGTGGGGACTGTCCGGGAGCATTTGTGTCTCTAGGGCAATTCCCGAATAGGGACCGTAATGCTTTCCGCCTTTCCCGTTGCCCACGTCGATGTATTTACCCGTGTAAACCTGCAAGCCGGGGTAATCCGACAGGATGGTAACCGTGATCCCGTTTTCGGGTGGGACAACTCGGCCATGAGTTGGGGTTCTATCGGGTCTCCGAACGTGTAGCAATCATCCAACCCGTCTTCCTGCAAGGCGAGGAAAAGCGGTTTGTTGAAATCGAAAGCGTGTTTTTGTCTGTCGAGAGGACGGTTCCGTTGGGATTAAATCAGGAGTCGTTTCCAGATAGTGGGAGGTATAAAGCCGTAGTTCGTGATTCCCGATATGCTCGTCGGTCGGCCTTAGATTGAAATAGGGGTGTTGCGTGAGATTTACGTGTGTCGGTTGATCGCAACTAGCCTCGTAAATCACTCGGAACACGTTGTTTTCAATGGAATAACGAACCGTGACGTCCAATGTACCGGGGAAACCGTTCTCCCCATCCGGACTAGTGTAACGCAGAATGAGATGTTCGTTGTCCGGTTGTTCCGCGTCCCAAAGACGTTGATCGAATCCGGGCGTTCCCCGTGGAGGGTATTTTCTTTTTTCATTCTTGTTCAACACGTAAGTCTTGTTGTCAATTGTGATCTCCCCGCCTTTGATGCGGTTACCATAGCGTCCGATGAGCGCCCCGAAATAAGGGTAATTCTTCCGGTACTCCGGGTCAATATATTGTTCAAGGGTATCAAATCCTAAAACCACGTCTACAAGTTTCCACCTGCACTCGCGTACAAATATGTTTTTTTTTATAATCCCGCCGAGATTACATACGTGAATTTCAAGGCATTCATTCTTGAGAATATATTCTTTCAGTTCCATGATCCATGATTTTAATCGATTCATAAAAATAAGCAATAGAATGTAATTTTTTCATTCGTAAGTTGAATATAAAATTTTAAAAGAAAATACTTTAACTTTGTAGACATACGGGTGGCTAAAAAGCCTATTTTGAATTTTAAACTCTAAATGGTTAACATGGATACAGGCGTGTTGGAACAAAGATTTGAAGAGATTTACGGGACAAAGGTTGAACATCTGTACTTTGCTCCCGGACGGGTAAATCTAATCGGGGAACATATTGATTATAACGGGGGACGGGTGTTCCCGTGTGCGTTGAGTTTCGGGACTTATCTGGCCGTGGCTCGTCGGGATGATCGGAAGATTGCTTTCGCCAGTATGAACCAAACTTTTCAAGTGGAATGTGATCAAAGTATTTTTGAGAATAAACCTGATGAATGGGTGAAGTATCCTTTGGGGGTGGTGAAGGAGTTCTCGGATCGAGGACTTGACCCGTGGGTTTTAACATCCTGTATTTCGGGAATATTCCGAACGGGGCCGGGTTATCCTCGTCAGCCTCGATAGAGGTTGTGACGGCGTTTATGCTAAACGATCAGTTGAATGCCGGGCTGGACGTGGTGGAGTTGGTGAAAATGTCACAACGGGCAGAGAATGTTTTCGTGGGTATGAATTGCGGGATTATGGACCAGTTTGCCGTGGGTATGGGAAAGAAAGGACACGCTATTGCGCTGGATTGCAGTACTTTGGATTATGATTTGATCCCGCTAAACCTTAATGGATATAAATTAGTAATCACCAATTCAAATAAGAACCATGATTTGGTTACTTCCGAGTATAACGTGCGGCGGAGCCAGTGTGAACAGGCTTTGGCCGATATAAATCAAGAACTGGACGTGAAACATCTGTGTGATTTGAGCGAGGAAGAATTGGAGAGGGTACGTCATTTGATTTCCGATGAAACCGTTTATCGCCGGGTTCGTCATGCCGTTACGGAGAACGAGAGGGTGAATGAAGCCATTGACGTGTTGCAAAAGGGGGATTTGGTTCGTTTCGGGAATTGATGAACGCGTCGCATCGGTCATTGAAGAAAGATTACGAGGTTACCGGTGTCGAGATGGATACGCTGGCGGAGGAAGGGCAGAAGTTACCGGGCGTGCTGGGGTCCCCGGATCACGGGGGGCGGTTTCGGTGGTTGCACCGTGAGTCTTGTGAATGAGGATAACGTGCAGGAATTTATCGAGAAGTTGGCTTCCGTGTATCACGCTAAAGTCGGGTTGAATGCCGAGTTTTACGTGGCGGATATTGGTGATGGCGTGAGGAAAAATTTACTAAGTATAAACCATAACAATTGGAAAAATGTTGAACACGAGTTTTGAGTTCTGGGATTATTTCATCTTCGGGGCGTATGCCTTGATGATTATCGCCGTGGGATTATGGGTGTCAAGAGGTAAGAAAGGTGTGCAGAAGACAACGGAGGATTATTTCCTTGCGAGCAAATCGTTACCATGGTGGGCTATCAGGGCCTCGTTGATTGCGGCGAATATCTCTGCCGAGCAATTTATCGGGATGTCCGGATCGGGGTTCGCCGTGGGACTGGCCATTGCCTCGTATGAGTTTATGGCAGCCTTGACCTTGATCATCGTGGGTAAATTCTTTTTTACCTATATTTATCAAACAGGGGCTTTACACGATCCCCGAATTCGTGGAAAAACGTTTCTCGACGAACTTGAAGACTATTCTTGCCGTTTTCTGGATCGCCTTGTTTATTTTCGTGAACCTGACTTCCGTGCTTTTCCTAGGGGCAAAAAGCCATTGATACGATTATTGGTACTGGGAACGGGGAGTTATTCATTCCCGCTATCGTCGGGCTGGCCTTTGTTGCTGCGGCGTATTCCATTTACGGGGACTATCGGCAGTGGCTTGGACGGATGTGATTCAGGTGGCCTTGTTGATCATCGGGGCGTTATAACCACGCTTATCGCTTTGGATAACGTGTTGCCCGGTGGCGGTGTCGTGGAGGGATTTAAACGCGTCGTGGACACGGCGGGCGATAAGTTCCATATGATTATCTCGAAGGATAACCCGGAGTTTAAAAACCTGCCAGGTATTGCCGTGCTTATCGGTGGTTTATGGGTGGCAAACCTTTATTATTGGGGGTTCAATCAATACATCATCCAGCGGACGTTGGCGGCCAAGTCATTGAAAGAGGCTCAACGAGGTATTGCTTTTGCGGCGTTTCTGAAATTGATCGTGCCTTTGATCGTGGTTATTCCGGGAATCGTGGCTTTCGTGATGTACACCGAGTCTAAAGACCCGTCCGTGACGGCTATGTTCGAGATGACGGGAGGAAATGATAAAAGCCTATCCGTGGCTGATCGGGACGTTTGTTCCCACGGGTTTGAAGGGTTTGGTGCTGGCGGCATTGGCTGCGGCTATTGTTTCTTCACTGGCCTCCATGCTGAATTCGACTTCTACCATATTCACGATGGATATTTATAAACCTTACATGGATCGTGAGGCCTCACACAAAAATTGGTGAGCGTGGGAAGAATCACGGCAGCCGTGGCGTTGGCGATTGCGGGTTTGATTGCACCCATGATGGCTAATTTCGAGCAGATGTTCGTGTATATTCAAGAGTACACGGGGTTAGTGAGCCCCGGTATTCTGGCCGTATTCCTGATGGGTTTATTCTGAAGAAGACTACGAAACCAAGGAGCTATAACTGGGGTTCTGATCTCTATTCCCGTGGCGTTGTTGTTGAAGTTCCTACCCATCGAAATGCCGTTTCTTGATCAGATGATGTACACGTTTCTGTTGACGATGGTAACGATCGGTATGGTTAGTTTGGCCACCTGCAAGACGGATGATGATCCGAAGGGCTTGGCGTTGACGTCTGAAATGTTCAAGACCGATAAGGTATTTAATATTTGTGCTTACGTGATTTGTATTTTGTTAGCCGTGATTTATACGGCTTGTTGGTAGTTAGCGTGGGAGAGAATGAGGTGATGTTTCGGGGTTAAAGGGGGTGATGAGCCCTTTACCCCCATTTTTCTCTTTACATGGTCGGTACACGGTCGCTCGTGAGCGGCTTTGTACCGGCTTTGTACCGAGAGTGTACCGAAGTTGATCCCTGTCTTCACCCTCACTTCATCCGATCTTGTCGGGGATGTGATTTACTATAAGTTTATATCACAAATTTTTCATCATAAATAAATTTTGCCGAAATATATTGTTGTTCAATTTTTAGTTCCATGTAAATAATTATAGCTATGAAAACATACATCAAATTTTTATTCATTGTTGTTGGTATTAGTTCCGTACTCATGGCATTCATTCCGACATCAACAATCAATACGAGTAGAATGTTAATCAATATTGATTGGAAATTACAGGACGTTTCAAATAATGGATATTCCATGATTGAGAGATTTAACGAGGGAGAATTAACAACTAAATTTATTCAAGGATACGACACTACGGTCTCTGTAGCATCTTATTATTTATCAGATACGCTAGTCAAGATATTCAATCCTAGGGAAGTTCGAGCATTGAGAAGAGGTGAATACAAGTATATTGTCGTAGAAGATGGGGAAAAAAGTAGAGAACCAAAAATCCAACACTGATATATGAGATTTTAAATTTGAATAGTGATTCTTTAGAGATTCAATACATACCACGATATGGCGAAATAATACGTGAAGGGCGTTGAGACCAGTAACATACAAACCATTGAAAAAATAAAACGAATTGTTTTGAACTTGATCCCTGTTTTTACCTTATATTTCCTATGTTACTAGGGACATGGTTAATTATAAATAGTCAAGTTTAATAGCTGGTTTTCGGAAACCGGGTTATGTCTGTGTGGATTATGTTCTTCAGCACATTTTTGCCCTCCCAGAGCAAGATAGTGTCATTAAAATTGTTAAGGGGTTGTATCTAAAGAAAGAAAAGATTAACTTTGAAATCATCTAAAGTAAGTGTTTCTTATAATTAGTACTTATTGTTTTGACGAAATCAGAGGATGTTTAATAAAAAGTTCCGGGCTGGAAATGGTGTGATTTTCAAGGAGATTTTTGATCGATACTATCTCCCCGCGAAGTCGTACGGTTTCCAGTATATCGAGGACGATGAGATTGTTGAAGATTTCGTGCAAGATGCTTTCCTGAAGGTGTGGGAGAAAACGGGCGGACTTTTTATTTTGTTGCGGCAATTAAAAGTTTCCTGTATATGAGTGTCAGAAATGCTTGTTTGGATTACCTGCGTCACCAAAAAGTGCAACGTCGCAATGAGCCGGAATTAATCCTGTGGCTCACGGAAGAGGGAGAGGAAGAATTTATTCTTGAAGAGGAAGTTCATGCGATGGTGTACGATGCGATAAAGGATTTGTCGGAGCGATCCCGTCGGGTCGTGATTCTGACGATGGAGGGTCCTTTCCAATCCTGAGATTGCGAAAGAGTTAGGGGTTTCCGTGAACACGGTGAAGACGATTAAATTGCGTGCTTACAGGGTGTTGCGGGAACGGTTGAAGGGTATTCAGTGGTTGTTATTACTTCTTTTGGGCGTTTAAAGAATTTTTTTTACAAAGGGTGTCACCCTGTGGGGAGGTGTTCACGTTTTAGGGAAATTTTTGAAAAATGGAGAAAATTGATCCTAGGATAGAGCTTGTTATTTATCGTTTTTACGTGGGGAAATCTCCGTGTCTGAACGGGAAATGCTCGAATCTTGGTTACGTGAAGGAAGGCATAGGGAATTGTTCGAGAAAATTTGCAACAAGGAGAATATGCTGGAAAAGTCGTTCTATTTTGATCGACTGGATAAAGGGAGGGAGAAAACGTGGCTCCGTTTGGAACGGGCTACCGGGTTGCGTCGTCGTCTTGTGATGCGTCGCTGGGCGGTGGCAGCTTCATTAATGGTTCCTCTTTTGATCGGGATAATGTACTTGAATATACGGCAGGTAGAACCGGGAGTGCCGGAGCTACGGCAAGAGCGAATTGTTCCGGGAGTATCAACGGCACAGCTTTATTTACCTGATGGCAAAGTGGTCGATTTGGGTAAAGACAGTATTTGTGACTTACAGTTGTTTGAAGGTGGCCGATTCGTGAATGAACGAGGGACGTTGACCTACAAAAGTGATAGTGCTAAAATAAGTGCGGCCCAATACAGCGAAATCCGGATTCCGAGAGGGGGAGAGTATAAAGTCGTGCTGCCTGACGGAACGGTGGTATGGTTAAATGCGGAATCGTCTCTTCGTTTCCCGACCGTGTTTACAGGGAAGGAACGGAAAGTGTACGCGAAGGGGGAGCTTTATTTTGACGTGAAACATGACGAGGCGAAACCTTTTATCGTGGAGGTGGAGAAAGACTACGTGGTTCGGGTACTCGGAACCGAGTTTAATCTCCGGGCGTATGGCGAGTCTTCTCGGGCGACAACGCTGGTGAAAGGACGTGTACAGGTGAAAGGGGCGGATAACACGGTGCTGTTGAAACCGGGTCAACAAGCCTTTGAGGCTCCGGGTACAAATGATCTTGAAGTGCTTGACGTGGATGTGGCTCCTTACGTGGCATGGCATGAGGGAAAATTCCATTTTGTTCATGTTTCCTTGAAAAATATCATGGAGGAACTATCTCGCTGGTATGATGTGCAGGTTATTTTCGAGAATCCGGCAGTGATGGACGAGTGTTTCACGATCGAGATGCAACGATTTGATGATTTTAATAAAGTATTGAGATTAATTGAACGAACAGGTATGGTGACTATCTCCGTGGATGGCCATACGGTGACTGTAAAATAGAAAAACGGGAGATCTGGACCATCCCCCGTTTAAGTAAGGTGCCTGAGGCACAATGTGAAATTTTAATGATACAAAGTTATGAAAAAATCAGAACGAGTGGGTTTTTAGGCGAGCCCATGGGAATTTTTTGTTGATGATGAGGCTGACAATGTTGTGCCTGTTGATGACGTTTGTCTCGTTTACGGCCACGGCGCTGGGTCAACGAACGACGATCAAACTGGACAACGTGGAATTGCAGGTCGTTTTTAACGAAATTAAACAGAAAATGGGGTACACCTTCGTGTACAATGATCAGGTGGTGAAGAGTGTGGGGAAGATTTCAGTGAATGTTACTTCTGATAACGTGACGCATATTCTGAAAAAATGTTTGGAAGGAACGTCTCTCGATTTTTTTATATCGAGGATAATATCGTGGTGATTGTGGTTAAGACGGAACAGTCTACTCGTGGTGCGGATAAAAAGCCGTGACCGTAAAAGGAAAAAGTGGTTGATGAGGGAAAACATCCGCTACCGGGGGTAACGGTATTAATAAAAGGGACAACGTTAGGCGTGACGACAGGATTGGAAGGAGAGTTTTCAATTGTTGTTACTGATACTATCCACGCTGAACTTGTATTTTCTTTTATTGGGATGGTTTCTCAAACAATTTCTTATAAAAATATTCCCAAAAGCGGGGAGTGGACCGTTGTATTGAAAGAAGAAGTACAGGGACTGGACGAGGTGGTCGTGACGGGTATTTATTCTCGTAAGAAAGAGAGTTTCACGGGATCGTCGACAACTTATACGGCGAAGGAATTAAAGACGATCGGTAACACGAACGTGTTGCAGAGTCTGAAAACGATGGACCCTTCTTTTGCCATTATGGAGAACAATCAGTTTGGTTCTGACCCCAACCGTTTGCCGGATATTAACGTGCGTGGTAAAACGAGCGTGATTGGTTTGACACAGGAGTACGAGACCGACCCGAATCAACCGTTGTTTATATTGGACGGTTTTGAGACGACGTTAGCTACAATTAGTGATTTGAGCATGGATCGGGTGGAGAGTATTACGGTACTGAAAGATGCCGCAGCCACGGCTATTTACGGGGCGAAGGCTGCCAACGGGGTTGTTGTGGTGGAAACAAAGGCTCCGGCAACGGGGACGCTCAGGTTGAATATAACGGAAATTTGAATTTCACGTTTGCAGATTTATCTGATTACAATTTGATGAATTCAGCTGAGAAATTGGAGTTTGAACGTTTAGCTGGGTATTATGGAGATTTGGATGTTAATGGAGAGATCGTGTCGGAGGGCAACCAGCAATTGTACTATCAGCGTTTGGCAGAAGTGAAACGAGGGGTTGATACTTACTGGATGAGTGAACCTTTGCGGTTTGCAACTTCTCATAGTCATAATCTTTTTGCCGAGGAGGGGATGACCGGATGCGTTATGGGATTGGTTTTAGTTATAATAAGACACAAGGTGTGATGAAAGGTTCTGATCGTGACGTGTTGAATGGTAACGTGAGGTTGATGTATCGTTATAAAACCGTGGCGTTCACGAATTATTTGAATTTAGATTACACAATGTCTTCTCGTGAGAATGTGTCCTTTTCTGAGTTCTCCCGAGGCGAACCCGTATCATCGGAAGTTGAACGAGTATGGAGAGCCGGATCAAGTTATGGAAACTTACACGGATTCAGACGTAAATTCATCTTCTTATTTGAAGACGCTGAACGTGTATAATCCGTTGTTTGATATGATATTGAATAGTTCAAACGAGAGTCGTTCTTTCGGATTCAGAAATAATTTCGAGATCGACTGGCGGGTATATGACGAGTTACTAAAGGGGCGTTTCAGTCTTAGTAAATCATCTGCAAAAACGGAAGTGTTTAAATCTCCGAAAAGCCTCTGATTTTGTCGGAGCCGAATCTACGGAGAAAGGAACCTCACGGAGACGAAATGAGGAGAACTTGAGTTACGACGGGATTTTAACGTGACTTACGGGAAGTTGTTTAATGAGAAGCACATGGTAAATGCCGTGGGTGGTATACGTTTAGCATCTAATCAGGCCAAATCGAGTGGTTTTGTCTCAAGAGGATTTATTGATGACCGTTATTCTAATCCGTCTTTTTCTACGGGTATCCTTCCGGGGCAAACCGAATTATTCCAACACGGAAAAACGGTCGGTCAGTTATTATCTAAATGCCGGTTATGCTTATGATAATCGTTATTTGCTGGATGCGAATTTTCGTTCGGACGGGTCATCATCCGTTTTCGGGTTATCCCAGCAATTTACCACTACTTGGGCCATAGGGTTAGGCTGGAACGTGCATAACGAGGCTTTTTTAAAGGACAGGATTGGATTAACTATTTGAAGTTGCGTTTTTCTATCGGTAATCCCGGAAACCAGAATTTCGATGCTTATATTTCGATGAACGTGTACGGGTGATTCCTACCGCTTATCTAATCCATTCGGATTGAGTGCTGTAATCTCCACTTGGGGAAACAATAATCTGGAGTAGCAGAAGACGATCGACCAGAACTACCCAGGATTGACACATGGCTTTCTTAAAACAGATTAAAAGGTAACAGTAGATTATTTCATTAAAAATACCGATCCTCTATTGGTTTACGTGCAGATGCCTTCATCCACGGGATCGGAGTACAGCCCCGATGAATCTGGGTAAACAGGTGACGGAGGGGTGACGGCAGTGTTGAATTACACGATATTGCAGAAAAGAGCATATGAATTGGAATTTTAACCTGAACGCCAGACATATCACGTCCGAATATAAAATATCAGGAATTCTTTGGATAAATACAATCAAGATAACAGTTCGAATCTGACAAGATATTACGATGGTGGTAGTCCTTCTGATTTATGGGCGGTACGTTCCGCCGGTATTGATCCGGCAACCGGACGGGAAATTTTTATCAAGAAGGATGGAACGCAGACTTTTGTACATGATTATGCGGATGAAGTTGTCGTGGGAAATTCCGATCCTAAGGTAGAAGGTGTTATCGGGACTTCATTCTATTATAAAGGGTTCACGGCCTCAATTAATTTACGGTATCGGTTAGGTGGCCAGATATTTTTATCCACGTTATATGATAAAGTAGAGAATATTTCTGATAATGCTTTGAAATATAATCAGGATAAACGGGCCTTTGTACGATCGTTGGCAAAAAGCCGGGGGACGTGAGTAAGTTTAAAGCTATTTCATTGACCGAAACGACCCCGATGTCTTCTCGTTTTGTTGCGGATGAAAACACGTTGAGTGGTGAGTCTATTTCTTTGGGTTATGAGACTCAAGCAAAATGGCTAAGGTATATAGGAGCGTCTTCCATGACAATTCATTGGGTACATGAATGATATATTCCGAATTTCCACAGTGAAAAATGAGCGGGATTGGATTACCCGTTTGCCCGTACGGTGGCTTTTCTCTTGGAGTGAGGTTTTAATGACTTAAAGTAGATTGATTATGAATGCAATAAAAAAGATAAAATCAGTATTCGCCACGGGGTTGGTATTATTACTTGTGTCGTGTAATTCATGGCTGGAGGTGGACCCGGAAGATAGAATTATGGATAATACCTTGTTCAAGGACAAGGAAGGATTCATGACCGCACTAAATGGCGTGTATTCGGAATTGAACAAGACGTCTTTGTACGGTCGTAATCTGACAATGGGGATGATTGACGTGATGGCGCAATATTACAATTGTAATATTGCAGACCACACTTATGCCCGTTATATGGATTATTCTTATGGGGATGCTACTTATAAAACTCAGATTGATAATATTTGGTCAGGATTGTACACGATGATTGCAAATTGTAACGCTATCATAGAGCATTGTGGCAATGGAAATTCTGTGCTGCCGGATGAGTATTATCGTATGATTAAAGGTGAGGCTATTGGTTTGCGGGCGATGATGCATCTGGATCTGTTGAGAATGTTCGGTCCGATCTGGTCGGCTACGGGTAAAGAAACTGTTTGTATGCCTTATATGACGGTGGCGGACCGTGTCGTGCAGCCTTTGTTACGGGCTGATAGCGTGATGAGTTATATTATTAGGATTTGGAAACGGCTTCCAGTCTATTGTCAACGGTTGATCCGGTGATTACCGAAGGGGCAAAGAATTACGGCGAGGAGGTTGCTTCGAATGATATGAACTATCGTCAGTATCGGTTGAATTATTTTGCAATAAATGCTTTAATGGCACGTGCCTATTTGTGGAGTGGGAACACGCAGAAGGCGGGCAGTATGCCCGAACCGTGATAGAGAAGGTAAGTGATAAGGATACGCCTTTATTTCCGTTGATTGACGCCGATTACATGGAGGCTAATTCAGACCGGGTGTTCTCCCGGAGGTACTGTTCTCTCTTTACAATACTTCTCGCCCGGATGTTGTTTACAAGGCGTTGTTCGTACCGACATTGGCGACAACGAGTATATTGACGATGGCGGGAGATCTGGCAACAGGTAGGGTTAATGAAACATATGATGATAAGAATGATTATCGTTATCGTATGTGGGAATCTACCGTGGAGAATAACCGGAAGTAACCTATTTTATCAAGTATATGGATGAAACCCGTACAGGAGCGGAGGTTTATCGTTATATGATTCCGCTGATTCGGATGAGCAGAATTGTACTTGATTGCGGCAGAATGTGAAACTAATGTACAAACGGCTTTAGACAAGTATTTTTTAACCCGTTGCGTTTTAGTAGTCATGTGCGTGAATCAAAACGCATCTTCCGCGGAAGAGTTAAAGAGTTTGATTCGGGCCGAGTATGTAAGAGAATTTATCGGTGAGGGACAGCTCTTTTCTATTATAAACGGAATGCTTTGCTTACACATCCCGGATGGCGGTACGGTGAATAGTATAAAGAATATCTCTTTGGATAGTTACGTGTTCCCCTTGCCGGATAGTGAAACGAGCCAGCGGGCGGAGTAAACGGAATATGGTTTTTTACTAAAAAGACATGAATATGAAAAGATAATATATATGATCGCTCTTTTTTGGGCGGCTATCGGAATGATCGGTTGTGAAAAGAGGTGAAAAGATTATGATGGGGAAGAAGGTGTTTACTTTACGTGCAATGGGGAGCCGAGTGGGGAGACACGACGAAATGGGCAAACCAGTCTTACTCGCCCGTCGAATTTGTGAACATTTTGGGAGATACATACGAGGTGAAAGTGAGGGTGATGTCGACCGGAAGAGTGAAGGATTATGACCGCACTTTCCAGATGGTGGTTGATAAAGATTCTACCACGGCTGTGGTGAATCAGAATTATGAACCGTTTGAGGAGATGCAGGTGATTAAAGCCGGACAGACTTACGCGGATGTGGTTATCCATTTGAAAAGGAACGAGAATATTATGGAGGTTGAAAAGGTGCTGGGTTTAAGACTCCTTCCAACGAATGATTTTATTATCGGTATTCCCGAATGGGGTAAGCTGGCCGGAATGTGGTCTAGCGAAGGTTCTAGTGAATTTGATGCATCCGTGCATAAGATTATCATGAGTGACTTTATCGTGAAACCGACCTCGTTGGATCGGGGGGAATATACGATCAGCCGGGAGATACGGAAAGTGGACGTTGGGGAGTTTTTCTCGGTAAAGAAGTACAAGTTGATTTGTGACCAGTTTGATTTGACGTATGAAGACTTTCAAACTGAAGCAGCCATGCCGGGAGCGAAACAAGCCGTGATTCAGGAGCATATGGCTAACTATCTGCAAGAGCTTTATGATAAGGGAACTCCTGTATTGGAGGATGACGGGCGCTTGATGTGGTTCATGGGAGTATCTTGGACGTCTGTCGTGGGAGTGCCTTTGGGTGCCGGAACAATAGGTTGAATGTATAAAATAGCATGTTATGAGACGAAATATAATATTGTTTTTTGATGTTGGCCTTTTCATGTGTCGTAGTTTCTTGTTATGATGATAAGGGATCTTATGATTACACGGAGGTGAATGAGGTTGTGATTGACGAGTTGGGGGATGGTTATAGTATGATCTTTAAAAAGATACATTGAAAATTAAGCCAAAACTATTATTTTCAATAGACAGTTTAACACCCGATAGATATGAATACGAGTGGAAAGCCGTTCCGGGTGTGGCTAGTACCAATCTTTCTAGTGAGATAATTGGAACGGAACGGGAGTTGAAGTATTTTATGGAACTTTATCCGGGATCTTACGCCATTTATTTGAAAGTGAGGGATAAGCAAACCGGACTGTTGTGGATGAATTATACCTCTTTAGTCGTGAGAACGGAGGTTGCCCGTGGATTCCTTTTGGTTGGAGATGATGAGGATGGATTCGTGAACGTGGATATGATTGCCATGCCGGGTGACACGATCGTGTTAAAGAACCTGTTGTCAAATAATGGATTGCCGCCTATGCGGGGGGAAAAGTATCACATACACGAGTGCTTATACTGCGTCTATGGACCCGTATGTGAAGTTATGGGTTGCTACGGAGGATCGTTCCTATTACGTGAATACGACGACATTTGAGGGCGATCCTTTAAATACTTTCGAACGTATGGTTTATTCAAGTTTTGAAATGCCGGACAATTGAATCCCGTACATATGATTGCTAAAAATAGAGCTGGAAATATGTCCACGAATCGTATGGTTGTTTGTGATAACGGATATGTTTTCATGGTGTCTCTTTATAGTGGAGAGTATTATCCGAATCCGATGAATAGGGCTTCAAAGTCTCAGGATGTGTTGTTCAAAGCTTATCCTTATATATTCTCGGCTCCGGGATACGTGTATGGTGCGGTGCTTTATGATACGGACGATAATCGTTTCTTGCGTTTTGGAACGTTTGACACTTATTCGCGTGAGTTGTCTGATGGTACGGGAGATATTTTCCCGTGGATTCAACCGGAAGGTCGGGTGTTATGGTATGCAGAGAATACGATGGATACGGAGGGGGGGAAGTTCTAACGGCAATTCATTTGCATTGATGAAAGATACTGAGACAAATCAATTCCATATTTATAAGTTCTATGCTTATAGTAATGCTTATAAACGAGCTTATTATGCCGTGAATTCTTCTTTGGCGACCGGAATAAATGATGCAAAATTGTTTGCTTTTTTCGTCAAAACGTTCGATGTTCCTTTATGCTGTGGGAAAGACCTTGTATGCGTATGATTACAATAAGGGATATGAAAAATTGTATAAGATGGAACTAGATGATGAAATCACTATGTTGAAGTTTGATATTCAGTCGAATACAACGTATAATGATTTGTATATAGCGACATATAACAGTACGACAGGGGAACTTTACAGAAGTATGTGTTAGGGACGGATCAGAATAAATTTGAATTGACACCAGATGAGCGTTGTCATTGGACGGATTTAGTGAAGGTGAAAGATATGGATTGGAGAAATAGTACGAAATAAGTATGAGAAAAATTTAATATTATTCTGGATGATAGCGGTAATTTTACCGCTGTCATCTTTTGCTCAGGGAGTTGATTTTAAGTCGTTGACGATGAAGGAGGCGCAGGCTGTTGCGGAGAAAGAGAAGAAGATGATATTCATTGACTTCTACACGACGTGGTGCGGACCGTGTAAGATGATGTCTTCGGAGGTATTTACCCAAGATCAGGTTGGCGAGTATTTTAACCGGACGTTTGTGAATCTGAAAGTGGATGCAGAGAAAGGAGAAGGGGTGGAGTTAGCTAAGAAGTATCAAGTGAAGGCTTACCCGACATTCGTGGTGTTACGGGCGGATGGGACGGAGGTTTATCGGACGGCAGGAGCCCGTCCGGCGGATGAGTTTGTCGACAAGATTAGAAAGGAATTGATCCCAAGTGGTCGCCTGAAGGTTTGACCCGTCGTTACGAGAAGGGAGAACGTACTCCGGAGTTGGTGAACGAGTATGCCTTGTTGCAAATGGAATCGGGAAACGGGGAGATCGGGGAAAGGTCGTGCAAGAGTATTTTGATAAACTATCGGATAAGAAGAGAGTGAAACCGGAAAACTTCTTTCTTTATGATCGCTACGTTGAATTATAAAGACCCGAAAGCGGATTATATGTTTGCCAACAAAGATCGTTTTATCAAGGTAAACGGAAAAGAGGTTGTCGAGCCTTTGTTGTATAATTGGCTACGGCAAGAGATGATCCCTTTCGTGATGGCGAAGGAGTCCCGGATACGGGAGAAAACTTAAAGGCTTTGCAGGATTTGGAAACAAAGATTCAGAAGGCCGCTTTGGCGAATCGGTTGTATGTCTGAACTGGATGAGATCGCGAGGGTTCGTTGGGGAGGCGATTTGAAGGCTTATTTGGATATTTGCCGGGAAAAATTTGCCTCGCTGGAATCCAAGGATCGTTTTTCCATATTGCTTAGTTTTGGGGCCTTGCAAGAAGAGAATGACACTATAAAGACTTTGGCGGCCGGGTTACTCCGGGATCATTTGGATGAGTTTGAAAATACGAATCGGCGAGTGCTTTACATGACGCTGTTGAATCTTGAGGGCAAGAAGGAATACCGCCTGCGGGGCCTCCATAGATGGGGTGAAAAAAGGGAAAGTGACGGTTTCTTACTTCTTGCGTGGAAAGTTTGAACGGGAAGATTACGAGTTCGATAATCACATGATAGATATTAGCCTTGCGGGACGGGACACGGTGGCCGCGAGTGTACGTTTGTTGTGTGAAGAACTAGCTTGTCCCACGGCAAGAGGGGAATGATTATTATCCTCATTTTAACTTTTATCGTTGTTCCGGGAGAGGCTGCCGTGGTGAAGGTTAACGCGGAGAAAGGGAAGGTTGCCGAGTTGGAATGGCAAAGAGGGGATCGATTTCTCATGATTTTGTTCGTCTGAATTATGATCTGTTGGAGGCAGACGAGCGGGATTATAACCAACTGGTGATGGATAATATTCTTCGTGGTGGTGATATTCGGGATTACCCGGACGAGTTCCAAGCGTCATGGGATGCGGGGAAACGTCGGGTCATGGCATTTATCCGGGAGAATCCGAATAGTTTTATCTCGGTGATGGAGTTGTGGGAACATTACATCTGGTTTGACGAGAACGAGGCCGAAGATATTTATAACCGTTTCCCCGCAAACTTGAAAGTAAGTCCCTACGGGCGGGTGATCGCGCAGCGTCTGGAGCGGAGTAAGGATTCGAGAACGGGGCAACCGGGCGAAGAATTTCGTGAAGAAAGATATGAATGGGAAAACGGTGTCTCTTGAAAAGTTGCGGGGAAAGTACGTGTTGCTGGACTTCTGGGGAAGCTGGTGCGGACCGTGCCGCATCGCATCCTCATTTGAAAGAGTTGTATGAAAAGTACAAAAACAGATCGTTTTTATTAACGTGGCCCAAGAGAACGTG
>VOFG01001019.1_pt1 | contig 22001 bp, 36 predicted proteins | sample 5384171 | NCBI WGS metagenome assembly VOFG01 (sample SAMN12384726, study PRJNA508395) | human gut metagenome | isolation source: healthy gut F | host: Homo sapiens | reverse complement strand
GGTTTATGCGGTCTGCCGATAGAAATCGGGCGATGAATTCTTTCCGGGATCAGCTTAAGCCATCTGACGACGAAAAAGAGCTGGATACCTTTTACAGGCGTTTTTGGAGTGTTGTAAAGAAAGAGAGTAAAACTATGGCAAAGAGAACTGGAGCCTTACCAGAATATAGAAAGAAGCATTATCAAAAAATTCCGCAAGGAGATCTGGCGACCCTTTATCGAGGCGGTACAGCGGTATGAGCTGGTGAACGAGGGAGATAAGATCGCCGTCTGTATTTCCGGTGGAAAAGATTCCATGCTGATGGCGAAGCTGTTTCAGGAGCTGCAGCGTCACAGCAAGGTGAAATTTGAGCTGGTTTTTCTTGTCATGGATCCTGGCTACAACGAGATCAACCGACAGAAAATCGAGACAACGCAGAGCTTTTACACATCCCGATCACGGTTTTTGAGACGGATGTCTTTGCGGTTGCCAATACGAGCGAAAAAATCCGTGCTATCTATGTGCACGCATGCGCCGGGGGCTATTTATACAGCAAGGCACAGGAGCTTGGCTGCAACAAAATTGCCCCTGGGACATCATTTCAGTGACGTCATCGAGACGCCCGTGATGTCGATGTTTTACGGCGGACAGCTGCAGGCGATGCTTCCGAAGCTGCACAGCAAAACTTCGATGGCATGGAGCTGATCCGTCCGATGTATTGCATTCACGAGGACGCGATTCTGGACTGGAAACGTTACAACAACCTGCAGTTTATCCAGTGTGCGTGCCGGTTTACGGAAAACTGCGCGATCTGCGATAACGGAGGCGGCGGTTCCAAGAGACAGGAGATCAAGACGCTGATTCGAAGATTAAAACGGGATAATCCGAATATTGAAAAGAGCATTTTCAACAGCATTCATAATGTCAACATCGACACGATGCCAGGCTACAAAACGGACGGGGATTATCATACCTTCCTGGAAAATTTGACGCCTGTATGGACGGAGAGCCCGAGGAAACGGGTCGCATGGACAGCTCCGGGGCAGCTGCGGCAGAAAAATATCGGGAAAACGGGGTTGTGCTTCTTTCCGGGAAAGTGCTATAGTAAACACAGTTTTTAATTCCACGAACCGCGAAAGGAAAAGCAGAGCATGTTGAGAAACGTTTATACAATTGTCATGGCGATGCCGCAGATGATGATGGGACGCATTAACTGTATCTGATATGCGAGAGACCGCAGTGCACAGATACAGGGAAGGGTCTTTTGTTTCTGTGTGCATCGGGCGTTTGAAATTCTTTTCGGAGAGAAAGAAGAATCAAAAATACCGGACCCGGAGGCAAAGAGCCTTCGGCTTTTTGCTCTGTAGGAAATACCGTGTTGCATGAAAGTGCATTTCATCTGCCAATGCGCAGGATTTCCCTTTTGCCGGCATGGAACAAATCTGAGAAAAGCTGAGATGGGAAAAAGAGCATGAAAACACCGATACTGGAAACCAGTCGGCTTTGGCTGAAACCGTTAAAAGGGAAGAGGATGCGCCGGGCGCATTTTTGTGGACGAGGAGATCGAAGGTCAGCTGGTACATGCGCTACGAAACGCATGAAAGCCTGGAGGATACGAAGCAATGGCTGCGGGAGGAAGAAAAACAGCTGGATTCCGATCTGCTGTATGATTTTGGATTTCATAAAAGGACAGCGACGAGCTGATCGGCAGCGGCGGGCTGACGTTTAATCAGCAACAGGGCATCTGGGAGCTTGGCTGCAACCTGCGCCAGGGATTGCTGGAACCAGGGCTATGGGACTGAGGCGGCAGCAGCGATTCTATCATTTGCGGAAAATACGCTGCACATCCATCGCGTAATGGCGCGCCATGCAAAGACAACGCTGCATCCGGGCGGGTGCTGGAGAAGAACAGATTTTCCTTTGTAAGAGAGTGCTGGGATCAGAAATGGAGCGGCTCGCATCGGTTCGAGTGCCGCGAATATATCTGGAAAAGCGAAAAGGAAGAGGAAAAAACAGCGCCGCCCGCAACGAGGTCGAGCGCTTCTATGATGACGAATACGAAGAATGGGATCGTCTGGAATGGCATACACCGGAGTTCGAGGTGACGAAGCGCTATATGGAGGAATATATTCCAAATGATACGCCGCAGAAGATTCTGGATATTGGCGGCGGCCCGGGCAGATATTCCATTTTTCTGGCGCAGAAGGGACATGACGTGACGTTATTTGACTTGTCCGGCAAAAATATCCGACAGGCGATCGAAAAGGCGCAGGAAGCGGATGTGCTGTTGGACAGTTGTATCCACGGCGACGCGCTCCGGCTTTCGGAATATCTTTACAAGGCGGAACAGTATGACGTTGTGCTTTTGATGGGACCTCTGTATCATCTGATGCGGGAACAGGATCGGGAAAAAGCCCTGCAGGAGGCACTGCGGGTGTTAAAGCCGGGCGGGCTTTTTGTTCGCATCCTTTATTTCGACGTATGCGCCAATTCAGGATTATGCCAGCGGACTGTACGATTTCGGAGATATGGACAGACTCCTCGCCGGTCTGGAGGACGGAACTGCACAACCTGGTAAAAATTTCACAAACTCTTATTTCTGTGGGGAAAAAGAGGCGGAAGATATGATGGAAAAAGCAGGGCTTTGCCAACTGGCCTTTGCGGGTGTGGAAAATATCCTTTGCGGGAAAGAAGAGCTGCTGCACAAAGCTTGCGTCCCAGCAGCAGGAAAAATGGCTGAACCTCGCATGGAGATTGAGCCAGGACAGAAAAAGCTGCTCGGTATGAGCGAGCACTTCCTCTACATCGGAAGAAAGCAGTGAACGTGGTGCCTTTTTGGAAAAAGAGGTTGCATGAAACCGTCTCTTCGGGGTATAATGGCGATATGCGTGGGCGGACAGCTTTCCCCACTGACGGAAATGAAAATACAAAGGAGTTTTACAGCGTATGAAAAATGACCTGTTTTCTATTGGACCGTTTACCGTACATGGCTATGGACTGATGATTGCGATCGGGTTTTGTCTGCTTATTATATGGTGGAATACCGTGCAAAAAGAAACAGATGGACTGGGAAAAAGTGTTCCCACTGACGGTCTGGTCGGTGCTGGGCGGTTTTGGGCTCGAAGATTCTGTATCTTCTGACGAGACTGCCGGACATTCTTGCAAATCCGGCGCTTCTTGGCAGCAGCATTAAGGACGGCTTTGTCGTATACGGCGGCATTATCGGGGGTATCCTGACTGCGTGGATTTACTGCAAATGTACGAAATGGAACTTTTGGAAAATTTTTGATATCGCGATGCCTGCGGTTGCGATGGCACAGGGACTTCGGGCGGATTGGCTGTCTGCTTGCCGGCTGCTGCTACGGAATAGAGCTGGATCCGCAAACCCGATAGGGATCGTGTTCCACAATTCCGCCTATGCACCAAATGATGTCGCGCTTTTGCCGACGCAGATTATTTCCAGTGTGCTGGATTTTGCAAACTGCTTCGTGCTGCTTGCACTGTCGAAGAAGCTCAAAACAGACGGACAGGTGGCGAGCTGTTATCTGATCTTTTTATAGCATCGGCAGATTTGTCCTGGAATACTTCGGGGCGACCTGATCCGGGGAAACGTCGGGGAGTTTTCCACGTCGCAGTTTATCTCCTGTTTATCTGTCTGATCGGTCTTGTATTGCTTTTTGGACTTCCAGTTCTTGCAAAAAAAAAGGAGCTTGCGCACAGTCGGAGGAATAGCGCCGGATTTTGCATAGGCAGAAGCCGATTTTGCGAGGCAGGGAATGGAAACCGGCATTTTCAGCTGGACAAGCCTTCCCTCTGCGAGCCGTCGCGGACGAAATTTTGATGACGCAGGCGATTCCTAAGTCGATTTTTGCAAATTCGATCAGAAGATCCATGGAGGTTACGTCGATAATCCGGGAGGCACTTAAGTTTTTTCCTGGGAAAGATAGCGGTCGATGTACCGGCGGGTAATATTTTCTTTATTCAATAACAGGAGCGTAGACGCTGCAAACGCCGTCCGGAGGAAAGATGGTCGTTTGGGCGGATGCGCTCTTTTAAATTGTCGAGATAGGTGTGCGTGGTGACAAAAATATCCTGAATGTCGGTGAGGGGTTCAAAACAAACGCAGACATGTCATCCTCTGCACCGATCAGCCCGATGTCGAGCGTTCCTTGTTCGAGTGCCTGCATCGTTTCGAGGAGGACTGGCAGGCGATGGAAAGCTGGATATGCGGGTTTTGGCGGATAAAGGGCTGTAAGATCGGGAGCAGGACATATTTGCACAGTGTCGCAGAAACGCCGATGGAAAGATGTCCCATGCCGAGCTTTTGGAAGCGCTGCAGCTGTTCTTCGCCCTGGGTGATCGCCTGGAAAGCGTTTTCTACCTGGACAAACAGGATTTCACCCGGTTCCGTCAAGGAAACACCGCGGGAGGAGCGGTAAAAAAGCGTCGTGCCAAGACTCTGTTCAAGCTTGGAGATCGCCTTGGAAATGGCGGGCTGGCTGATGTAAGAGCTCGCGCGCCGCGCCGGAAATGTTGCGGCATTTGGCGACGGTATAAAAATGTGGTAAAGATTAAAATTCTGTTCCATAAGTTTCCCTTTCCGGCAGACCGGCAGTAATTTTACCATGTGCGGTCTGTTTCTGTCTGTTACTGGTATAACTGAATTTATATATAACACAATCATACCATAACTGATGATTATAGTAAATATAAGAGAAAGGTATTTTTCTTTCTGAATGTACTGTGATACACTTAAATACAGAAAAAAAAAGACGTCCGGGCGACGGACATCTGCAAATCCGGCTGTTTTTCAGCCAAAAAAGGAGATCGGATCATATGGGAATGACAATGACACAGAAGATTCTGGCCGCGCATGCCGGACTCGACCATGTGGAAGCAGGACAGCTGATTGAAGCGCAGCTGGATCTGGTTCTGGGCAACGACATTACAAGCCCGGTTGCCATCAAAGAGATGGAAAAAATGAAGGTGGACGGTGTGTTCGATAAGGACAAGATCGCGCTGAGTGCCGGATCATTTTGTACCGAACAAGGATATCAAATCGGCAGAACACTGCAAATGTGTTCGCGAATTCGCACGCCGCAATGAGATCACGAACTATTTCGAGGTCGGCGAGATGGGAATTGAACATGCGCTGCTCCCAGAAAAAGGTCTTGTAGTAGCGGGGGATGTTGTCATCGGTGCGGATTCCCATACCTGTACCTACGGTGCGCTGGGTGCATTCTCCACCGGCGTAGGAAGCACGGATATGGCGGCTGGAATGGCAACCGGAAAGGCATGGTTTAAAGTTCCGTCTGCAATCCGGTTTAACCTGATCGGCAAACCGGGCAAGTGGGTCAGCGGCAAGGATGTGATTTTACATATCATCGGCAAGATCGGCGTAGACGGCGCATTGTATAAATCCATGGAATTTACCGGTGAGGGTGTTGCCAATTTAAGCATGGACGACCGGTTTACAATTGCCAACATGGCGATTGAGGCAGGCGGCAAGAACGGCATTTTCCCGGTAGACGACAAGGCGATCGCATACATGAAGGAGCATTCCACAAAGCCATACCACATTTACGAAGCGGATGCGGATGCTGTTTATGATGAGGAATACCCGATTGCCCTTTCTGCACTGCGTCCGACGATCGCATTCCGCATCTTCCGGAAAATACAAAGACCATCGATGAAATCCAGGAATCTGTTGCCATCGACCAGGTTGTGATCGGTTCCTGTACAAATGGAAGACTGGATGACCTTCGGATCGCTGCAGAGGTGCTGGAGGGCAGACATGTGGCAAAGGGGATCCGTTGTATCGTAATCCCTGCGACTCAGAAGATTTACATGGAAGCGATGGAAGAAGGGCTGTTAAAGACCTTTATCGAGGCTGGTGCAGTCGTGAGCACACCGACCTGTGGACCTATGCCTTGGCGGTTATATGGGCGTTCTGGCAGAGGGTGAGCGCTGTGTCTCCACGACGAACCGGAACTTTGTCGGACGTATGGGGCACGTCAAATCAGAGGTTTATCTGGCGAGCCCCTGCAGTTGCGGCAGCCAGCGCAGTGGCAGGACAGATCGCATGTCCTGAGCAGCTCGATTGAGGAGGGACAAAACAGCATGAAAAAAGGCGAACGGAACAGTTTTCAAATATGGAGATAACGTGGATACGGATGTCATTATCCCCGCACGTTACTTAAATTCCTCCGATCCGGCAGAGCTTGCACAGCACTGCATGGAGGACATTGACAAGGATTTCATCAAAACGTAAAGCCCGGCGATATCATTGTTGCGGATAAAAACTTCGGCTGCGGTTCTTCCAGAGAGCACGCGCCGATTGCTATCAAGGCGGCTGGCGTCAGCTGTGTTATCGCCGAGACCTTTGCCCGGATTTTTTACCGTAATTCGATCAATATCGGACTGCCGATCATCGAATGCCCGGAGGCGGCAGAAGCAATTCAGGCGGGTGATGAGGTCGAAATCGATTTCGATACCGGTATCATCACTGACAAGACGCAGAACAGGCAGTTCAAAGGACAGGCGTTTCCGCCCTTCATGCAGAAGATTATCGCTGCAGGCGGACTGATCAATTACATTAACGAGGATTAAAATAATAGAATGCATGCTCCGCCGCAGGTTTGAAACGCCTGCGGCGGCTTTTTGCAGTTGCGATTTTGGGTCCGTCCGGCTCCGGCAAAACGACGCTGATGAACATCATTGGCTGTATGGACCGGTCAGAAGCAGCGTGTGTCGATTATGGATGGACAGCTGTCGCAAAAACAAGCTGAATTGCCAGAAAACCAACATTTGCAAGGGTGAACAGAAGAAAGTACTGCCCTTTCTGTTCGGAAAGCTTCCGGGCGATCTGCCGATAAGAAATCAGGCTTGCCATCGATGCGATCAGGGTTGAGCCCACCTAAATTAGTGCCGACGATCAGCGCTGGAACGTTATTGGAAAAGCCGGACAGCAAAAAGCGCCGCCGGAACGTTGCTCATGACCTGGGAGGCGAGGACACTGATGAGGATTTCCCGACCGGAGAGCGCTGCAGAAAGCCAGGAGGCAAAGGCGGGAATTCTGCCGAGATTTCCGATGAAAATAAAAAATGCGAAAACGGGCGAGCAGGGAATAATCGACCTGTGCCAGCACTTTTTATCTGCGATCAATGCGCCCAAAGGACGAGGACAAAGACTGCCGGGTAGGGAAGCACATGCAAAACGGCAAGGAGGCAGAAAAAAAACAAAACGATGTAAAGCCGGATCAGCGCCGGCTTTTTTGTGCAGCGTTTGTAGTCGGATTCTGGATTGAGGAAGAGACTGTTTGCTGCCGATGCGGATGTCCCAGATAGAAAATGCAGACAGAAAGCAGGATGGCAGACAGCAGCGTATAAGGGAGCATGAGCTGCAAAAAGCGGAAAAAGGACAGTTGGCTTTTGCCATACAGATATAAATTCTGAGGGTTGATGGGGTCAGCATGCTGCCGAGGTTGGCGGCAATCGTCTGCAGGCAAACAACGGGCGTCAGGAGTTTTTACCGGATGCTTCCGGCAGCTGTCCCAGTACAGCAAAGGAGAACGGAACGAAGGTCAGGAGCGCAACGTCGTTCGTGATCAGCATACTGCAAAAAAAAAGCATAAACCGACCAGGACGAATACCAGGGGAGGTGATGCTGTTTGTGCGGGACAGCAGGAATATGCGAACCGTGTAAAAACGCCCTGACGCTGCAGCCCGGCCATGACAGTCATTAGGGAAAACAGGATGGTAAGCGTGCGAAAATCGATATAACCGAAATAGGATGCGTCCGGCAAAACGAAGCAGGCAGAGAGCAGGGCGAGACAAAACGGCAATCGACAGGACAGCCTCCTGGCGGATTTTGTAAAACAGTTTCTGAAAGATGGAATATAGCATGGGAAAGCCTCTTTTTCTTTTTTATTATGGGATATTTCTTGTAAATACTATAATTTTTACAAATAGGAAAAGTCAAGGAACAATGAAAAAAAGGGATGACTTTTTGGAAAGATTATTGTAATATGGAGAAAGGTCAAAACAACGAATGTAAAGGAGTATTGACTGTATGAGATTTCGGGAAGAGGTTTTAGCAAAAGATTTTTACCTATATTACTGTCGCCGTGCTGCTGGGAATCGTTGCATTCGAGGCATGGGGGGCTTTCGCGAGAGCGAAGCCGCAGAAAAGGATGCAGAGGACAATGCAGCAGTACTTCAGGAAGAAGTAGAGAACATGCGGGATATCAACACCACCCTGAAAAAAGAAAACGGAGAGCTTTCTGCATTTCGCAACAAATGGAATGTATACGTTTCTTCTTTGACCAGCAGTGAGGTTTTAGAGCTTCAGCACGATTTGTTTATGCGGACAGATCTGATTCCGCAGGAGGCGAAGGAAGAAATCGCGGAACGGGAAGCCGGGCTTCTTGCGGAAGAAACAGACGGGAAAAGTACGTCTGAGCAGAGCTCTTCCAAAATAAAACGTCGAAAACGGATTCCAAAAGCAAAACGACAGACAACGCCAGAACTGCAAAAAATCGTCGTCGGGGAATATTCGTTTGATAATCCGAATGGGGAAAATATTTTTCTGCCGGTCAGCGCCAACACGGGCGACGGGGAGAATTGTCTGATCTACACGGCTGCCTATGAAGAGGAGGGAAGCCATGTGATCGAATTATTATATGAAATTACGCTGGATGAATCGGGAATACGATCGCGCGCAGGGATACGACCGGGGAAGTGGAATGGTACTGTGTCGCCTATCAGGCGGGCGGAGGCTGGAAAGCGACAGCAACAAAAAGGAGGACGCAGGGAATGATGACAATTGACCAGATTTTAACAAAAGCTGGATCATTATTATAAGGAGGATCAGCTGACAGAGGTAGAGCCGTTTCTCTTATCCTGTCTGGAGGATGCCAAAAAGAGCAGGAGTATGGCATTTATATTTCCGTCGGCAACGAGCTTCTGGGCTTTACAGAAGCATCGGACAGTTTGAGGCTGCATTTGCGGTCGGGGAGGACGTTCTTCTTTTTGATGGAGGAGCTGCAGCTGGATCATACCGTCCATTTTGCAACGACCCTGTTCAATGTGGCGACTGCGTACCGCACAGCAGGAAAAATACGAGGAAGCACTTGCAAATTATCGGCGTGCCCTTGAAATTTATCAAAAGAGCTTCCCAAAGACGACTATCGTCTGGCAGAACTATATAGCAGCATCAGTATTTTATTGGAAAAGCTCAACGAAAATGAAAATGCGGTGCTGTTTTTGGAAAAAGCGATTCAGATTATGGAAAACAGCCTGGAACAAGGGTTGAAGTGGCGACTTCCCGGACGAGTCTTGCACTGATCGAGCTGAAAAATGGACAAGCTGGAAGCGGCGGAAAAGCATCTCGAGCTTGCGATTTCCGCGTTTAAAGAGGATGGCGGCAAGACGGATACACACTACAGCGCAGCGCTTGCCGGACTCGGCGAGGTCTGCTACCGTCAGGGCAGTCTGGAACGCTCCCTGGAAAATTATGAGCACGCGCTGTTTGAGGTGGAAAAGCATTTTGGCAGAAAAGAAGGCTACGGTCTGCTCTGCGGCAACTGCGCGGCGATCTGCAGAGAGCTTGGACAGAGCGCAAAAAGCTGAAGAGTATGAGGTGCAGCGCAAAAAATACTGCCCGGAGTCTGACAGGACGGGGAAATAAAACTTGAAACATACGTTCGAAAATGATACAATAAGCAGCGGCGAACACAGGAGGGATTTCCTTTTGATCGCCGCTGTTATACTGGCAGCGGCAGCAGCTGTCTTTTTCTTTCAGGTCAAAAACAGGACTTCCGGTACGGTTTATGCGATCGTGGAGCAGGACAGTAAAGAGCTGATGCGTCTGCCGCTGTCGGAACCCGGGGAATATCGGATTTCCGATGGAGACAGCTATAACGTGATCGAAATTGCAGAGGGTGGTGTCCGGATGAAGGAAGCGGACTGCCCGGATCAGATCTGCGTCAGCCGCGGACTGATTCAGAAAAGCGGACAGAGTATCGTCTGCCTGCCGCACCGGCTTGTCATCCGTCTGGAACAGCTGGGAGATCAGGAACTGGATGCGGTAGTGGAGTGAAACAATAGAATGCACGCTCTGCGAGCATTCTATTGTCATGAATAAAATGACTGAACCGGTCAACGAAATAGACCGAATGAGTCAATGACATATCCGGTGGCATAGACAGCCTGGATCTGCCAGAAAGGAGAAACGCTTCATGAGCAGCAACAGTATACGCAATCCTTCCGGAAAAGCAGCCTTTCTCGGTGTCATGACCGCGGCGGCACTGATGCTTTCCTATATAGAATCGCTGTTTATCCTTGTCCCGGGCATCCCGGGATTAAACTGGGATTTGCGAATCTGGCAGTGGTATTGTGTCTGTACCGCTATGGCTGGAAGGAAGCCCTTTTTCTGAATGCGGTTCGGATTGCACTGGCAGCATTTTTTGTTCGGGAGCATGTTTACGATGTTATACAGCCTGGCGGGGGCGGCATGTGCGTTTGCTGCGATGGTGCTTGCAAAGCGCCTGAAGCTGTTTTCTGTCGTCGGCGTGAGCGTTCTTGGCGGCGTGTGCCATAATCTGGGGCAGCTGGCGGTGGCGGTCGCAGTGCTCGGAGGCAGCTGGGCAGGCTGGTATCTGCCGTGGCTTATGCTGGCAGGCTGCGTGACCGGGATTTTTATTGGCGTGTGCGCAGGGGCGGTCAACCGGGCGCTGCCGCCGCAGAGATAGGATACGGCAGAGGGAGAACACATGATTGCATATTTAAACGGCATACTCGCCGAAATCGAAGAAGAAAAAATATTGTAATAGAAGTAAACGGTATTGGCTATAATGTCCGAATTCCGGCGGAATGGCGGGACGACTTCCCCAGATCGGAGAAGTGGTTAAACTCTATACCTATACAAGCGTCCGGGAGGATGCGATCGGGCTGTATGGATTTTGAGCCGGGACGACTTAAATATGTACCGGCAGCTGATTACGGTCAGCGGAATCGGGCCAAAGGGCGGTCTTTCGGTGCTCTCTGCGATGAGCGCGGACGAGCTTCGAATGGCAGTGATTTCCCAGGATGCAAAGGCGATTGCAAAAGCGCCCGGCGTTGGGACAAAAACCGCGCAGCGGATTATTTTGGAGTTAAAGGACAAGATTTCGTTAGAGGATACCGCAATGATGCGGGAGGTCAATCAGGTTCCGCAGGACAGTATGCTGACGGGCAAAAGCCAGGCACAGACAGAAGCGGTAGAGCACTGACGGCGCTTGATATTCCCCGTCAGAAGCGCTGCGCGCGGTAAAGGCGGTGCTGCAGGAAACCCGGATCTGGATGTGGAAGCCCTGTTAAAGGCGGCCCTGAAAAAATGTTCTAAAAAACCGACAAGCAGGATGTTTTACCTGCGGTAGGCACAAAAAAGCGCCATGCTTTTTTTACCCGCTGCAGCGTGATTAACGGTAGAATGGAGGCAACATGCCAAGAGTCATCGAGACGAATCTGACGGAGGAAGATAAAAAGATCGAGAAAACATTGCGTCCGCAGTGTCTGGACGATTATATCGGTCAGGAAAAAGCGAAGTCGACCTTAAAAATTTATATCGAAGCGGCAAAAGCAACGCCATGATTCGCTGGATCACGTTCTGTTTTACGGACCTCCCGGTCTTGGAAAGACGACGCTTGCGGGGATTATCGCCAACGAAATGGGCGTCAACATGAAGGTAACCAGCGGTCCGGCGATCGAAAAGCCCGGCGAAATGGCTGCAATTCTGAACAATCTGCAGGAGGGTGATCTTCTGTTTGTCGATGAAATTCATCGCTTAAACCGTCAGGTGGAGGAAGTGCTTTACCCTGCAATGGAGGATTTTGCAATCGATATCATGATCGGAAAGGGAAGCACAGCGCGTTCTGTGCGTCTGGACCTGCCGCATTTTACGCTGGTGGGCGCGACGACGAGGGCGGGACTTTTAACAGCGCCGCTGCGGGATCGCTTCGGGATGATCCACCATATGGAATTTTATACGGAGGATGAGCTGAAGCTGATTATCAAGCAGTCGGCAAAGGTTCTGAACGTAAAAATCGAGGATGCAGGGGGCAACGGAGCTTGCGCGCAGAAGCCGCGGGACGCCGCGTCTGGCAAACCGGATTTTTGAAGCGGGTGCGCGATTTTGCGCAGGTCAAATATAACGGCGTGATTACGGAAACGGTGGCGCACACCGCCCTCGACCTGATGGATGTGGATACGCTCGGTCTGGATCGGGTGGATCGAAACATTCTCGTGACGATCATCGAAAAGTTTGGCGGCGGTCCGGTCGGACTGGACACGCTGGCAGCGTCGATCGGAGAGGATGCCGGTACGATCGAGGATGTTTATGAACCGTATCTTTTGATGAAAGGGCTGATTGACCGCACGCCGCGCGGACGAGTTGCAACGCAGATTGCTTATACACATCTGGGACTTTAACGCTTGCAATTGGTGCTTTTTGCTCTTATAATGAAAAAAAAGAATCGAACAGCGTTTTTGAGTTCTGGCAACAGAGTGCGTACAAAATGTAGATGCTGTTGCTGACAGCGCTGTTCAGAAAGCGCGGATACGCGATACGAAAGGGTAGACAGTCATGGCGGTCAAGACAGATACAGAAGTGATCATCGGAGGCAGGGTGCTGACGCTCAGCGGCTACGAAAGCGAAGAATACCTGCAGAAGGTGGCTTCTTATATCAATAATAAACTGGCAGAATACAACCGGGTGGAAAGCTTTTCGCCGTCAGCCGGCGGATATCCAGAACATTTTAGTGGAATTGAACATTGCGGACGATTATTTTAAGGCGAAAAAGCAGATCGAGGAGATGGAGGAAGAAGCAGCCTCCAAGGAAAAAGAGCTGTATGACTTAAAGCACGAGCTGATTGCTTCCCAGATCAAGCTGGATAATACGGAAAAGAGCCTGCGGACGCTGCAGCAGGATCAGCAGGAAAGTTCCAGACAGATCGTGCGCCCTGGAAACCGAGATCCGCGGAATGAAGGATAAAAAGTGACAGAACACATGTTTTGTAATTGTTCTGTTGTCAGAAACTAAAGGAAACAGACGGTCAGGCTGTCAGCGATGACAGCCTGTTTCTTTATCGTATTGGAAACTTGTTTCCAATACGATAAAGACGCTCCGCGGAGATCGCACTGCGGCGGAATGGAAGAATGTCGCTTGCGCGACCCGCCGCAGGCGGAGAATGTGCCTCGGCACATTCTGAATCAGATTTTCTTTATCAATGGAGGAAGAGGATGGAAGAATACTGAGGCGAGCTTTTGGCTCCCTGCCGGAACTATGGACTGCTTAAAGGCAGCGATTGCAGCGGGTGCGGACGCCGTGTATCTGGGTGGACAGCGGTTCGGTGCGCGGGCGTTTGCCGGAAACTTTTCCAGGAAGAGCTGTTAGAGGGACTTTCCCTCGCCCATCTGTGGAATCGGAAAATCTATTTAACTGTCAATACGCTGACAAAGCAGGACGAGCTTTCAGGACTTTGCGACTGGATCGCACCGTTTTATGAGGCGGGGCTGGACGGCGTCATCGTTCAGGATATGGGCGTTTTGGAGAAGCTGCGCAAAAATTTTCCCGGCATGGAGCTGCATGCCAGCACGCAGATGACGGTGACGGAGAGCAGAAGTGCCCTGTTTTTAAAATCGTTGGGTGTCTGTCGGATTGTCCCGGCGAGGGAATTGAGCCTGGAAGAAATTCGCCTGTTAAAAGAGCAGACCGGTCTGGCAATGGAAGTATTTATCCATGGGCCTTGTGCTATTGCTATTCCGGACAGTGCCTGTTTTCAAGCTTTCTGGGCGGAAGAAGCGGAAACCGGGGACGCTGTGCGCAGCCATGCAGACAGCCCTATACGGTGCTTGGACAGGAAGCAGGAGGGGGCAGGACAGGCAGAAAAAGTCAGCAAAACCTCCGGCGTATCCGCTGAGCTTAAAAGATCTCTGTGTGCTGCCGTTTTTACCGGAGTTGATGGATGCAAAAATCGATTCATTTAAAACAGAAGGGCGGATGAAGAGCCCGGAATATGTTGCCGGCGTTACTGCAATCTACCGCAAATATATGGATTTGTATCTGACGGATCGGGGAGCATTGGCAAATCGATCCGAAGGATCAGGAGCTTTTGGCAAAACTCTACGTTCGTTCGGAAACCGGCGGCGGATATTATCACAGGCATAACGGCAGAGAAATGCTGACGTTGGAAAAACCCGGATATCTGGCATGTCCACAGGAAATTTTGGAACGGGTGCATGGGATGATGGAGGATGGCAAGCTTCAAAAAGCCAGTCAGCTTCAATGCGGCAATCCGTCCGGGCGAGCCGATCCATTTAGCAGCGTCCTGCGAAGGCATTTCGGTTCAAAAAGAAGGCACAGTCGCACAGCCGGCACAGAAGCGCCCACTGGCAAAGGATGATGTCGTCAAGCAGCTCAAAAAGACCGGCGGCTCATTCTACGGGGCAGATGATATTTCCGTAGAGCTGGACGGAGACAGCTTTGTCCCGGTTTCTGCGCTCAACGAGCTGCGTCGGGAAACGCTGGATGCGTTGACGGAGAAACTGCAGGATCGACAAAAAAGAACATATGTTCCGGAACACGGCCGGGAAGCAGAAACAGCGCAGTCCGGGACCGGCGAATCGACTGCGACTGCAGCAGCTATGCCGCCCCTTCATTATGCGGATACCCAGCGTCCGCAGCCAACCCAATGCTATGTCTCTGTCCTGCAGGCAGAGCAGGCATTTGCCGCGCTGCGCACGGCGGGCACAGATCGGTTGTACCTTTCTTCGGATTTGATGGATGATCCGAAAATCGGACAGCTGATGGAACTCGTAAGGAACGTGAAAGCAGACCGTCCCGGATTTGAATTGTTTGTGACGCTTCCGACGATCCTACGCTCGTACAGCGAACCGTATTTAAAACGTCTGTCGGGACAGGTGAAGGCCTATGACGGGCTGGTGGATGGATTTTTTGGCGGGCAGCCTTGGTGGAATGTGCTGGGTGACAGAAAAATATCCGGAGAAAAAGCTCTCCCCTGCAGCATAGCGTTTATACGTTTAACCGGGAAACCAGGCAACTGTATCAGGACTGTTTTGCACCGGACAGCTACACAGCGCCGTTAGAATTAAACCGCAGGGAGCTGGAAACGCTTCCTCCCAAAATCAGGAAATGGTGGTTTACGGAAGGGTGTCGATGATGGTCAGTGCCGGATGCGTCAAAAGAAGCCTAGGCCTGTCAGATTTCCCATACGCAAAGCAGCTGTCGCAGGGAATCCCTGCAGCAGCGTTTTCCTGTTGGTTAAAGGATCGCTACAATGTAGAATTTCCCGTATGGGTTAACTGCAGGCACTGCACGAACACGATTTACAATTCTGTGCCGCTTTCCCTGCATCAGTATCTTGCAGAGCAGAAAAGGCGCGGTATCCGTGCAATCCGTCTGGATTTTACGGACGAGACGGCGGAAAAAACGCGGGAAGTGCTCGAATTTTTCAGCGAAGGAAAAGGAAGAGCACCGGCGCAGTATACGACCGGACATTATAAAAAGGAGTACAGTAAGCGTGGCATATACGATTGTGATAGCATCCAGATATCTGATCCCGCTGTTTTTGTATCTGTTTCTTAGCTGCAGCATTTATGCGCTGTTTGTCGGGGACGTTCGCAAACAGTCTGGCGCTGCAGCGCTGCAGATGGTCTTTTTATTTCTGATGCAGTTTACGGCGTGGCTGACCATCGTGATCCGGACACAGCAAAGTAAATATCTGCTGTTTTATGCTTTTTACAGATTCTGACGCTGGCGCTGCCGGTGTTGGCGTGGTTTATCTATCCGGGAATCAGCCGGATTGTTATGAATCATATGTATGCTTTTTCAGTGCGGGGGCTGATCGTGCTGACACGGCTCGATCTGACAAAGGCGATCAAACAGCTGATTATCGCGGGCGCATCCTTTGTCGTATTTCTGATTGTGCCGTGGATCTTGCGCAAATGCAGGTTTTTTGGAAAAACTTGGCTGGATTTATGCCGGAATCGGAATTGCAGCCCTTGGAATCGTGCTGATTTTAGGACAGGTGACGCACGGCTCGAAGCTGTCCTGGTCGATAGGTGGAATTACCTTCCAGCCGTCGGAGTTTGTCAAACTGACGTTCGTATTTTTTCTGGCAGCGGTTCTTTCCGAAAAGACAGGAATCCGGCAGGTGGTCGCAGCTGGAATCGGAGCAGCAGCGCATGTGCTGATTCTCGTACTGTCGAAGGATCTGGGAAGCGCGTTGATTCTTTTTATGGTGTATGTGTTTCTGATGACGATTTCTGCACATCAGCCACTGTATCTGGCTGGCGGGCTTGTCGCCGGGGCAGGCGCATCGTTGCTTGCGTACCGGATGTTTTCCCATGTACAGGTGCGCGTGCAGGCGTGGAGAGATCCATGGAGTGTGATTGATAAGCAGGGATATCAGATCGCACAGGCGCTGTTTGCGATGAGCCGCGGCGGACTGTTCGGACTGGGAATCGGAAAAGGCACGCCGCAGGATATTCCATATGTGGAGACGGATTTCATTTTTTCCGCAGTGATCGAAGAGCTGGGGCTGCTCTTTGGAATTGGAATTTTGCTGACAGCGGCAGTGCTGTTTGTCCTGATGATTCGTCTGGCGGGTGGTCTTGCAGACGGATTTTACAGAAATCTTGTAGCGGATTTGCAATTTTATACCTGTTTCAGACGTTTCTGACTGTCGGCGGCGGAAGCAAATTTATCCCGCTGACCGGTGTGACGCTTCCTCTTGTCAGCTACGGTGGAAGCAGCGTGATGACGACGATCCTGATGTTTGGCGTCATAGAAGGCGTTTTTGTCTTGCGGTATGATGAGGAGCTTCGAATTGAAAAAGCAAAGAAGAAAGAAAAAAAGACAAACAGAAGAAACGGAATAAATGGCAGATGAACCGTGAACTCTATCTGTGCAGCCTGCTGATGCTTGCAGTGTTTGCCGGGATGATCTGGTATCTGGCAGATTATGTGTCCTCCAATCAGGAAGCGCTGTTTAACAACAGCTACAATTCCCAGCAGCGCGTCCTCGCCCAGGAAAATACCCGCGGAACGATTTACGCTGGGACGGGAGAGGTGTTGGCACAGACTGTGATCGCAGAGGATGGAACATCAGTTCGGGAGTATCCCTATAAAAATATCTTTGCCCATGTGGTGGGTTACACGGATAAAGGAAAGACGGGGGATCGAGGAGCTGGAAAATTATCAGCTGATTCATTCGGATATTTCTGACCGGGAAAAGCTGGATCATGAGCTGGCAGGAGAAAAAAAATCCGGGAAACGATGTCTATACAACGCTGGACACCTCCCTGCAGCAGGCGGCGAGCGATGCGCTGGGGTTATACCGCGGTGCGATTGTTGTGACGGAGGTAAAAAGCGGGAAGAGTGCTCGCAATGGTCAGCAAGCCCGATTACGATCCGAACAAAATCGCAGAAAATTGGGAGACGCTCAGCACCGACAAGGACAAAGCAGCACTCGTAAACCGTGGAACGCAGGGACTGTATCCGCCTGGTTCGACCTTTAAAATCGTGACGGCGCTTGCCTATATCCGCCAAAATTCGGACAGCTGGCAAAATTATCATTATCAGTGTAACGGTGCATATATCAATGGAGACAATAAAATCAACTGCTATCACGGGAGCGTGCATGGCAGTGTCGATCTGATGACCTCCTTTGCAAAATCGTGCAAGCCTCCTTTGCCAACATCGGTATGTCGATGGATCGGGGAAAAATTTGGCGATACGATCGACAGTCTGCTGTTTAATCAGGAGCTTTCGTTCCCGCTTCCCTATAACCAGACGAAGGTAACGCTAGATCAGGACAGCACGGACGAGGACGTGATTCAGACGTCGATCGGTCAGGGGAAGACGCAGATCACGCCGGTACAGTTAAACCTGATTACGGCGGCGATCGCAAACGGCGGCAAACTGATGCAGCCGATCGTCGTGGATCGGGTGCTGAATGCGGACGGAAGATACTGGAGAAAAATGAGCCGTCCGTTTATCGGGAGCTGATGTCGGAAAAAGAGTCGGAAGTGATGACTTCCCTGATGGAGGATGTTGTGCAGGAGGGACCGGCAGAAAGCTAAAGGACCGTTCCTATACGGCTGCCGGAAAGACCGGAAGCGCTGAATTTTCCAGCGATAAGTCCGAATCCCATGCATGGTTTACCGGCTTTGCTCCGGCAGAGAATCCTGAGATTGCGGTGACAGTAATCGTGGAAAGCGCGGGTTGGAAGCGATTATGCAGTGCCTTGCCAGACAGGTGTTCGATGCATATTTTTCAGACTGACCGGACAATTTTGAATTTTCGGTAAATTCTTTTTGGAGAATAGGACTTGCCCTGTATCCGGATTTAAGGTATACTGAATTCCAGAGTCAGATATCGCCGGACAGGAGGAATTGCAGTGATAGAAGCAACGAGCTGCGGCGGTGTAGTAATTTTTAGGGGAAGATCCTTCTGCTTTATAAAAATTATAAAAATAAATATGAAGGATGGGTACTCCCTAAAGGAACGTGGAGGAGGGCGAGGAGTTTCAGCAGACCGCGCTCCGTGAGGTTCTGGAGGAAAGCGGTTAGAGCTTCCATTATCAAATATGTGGGCAAAAGCGAATATACCTTCAACGTACCGGAGGATGTCGTGGAGAAAGAAGTTCACTGGTATTTGATGATGGCAGACAGTTATTACAGTAAGCCGCAAAGAGAAGAGTATTTTGTGGACTCCGGATTTTACAAGTATCATGAGGCCTATCATCTTTTGAAATTTGCCAATGAAAAGCAGATTCTCGAAAAAGCCTATCATGAATATCTGGAATTAAAGAAGAGTAATCTCTGGGGCAGCCACAAATACTATTAAGCGGACGGAAATCATCTGTTTAGGCCGGTCAATCTGACCGGCTATTTTCAAAAAATATGCTTATGAGTGCAATTTGGGGGCATTCTAGGAACAGGAGAGTGTTGCCAGTTCATGAAATTTTACCGCAGGCTGTATGTGGGGGCCGTCAATCCGCAATGTAAATAAAATAAAATGGAAGCTTCTGACCGGGAGAGGACAGCTTGGCATCTATCTGATCAGCCTGTCCCGCACTTCAGATCAGCTGGACATTTTCCACTGCGCGCTGTTAAAACAAAAATATTTTGACAAAAAGGCACTGCAGGTTGTCGGCATTGCAGAGGGGCAGGGAGGAAGCGATTTTTCTTGTGCAGCAGATGCTGCAGGATACGATGGACGCCGGAATGGAAGCGGATATCAAGGGATATCTGCAAAAGACCTTTACCTCCGGGAAAGGAGGCGGCGGATGACAGTACTTCTGACAATATTAAAAGTAATTGGATGGATTTTGCTTGGAATCCTCGGACTGATCTTGCTGACAGTTCTGACCGTTTTGCTTGTCCCGATCCGATATCGGGCGGACGGCGTCTGGAAGGAGGAAAAATACATCCGGGGTCGCGTGACATGGCTGTTACATCTGCTGTCTATCCGTGTCACATATGAAAAGAACTGCTTTTTGGAAGTCCGCGTGGCGGGATTTTTAATTTATCCGAAAAAAGAACGATCTGGGAAAAAAGAAAAAAGCGGCATCCGGGGCGGATGCAGAGGAAGGTGTAGGCGACGCCGACGCGGATACGAATGTGCTGGATGCGGACGGAGCGAAAATGCCGTCTGCGGACGTAAAAACGCTGGGCGAGAGCGCGCCTGCTGCCGGTACGACTGACGAACCGCAGACACAAACTGTCGCGGAAGCATCTGAACCACAGTCAGCAGACCCGCGTGGCTCGGCTACGACTAGGATGCCTGATGTCGAATCACAGTCAACTGACCCGAACGAAACGTCTGCTTCGGAGGCTGACGCGCAAGCCACCGATTCGGACGCTGCGCCCGAACATCCTGCCGGCAGCTTTTTGAAAAGCTTTCCGGTAAGCTTTCGCAGGTCGCAGACCGACTGCGCGGAATGCAGCAAAAGACCGACCAGCTCAAACAACAGACTGCCTATTATAAAAAGAATCTGGGATCAGCCGCAGACGCGGCAGGCGATCCGGGTTGGATTTTACGAGCTGGGAGAAATTATCAGACATGTACTGCCGCGAAAGCTGGAGGTTTTTGGAATCGTCGGGACAGGCGATCCGGCTTCTACCGGACAGATCATGGCGATACAGGGAATGCTGTATCCCTGGCATAAAGGAAATATCCGGCTGGACCGGATTTTGAAGAGAAATATATCGAAGGAGAACTTCACCTCAAAGGCAGAATCCGGCTTGGAACCTCGGAATCTGCGGACTGAGGATTTTACTCAATAAAAATGTCAGACGACTGATCAGAATACTGCGCAAGAAGGAGGAAGCATAGCATGGCAGAAAATAAAGACAACAATATTACTTCTGTAATGGAAGCCTTGGTGAAAGGGGGCAGAATCTGTTTTCACAACGAAAACCGTAGTTGGAGAAGCAACAAAGATCGATGATACGATCATTATCCCGCTTGTGGATGTATCGTTTGGAATCGGCGCGGGCGCAAGCTGCGGAGCGGGTAAGGACTCCCGCAAAAACGGCGGCATGGGCGGTATGAGCGGCAAGATGTCCCCAGCGCGGTGCTTCTGATTAAAAACGGACAGACACGTCTGGTCAACATCAAGAATCAGGACAGCGTCAGCAAGGTAATCGACATGATTCCCGATCTGGTAGACCGTTTTACAACGCCCAAACAGGAAATGATGAGCGATGAGGAGGCGGTTGATGCAGCGTTCCCGGAAGAAGACGGAAACGAAGCATAAATTTAAAATGATGGAGATTGCGAGAGTGCAAAGCGCGTAGCAATCTGGTATCAAGGATAGCGAAAAATGTGACAGGGGCGGTCTGGTTGGATTTGTCCCTGTTTTGCTTTTTGAAGAAAGCTTGAGGGCAGGAAGGATGAAAAAAGGATGAAACGATTCAAAAACAGGAGGACAACTTCGGCTGCCGCGATACTGTGTATGGCAGCTTTGCTTTTTGCTGTTTTGCTGGCGGGATGCTCTGCAAATATAGGAAGAAATTACTGGTTTCGAGGCAGATATCAGATGATATAAAGCAGTTTTCATATGAGATATGCCAAAGGCACAGTGTTATTATCAGATATATGGAAACAGATAAAGACCATATTCATTACATGATAGAGACAGAACCAACAATGTCTATTAGTAAGATTGAAAATCTGATGAAGATATACAACATACCATATATGGAAAAGATATCCTCAATATTTACGAAAACAATTTTGGAAAGAACATACCTTTTGGAGAGATGGATATTTTGCATGTAGTGTAGGAAATGTATCAGAGGAAATGCTGAAAAAGTATATAGAAAATCAAGGTTAAGGAGGCGGGTGACAGTGGATGTTAAAGGCATATAAATACAGAATATACCCTAATAATGAGCAGAAAATACAAATTGCAAAAACATTTGGCTGTTGCCGTTTTGTGTATAATCAGACCCTGGTATACCGGAAAGAAGTATATGAGAAAGAGAAAAAATCAGTTAGTAAAACCGACTGTAACAATTATTGCAACAGACAATTAAAGAAAGAATATGAATGGCTGAAAGAAGTGGATAAATTCGCTCTGACAAATGCGATTTACAACATGGATGCTGCATATCAAAAATTTTTTAAGGAACATGCAGGTTATCCGAAGTTTAAGAGTAAACACGATAATCATAAGTCATATACAACAAATTTTACGAATTGCAATATAGCAGTAGATTTCGAGGACAATAGAGTAAAACTGCCTAAATTAAAAAATGTAAAAGCAAAACTGCATAGAAATTTTAGCGGGCAGATAAAATCGGCAACGATATCACAAGTTCCGAGTGGAAAGTATTATGTATCAATTTTAGTGGAAACAGAACACATGGAACTGCCACATGCAAATCAAAATACAGGAATAGATTTGGGCGTTAAGGAGTTATGTATTACTTCTGATGGAAAAAAATACGAAAATC
>VOFG01000988.1_pt1 | contig 22001 bp, 30 predicted proteins | sample 5384171 | NCBI WGS metagenome assembly VOFG01 (sample SAMN12384726, study PRJNA508395) | human gut metagenome | isolation source: healthy gut F | host: Homo sapiens | reverse complement strand
CTTTTTATCAGTTATTATACTACCCGGTGAAAGGTGCCGAACTGATGAACCACATGACTATAAATGGACAATATTATCGGCAGTATGTTCGTCAGCAGCGTGCCGCCGCTAATTTGATAAAGGAGAAGGTAAAGAATTACCATGATAGTCTCAAATCATAACTGAAGGGTATAATTCTTTGTTGAACGGGAAATGGAAATATATGATGTCTTTGAAACAGAATTATGAAGGTTCCAGTTCTTACTTTATGCTCCCGTTGATGGAAGAAAGTTATACACCGGTTGGTGCTCCTAAATTAGCTCTTCAGGCAGAAAGTGAAATTTTGGATAAAGGTGGGTTGAGCTATCATAGTTTGCCTGTTTATAACACTTTTTCCCGTAAAAGCCATTGGATCGATGTGTATAATCAAGGACGTGGAGATTTGAGTTGGACTGCAAAGTCTTCGGACGATTGGATTATAGTGTCTCAAAAAGCTGGGAAAACTCCGACAGAGGACCGAATCAGGGTATCTGTTGATTGGGAGAAAGTTCCGGTTGGAGAGAGTATTAAAGGTTCTGTGGAGTTTAGTTCTAATGATCAAAAAAGAATGTGTATTGGTTTCTGTTTTTAATCCGGCGTCTCCTGTGCGTGATGAGATGCAAGGAGTATATATGGAAGAGAATGGGTATGTCTCTATTCCGGCTGCAGGGTTTCATCGTAAGTTTGAGAGTAATGACATAAAAATGAATATTCTTCCGGGGTTGGGGTTGAAGGGCGCATGCTTTGCAGTTGGGGAATCCGACAGCTCCCTTACAAATGTATCGTGCAGGTGATGTACCCCAGGGTGGAATATGATTTCTATACATTTAATGCCGGGATTTATGATGTATATACGTATGTTTTGCCGACATTTCCCTTGCATGCTGAGCGGGACTACAAATTGCCGGAACATACTAACTCGGATACAAAGTATAGTGTCCGTATAGATGATGGTTCCCGGGACCGTATACATTGTTTTCAGGGTCTTGTTGTAGTACCGGAACCGGAGACTTCTTCCAGGAAGCCGGATTGAGTAAGTTAGCTTTTGCGTCTGCAGTCAGTAATCCGACACAATAATAAGGAGTCCAGCTACCACTGGCTGAATAGAAGATGCATGCTTTGTCTTTATTCTTTGATTCAAAATATTGGGGTGCTTCGTTTACATGTATCGGATAGGCTGTTTTTGCTGCCATCCGGATTTACCCATTGGCATTCCCATTCATATTCAGGTTTGGAGATGAGAATCCTGTCAGAAGACAGTGTCCATGGATTCTTCATAGTAGCGATGTAGATACATTGGGTTTCACTGTCTATCCTTCGTTTTTGCCAGCCGCACCATATCATATAGCGTTGGCCATCATGTTCAAAGGTGCTGGCATGGATTGCCCAGTTGTTGTCTTTATCTGTCTGTATGCGTCCTTTCATCACAAATGTTCCTTCCATGGGGTTGGCGGCTTCATTCTCGACAATATAAATCTGGTGATTATCCATATTGCCGTCGTCTGCGGCAAAGTAAATATACCATTTGTTATTTATACGATGAATTTCCGGGTGCCCACAGATGATAGGAGTTGCTGGGGTCGGTGGGTATCCATACATCTTTTTGAGTAGCATGTGAGAGGTCTGTTATATCATCGGTTTCCCAAAGTATGACTCTGTTTTCTGAGCCCTGTGTATAATAATATTTGACTTCATGAAAAATAGCCAATGGCTCTGCTAAACGTTCAAGTAACGGGTTCGTATAGGTATTTCCTGCGGCTACAGTTTATTTCTCTGTTGTAGCATTCTTATGCTGGCAAGAGACACCGATTAATAAGATAATGGATAATAAAAACAATCTGCTTCTCATGGTACTTCTCATTTGATAATGACAATGCAAAGTAAGCATAAAATATTGATAAATCATGCAAATGGAAGTAGAATGGTCAGTTTTTTGTTGTTAAATGAACTGTAATTTCTGAAACTTTTCTTTGTTTTTTCTCATCTTTGCGAAGTGAACTTTTTAAATAAATAATATATGAAACTTAGACATCTTTTTCTTTTTCTGTGTAATTTGCTGTTCTGTTTCTATATCTGCCCAAAACAAAAGTAAGGCTTCCGAAAACGAGTGGTAATCCTATTTTCCCTGGTTGGTATGCCGATCCGGAAGGGATTGTGTTTGGAGACGAATACTGGATTTATCCTACCTATTCTGCCGCTTATGATGATCAGATATTCATGGATGCTTTCTCATCAAAAAGATTTGGTAAACTGGACCAAGCATCCGAAAGTACTTTCCAAAGAAAATATCAGCTGGCTCAGACGTGCATTGTGGGCCCCGGCAGTAATCCATGCTAATGATAAATATTATTTCTTCTTCGGAGCCAATGATATCCAAAATAATAATGAGTTAGGCGGAATTGGGTTGCTGTAGCAGACAATCCTGCAGGACCTTTTAAAGATGCGTTGGGAAAACCGTTGATTGATAAGATTGTAAATGGTGCTCAGCCGATTGATCAGTTTGTATTTAAGGATGATGATGCACAATATTATATGTATTATGGTGGTTGGGGACATTGTAATATGGTGAAGATGGCACCGGTTTATTGAGTATTGTACCTTTTGAGGATGGTACTATCTATAAGAAGTGACTCCCCAAAATTATGTGGAAGGGCCGTTTATGCTGAAACATAATGGAAAATATTATTTTATGTGGTCGGAAGGTGGCTGGGGAGGTCCGGATTATAGTGTAGCCTATGCCATTGCGGATTCACCGTTCGGTCCGTTTGAAAGAGTCGGAAAAATTCTGCAGCAAGATACTAATATAGCAACCGGTGCTGGTCATCATTCGGTAGTTAAAGGTCCCGGATCAGATGAATGGTATATCATTTATCACCGTCGTCCGTTGGGCGAAACTGCAGCGAACAGCCGTGCAACTTGTATAGACCGTATGTATTTTAATAAAGACGGAAAAATAGAGCCTGTCCGTATGACTTTTGAAGGAGTAGGAGCTAGCCCTTTGGCAACCCCTGTTCGCGCTAAAACATATGCTAATCCTGTAATAAACTTTAGTTTGCCCGATCCTACTATTATAAAAGGAGACGATGAATATTACTATCTATACGCAACTGAAAGTATTAAAAAATGTACCTATTCATCGATCAAGAGACTTGGTAAACTGGTATTATGTAGGTACTGCTTTTACAGATGCTACCCGTCAAACTTCGAACCTAAAGGGAGAATATGGGCACCGGATATTAATAAAATCGGTGATAAATACGTAATGTATTATTCTATGTCCACTTGGGGAGGTGAGTGGACATGTGGTATTGGTATTGCTACTGCTGATAAGCCGGAAGGACCATTTACTGATTTGGGTAAGTTATTCCGGGAGCAATGAAATCAATATACAGAATTGCATTGATCCTTTTTATATTGAAGATAATGGAAAGAAATACCTTTTTGGGGAGCTTCCACGGAATATATGGTACGGAACTGACAGATGATGGTCTCTCTTTGAAGAAAGGTGCTCCAATAGAGCAAATAGCCGGTACTGCTTATGAAGGTACGTATATTCATAAACAGGATGGTTATTATTATTTGTTTGCTTCCATCGGCCGCTGCTGTGAAGGTTTGAAGAGCACATATACTACAGTTGTGGGGCGTTCGAAGAATCTGTTCGGCCCTTATGTTGACAAGAAAGGGCGTTCAATGTCAGATAATCATCATGAGATATTGATTCAGAAGAATAAGGCATTTGTCGGTCCGGGGCATAATTCTGAACTGGTGACAGATAAGAAAGGAAACGATTGGATGTTCTATCATGCGGTCAGTGTTGCTAATCCGGAGGGCCGTGTATTGATGATGGATCGTGTGCAGTGGAAAGGTGGCTGGCCGTTTGTGAAAGGCGCTGTACCTTCCTTGGAGACTGCTGCTCCGGACTTCAGATAAGTTTTTTCATATGGCTATTCATTTCTTTACAATGAAAAATGAGCATATAAAATGTAGTTGAAGTTTAAACAAATAAATTTTATCCAGACACTTTATCCAGAATAGAAAAAGTATTGGGGAAATTGCAAAGAGAAAACTATTTATCTATAGGAAATGATGGCTTTTCTCTTTGCAATTAACTTTTCTATAAAGGTGGGCTTTTTTTTGATTTATTGTTTTATTTTTGTCCTTGTAAACTCATAAACTTGTTATAGATGGCCTCAGATATACACACTCTCTCTGATTCTCTTTTTATGGAAGAGGTTTCTCGAAGGAGATTCGAGTGCGTATTCTCAAATATATAATCAGACTGTACAAGAGCCTGTTCCGATATGGTTTACTGTATACTTCGGACAGGGAGTTGGTCAAAGATTGTATTCATGATGTGTTTGTGAAGATTTACACCAACCGTGCCAAATTAACCCCTACTGATAACATTATAGCTTATTTGATGGTGGCACTGAAAAATACACTCTTTAATGCGTTAAAGAAAACATCTGATTCTTTTTCATTGGACGAAGCTGATGAGAAAAGAAGACCAGTCCGAAGAGCATTTTCTACTCCGGAAACTATTTATATAAATAAGGAACAAGAGAAGAATACTCATATGAAGGTGCATGCTATGATGTCCTCCTTAACCACCAGGCAACGTGAAATTGTTTATTATCGGTATATTAAGGATATGAGTATTGATGAAATTAGTAAAATCACGGACATGAATTATCAGTCTGTATCTAACTCTATCCAGCGGGCTTTGGGGCGTGTACGGAATCTATTCAAGCGAGAATAGGAGAGAAGAATATTCAGCTTTTTCCTGCCCATCAAAAAATATCGAAAATAGTTTGAGAAAAGTGAGTATAAAATCAAAGTAGAACTGTTATCCTAATGTAAAGACAATAAAAATGATTAATTCAGAACTGAAACATACTGATTTTTTCTAGATATACTTTTGAAGAATTCCTTCAAAATGATTTTTTTATTTCTTCTGTTAAATATCCAACAGAAGAGATACAAGCGTTTTGGGATCGTTTTGAGAAATCTACTCCTTCTAATATAGATGATTATTTTGCGGCAAGAGAATATATAGAAACGATTTCTACTTCAGAAGGTGATTTGCTTTCGGATCAGGAACTGGGAGAGTTGTGGGCTGATATCCAGACAACAAATATTAAAAATGATAAGATTAAACATAAAAACTTTTTTCTGATAGGGTTGACTGCCGCAGCCAGTGTAGCTATTTTGGTTGGTAGTTTCTTTTTTATTAAAGAATTATCAGGCGGTTTTGGCTCCTGATATTGCGACATTTGCAGTTCAGACTAAGACCGAATTACCGGCTACAGAGGAAACATTGTTGATTCTGGCAGAAGATAAAGTCGTAAGTCTGAAAGAAAAAGAGACTACAATTACCTATGATTCTGTAGCAATTAAAGCTAACGAAGAAAATATATCCAAAAAAAGAACTGGCGGTTTATAATCAGTTGGTTATCCCACGTGGAAAGCGTTCTGTACTGACATTTTCTGATGGCTCTAAAGTATGGGTGAATGCAGGTACCAGAGTCATTTATCCTACAGAATTTGAAAAGGATAAACGCGAAATCTATGTTGACGGAGAAATCTATATTGAAGTAGCTAGAGATGAAGAACGTCCTTTTATGTACGTACTAAAGATATGAACGTTAGGGTGCTGGGTACTAAATTCAATGTGACAAATTTATGAATCTGAGCCAATTCGCAGTGTGGTGCTGGCTCAAGGGTGTGTGCAGGTTGAGACGACGCAAACCCCAAAAAGCTATTTTAGCTCCTAACCAGATGTTCAGTTCTGTAGAAGGGAAGGAAAATATTTCACAGGTAGATGTGGAACAAATGATTTCATGGGTAAATGGTCTCTATTGTTTCAATAGTGCCGATTTGGGAATTGTATTGAAACGTCTGTCCACTTACTATGGAATAAATGTCGAATTTGACTCAGCGCTAAGTAAGATAAAATGTTCCGGAAAAATTGATTTGAAAGACAACTTTGAGACAGTAATTAATGGATTAACCTTTGTAGCACCAATATCTTATGCCTATGATGGACAGTATAAAACTTATCGGGTCGTGAAAAAATAGACACAGAAAAATATAGTAATTAATAAAATAAATCTCAAGAATTTATGGCGATTTTTATAAAGAGTGGATAATACTGCTGTATTATCCAGATGGGGCTCATATGCCTGTAAGTATTAAGTTATAAAATAATAATATTATGAAAATTTGGACATTGTTAATATGAAAAAATTCAATTAAGGGAAGAAAGAGCAAAATACTCAAGCTATTTCTTTGCTTCTTACTTTTGGGGAGTAAGTTATTCTTTCGCTAATAACAATAATTATTCCCAGCCAAAACTCTCTCGGTGAACGTGAACAATAAGACGTTGAGAGAAGTCTTTCAAACAATAGAGAAAACCAGCCAGTTTGTCTTTTTCTATTTGGATGATGCAATAAATCTGGATCGTAAGGTATCCATTGATAGCAAAGACAAGAAGATAGACGAAATCCTTACTGAACTCTTTGAAGGTACGTCCTGTACTTATAGAATCTCTGACAGACAAGTTTTTATCTCAGGAAAGTCAGCTGCCGTTTCTGCCGCGCAACAACAGAATGCTCGAAAAATCACAGGTCGTGTAACGGACACCAAAGGAGAGCCACTTATTGGTGTGAATGTTACTGTGGATGGAGATACCAATGGTTCAATAACCAATATGGATGGGTTATTTGAATTGCGTGTCAGCAAGAAGAATGCTGTTCTTAAGTTTACTTATATCGGATTTAAACCTTCGGAGGTAAGAATAAACTCATCTACAAATATCTATGATGTTGTACTGGAAGAACAGGTAAACGAACTGGAAGAAACTGTGATTGTCGGTTACGGTACACAACGTAAAATCAGTAATATCGGTGCACAATCCAGTATGAAGCTTGGAAGATATAAAAACTCCTTCGGCTAGTTTGACTACCACCTTGGCCGGTCGTCTGGCTGGTGTAGTTGCTGTACAACGTACAGGTGAGCCTGGAAAAGATGCAGCAGATATCTGGATTCGTGGTATTGCTACTCCCAATACGGCTACTCCCTTGATTTTGGTGGACGGAGTAGAACGTGCATTCAACGATATTGATCCTGAAGATATCGAATCATTGACTACTTTGAAAGATGCATCAGCAACTGCTGTTTATGGTGTACGTGGTGCGAATGGTGTAATCATAATCAAAACAAAGCCGGGTAAAATAGGTAAACCGACAATTAGTGCTGATTATTATGAATCATTTACCCGTTTCACTAAAATGGTGGATTTGACAGATGGTGTCTCTTATATGAAGGCGGCTAATGAAGCGTTAAGAAATGATGGACTGGCAACTAAATTTACAGATTCACAAATCCAGAATACAATCTTAGGTAAAGACCAGTATCTGTATCCGAATGTGGACTGGCTGAATGAGATATTTAATGATTGGGGACACAATCGTCGTGTTAACGTGAATGTACGTGGTGGTAGTGAGAAAGTTTCATACTACGCTTCGGTCAGCTACTTCAATGAGACTGGTATGACAGTGACAGATAAGAGCATCAATACCTTTGATTCAAAGATGAAGTATAGCCGCTATAACTTTACTACCAATCTGAGTATCGATGTGACTCCGACAACTAAAGTGGAAATTGGTGCTCAGGGTTATCTGGGTGAAGGTAATTATCCGGCCATATCTTCCAAAGACTTGTATAATGCTGCTATGTCCATTTCTCCGGTAGAATATCCGAAAATGTTCTTTATTAACGGTGAGGCATATATTCCGGGGCGTTCCACCAATAACAACTTCAACAACCCTTATTCACAAGCTACACGTCGTGGATATGATAATCTGACCAAGAATCAGATTTATTCTAATTTACGCATTACGCAAGACCTGGATATGCTTACTAAGGGATTGAAATTGACAGCTATGTACGCATTCGATGTATATAATGAAATACATGTTCATCAGGATCCTGCAGAGTCTACTTATTATTTCTTGGATACGAATGTTCCTTATGACTTGGACGGACAGCCGATTCTGCAAAGAATCTATACGGGCACCAATGTCTTGAGTTATAAGCAGGAAACGAGTGGTAATAAGAAAAACATATCTGGAAGCTTTCTTTAAATTACGACCGCGCATTTGGCGATCATCGTGTAAGCGGATTATTCCTCTTTAATCAGCAACAGAAACTTTTTATCCCAAAGGAACACTGGAAGATGCCATCCCTTATCGTATGATGGGTATTGCCGGACGTGCTACTTATTCATGGAAAGACCGCTATTTTGCAGAGTTCAATATTGGTTATAATGGTGCGGAGAACTTCTCTCCTAAAAATCGTTATGGTACTTTCCCCTGCGTATGGTGTTGGTTGGGTGATTTCAAATGAAAAGTTTTGGGAACCGCTGTCAAAGGTCGTATCATTCCTGAAGATCCGCTATACGGACGGTAAAGTCGGTAATAGTGATGTTTCCGACCGTCGTTTCATGTATTTGAATCAGATGAAAGAAAATGGAGACTATGGTTATAAACTGGGACCTAACGGGACGAAATATTCAGGATATGAAACATTGAATATGGCTGTGGACTTGATTTGGGAAGAAGCACGCAAACAAGACTTAGGTATTGACTTGAAACTGTTTAATGATGATCTTTCAATAATCTTCGATATCTTCAAAGAGCGCCGTGAAAATATCTTGTTAAAACGTGAAAGCTCTATTCCGTCATTCTTAGGATATGATACATCTGCTCCTTATGGAAATATTGGTATTGTTGAAAATAAAGGTTTCGATGCTACAGTAGAATACAATAAAAGATTTAATAAAGACTGGACGCTTGCTATTCGCGGTAATATTACCTATAATAAGGATAAATGGATTGAAGGTGAATTACCGGAACAACGCTATGATTGGATGAATCAATATGGACAGAATATTCTAGGAAAAAAGGATATATCGCAGAAGGTTTGTTTACACAGGCTGAAATTGATGATATGGCACGTTGGGAGTCTTTGTCCAAGGCAAATAAAGCTACTACTCCGAAGCCGTTTGCTTCTCAGTTTGGTACGGTAAAAGCGGGTGATATCAAGTATAAAGACCTTAATAATGATGGTCAGATTGACGCTTATGATAAAACTTATATCTGCCGTGGTGATGTACCTACTATGGTATACGGTTTTGGCTTCACGCTGGGTTGGAAGAACCTTTCATTAGGTATGATGCTTCAGGGTACTCATGATGCAGAACGTATAATGAGCGGTAGCAGTATTCAACCGTTTAACGGCGGTGGCGGTTCCGGTAATCTGTATAGCAATATTGATGACCGCTGGACTGAAGATAACCCGAATCAGAATGCTTTTTACCCGCGTTTGTCCTATGGAGCTGAAACTTCCAGTAATATTAACAATTTCCAGCCGAGTACATGGTGGGTTCGTGATTTTAGTTTCCTGCGCTTAAAAACAATGCAGATCTCCTATAACTTACCGAAAGACTGGGTGAATAAAGTACGTTTGAAAAAATGCGGCAGTCTATGTGATGGGAACAAACTTGTTTACTCTTAGCAAATTCAAATTATGGGATCCGGAGTTGAATACAGATAACGGTGCTTCTTATCCGAATACAACCTCTTATTCTGTAGGCGTTAATTTCACATTCTAAAAACCAATAACAATGAAAAATATAACTATATACTATTGGGTATGTTATCACTCTTTTTTGTGACAACACTTACTTCCTGTTCAGATTATTTTGATCAAGTGCCCGATGACCGATTATCTTTGGAAGAAATTTTTAAGACCAGAGATGGAGCATTGAAATATCTTTCGAATGTTTATACCTTCTTGCCGGATGAGTTTAATCAGCGCCAGGTACATGAAACCAGCTTTGTATCGTACACCGGGACCATGGACCGGAGCGAGTGATGAAACCGAATGGACTTCATCAGGCAATAAAGCCAAACTGATCAATAATAACTCTATTGATGCAACCGAAAACACAATGGTATTGTATCGTTGGAAAAAGCTGGTATTCGGGTATTCATGAATCTGCTGTATTTACCAAATATGTAGATCAGGCTCCGCTTACGGCATCGGAAAGAGCACAATGGAAAGCTGAAGCTGAAAAAAAGCTCTGCGTGCTATTTATTACTTCTATCTGGTTCGTACATATGGTCCTGTGCCTGTTTTGGAAGACGATTATGCTTTGGATACTCCCAGTAATGAATTGCAATTGTCTCGTAGCACTGTAGACAGATGTTTTGATTTTATTGTGTCCGAATTGAAAGAAGCACAGAATGCTGGTCTGCTGGAAGATGCTTCGTCAGATAAAACAACAGGTGTGGGACGTATAGACAAGGCTATAGCCCAGGCATTTATAATTGAAGCATTGACTTATCGTGCCAGCTGGTTGTTTAATGGAGAGTGCACTTATTATGCCGATATGGCAAATCCGGATGGGACGAGATTATTCCCCAGTCAACCGGATGCAGCCACTATCAAGGCTGACTGGCAGAAGGTAGTTACTGAATGTCAAAAATTCTTCGCTGATTATGGCAATCGTTTCCAATTGATGTATACAGATAAATCAGGAAAATCGGTAGCAGGCCCTGATGCTGAGGGATTCAATCCTTATGAGTCTTATCGCCGTGCTATCAGAACGTTATTCTCAGAAATGGGTAATAACAAAGAAATGATTTTTTATCGTATGGATAATGCGGCAGGTACTATGCAGTATGATCGTATGCCCAATAAGTCAGGTAATACAAATGATTACAGAGGTGGCAGTTTGTTGGGAGCTACACAAGAGATGGTTGATGCCTATTTTATGGCCAATGGTATGTCACCTGTTACAGGCTATGCAGCTGATGGTGTCACCCGATTATCAATGAGGCTTCGGGCTATAAAGAGGACGGCACTTCTTCATCAGACTATAAATCGGCAGATGGTACTTTTATGCACCGGCTGGAACACGCAATATGTATGTTAACCGCGAACCGCGTTTCTATGCTGATATCACTTTCAGTAATTCTAAATGGTTCTCAGGTACAGAAGGCGATTATACAGTTGACTTCACTTATAGTGGAAACTGTGGTAAGGCTCAGGGTAACAATGACTTTACCAGTACAGGCTATCTGGTACGTAAGAATATGGATTCGGGTGACCGTAATCAAAACTTGGTTTGTGTGTTGCTCCGCTTGACGAATATTTACTTTGATTATATCGAAGCATTAGCATATGTAGATCCAAGTCATGCAGATATTTGGAAATACATGAATCTGATCCGTGAACGTGCAGGTATTCCGGGATATGGTACTGCCAGTTTGCCGAAAGCAACCACTACCAGTGAAATCATGAAACTGATCCAGAAAGAGAAGCGCATTGAGTTGCCTTTTGAGAACTGTCGCTATTTTGATGTGCGTCGTTGGGGACTGACGAATGAGTTCTTTAACAAACCAGTGCATGGTATGAACGTGAACTATGATGGAAATGAGTTCTACAAACGTACAGAAATCACTTCCCGTAATTTTGATCGTCAATACTTCTTCCCGATTCCGCAGAGTGAAATTGATATTGATAAAAATCTGGTTCAAAATGAAGGCTTTTAATTAATTGATTAATAAATCGCAATATATGATGAAACAATATATATTTTCTGCATTATGCTTAGTCTCAGGTGCGTTTTGTTTGTCGTCTTGTAATGATGATAAAGAAGCTAGACCTTATACTCCGGATTTCGAGATTGTGCCTGAATATACAAACGCAGATACATGGAAAGCTTTATGAGGCATTTAATGAACATCTGTTAGATCAGAATAAGTTTATATATAAAAGTAGCACTGCTGACAAGGCAGGCTGTAGACCGTTGGAATGGTGCTGCCGCAATTTGGTGTCAGCCGACTTACTGGGATATGGCAATGAATGCTTATAAGCGTGCAAAGGCTGAGGGTGATACTCAGAAAGAACAAAAATTTAAACAGCTTTGTGATGATCTGTTTGCCGGCAATAAAGCTCATTATGCGAATTTTGATTTTGATGATAATAACGAGAATACCGGCTGGTTTATTTATGATGACATTATGTGGTGGACAGTTACATTGGCACGTGCCTATGAGCTATTCGGAGTTGAGGAATATCTGAGCCTTTCTGAAGAAAGCTTTGGCCGTGTATGGTATGGCTCAGAGAAGGTAGGTGATACCGGTTCTTATGCAGACCCTGAAAAAGGGCTGGGAGGTGGTATGTTCTGGCAATGGCAACCTATCAAGAATCCGAATCCTAACGAAGCTGACCACGGTAAGATGGCCTGTATCAACTTTCCGACTGTGGTGGCAGGCTCTGACATTATACAACAACGTACCGACCGGAAGGACAGAATCGACAGACTCCCCATCCGAGCTATCAAACGAAGGAACAGTATTTGGCTAAAGGTAAAGAAATTTATGCCTGGGCAGTGGAGAACCTCGTTGATGTTACTACCGGACAGGTAGCGGACAGCAGACATGGTAATGGTAATCCTGCATGGAAAGATCATGTATACAATCAGGCTTCATATATTGGCGCTTCGGTGCTGCTTTATAAAGCGACTGGTGAAAAACAGTATCTGGATAATGCAGTAATGGCTGCGGATTATACGATGAATACGATTTCGGGAACATTCGACCTCTTGCCTTTTGAGACAGGTGCTGAGCAAGGTATTTATACTGCGGTCTTTGCACAATATATCGCAATGCTGGTATATGATTGTGATCAGACGCAATATATACCTTTTGTGAAACGCAACATTAATTACGGCTGGGCTAACAGAGACAAAACGCGTGATATATGCGGAGGCGACTATACCAAGCTACAGGTAGAAGGTGATGCTGTTGAAAGTTATTCGGCCTCGGGTATCCCTGCTCTGATGTTATTGTTTCCAACCGATAAATAAGTATAACCTATAAATGAAAAGAATAATGAATACAAAATATTCTATTAAGAAAGTATGGTACTATCTGCTTTGTATGATAATGACTCTTCAGCTAATAGCTTGTACGGAAGAGACTCACGAGTCATATACTGCAGCACCGGAGGTCGAAGATATCTATATTGACCAGGCTGGAAGAACTGATTAATAAGATGGAAAGGATTTGCAGAAGAACTCGGAATATGGAGAAAAAGAAAGGGCAATATCCTACAGAGAGTCGTGCCATCCTGACAGATGCTATCGATGATGCCAATCGTTCAGTTCTGTTGATCAAATATCAGAATCCTGTTCCGTCGGAGCAGGAAAAGCAGCGTTACGTTGCCAGTGCAAAATCTGCAATTGATAAGTTTAAGGGTACTATTCGTACGGAAGATGCTGAAACAACACCTGCAGAACTGTTTGTTGATGGTAAAGGCGGCAATTCATATATTGATTTCGGACGTAGTGAAGAATATGTTAAGTTTGGAGAACAAGGTCATCAATCATTTACCGTAGAGTTGTGGGTAAAGGTTACGGGCGCGGCAGATGGGATAATTGCCTGTTCCTGTGCTCATACATGTCAGACAGTAGCTGGCGTAATGGCTGGATGATGTACTGGCGTAAAGATGATAATGGTGTTTACCGTACTACTTGGGGTGGATTGAATACGACCAATGGTGACAGGGATCTTTGGGAACCGAAATTCCAGATTTCTGATGATTTGAATAAATGGCAGCATTTTGTAGCAGTATATAGTGATGAAGGTTTGGACGGCAATTCTACATTACGTGCAAAATTATACTTAAATGGTGAGTTGAAGAAAGAAGAAACAGTTTCTCCTACAACGAGAGTTTATCAGTCAGGACATTATTCAGATTACTCAAAACCGATGACTGCATTTGGTCGTTACATGAGAGTGAGCGATGATTTGTATGAAGAAGGATTCTCCGGATATATGAAGAAAATCCGTATCTGGAAAACGGCAAAAGGGGCAGATTATGTAAAGCAGTCTTATGAAGGAACAGCAGAAGTAACCGGAAAAGAAACGGATTTGGCAGCCGGATGGGACTTTACATCTAAACCATCGGGGAACAGATAACGAGATTATTGACTTGACTGGTCGTCATACAGCGAAAATTATAGGTACCTATAAGTGGGAACGTATTCTAGAATAATAAAGAGAGAAAATAATGAAAGACATGAAACAATTAATTAATAAATGGGGAGAGAGTATGCTCTTTTCCCTTCTGATGGCGCTTTGCCTCACATGGACTTTTACAGCTTGTTCGGATGATAAAGATAATGAATATATATCTGATACGCAACTTAGCATATTAGAGGACAATCGGACTTCTTTATCATATTTGTTGAAAAACTCTACCTTTGGAACAGCGCCGGGAACTTTTCCGGAAGCCAGCAAGGAGATACTGAATAATGCAATAGCGGAACTGGACCAGTTGATTACCAAGGTAAAGGGCGGTGAGATGTTTGATGAGGCGACCTTTGAGGCTACAATAGCTAAGGTAAATCAGGCAATAGATGAGTTCAAAAACTCTAAATACTATAACCTTTCTCCGGAAGCCCAGAAGTTCATTAGTGATCTGATGGCAAAAGCAGATGAGTTAAGAGAAATGATAGCTAATGAAGCATTGTGGGGAAATCATCAGGGACAATATCCGGTAGAAGGTAAGGCTACACTGGAAAGTGCAGCGGAAGATTTGGAGAGTTTGGCAGACAGAATCAAAACCAGTGCCATCACAGATATGACGCAGGAGATATATGATGATGCCATTGCGGCTGCTGATAAGAAACTGCAAGAAGTGGAAAATTCCGCATGGCCGGAAGATAATCTTGTCTGGAATTTATTTGTGGATGGTAATAAGGGTGGTTACATCGACTTTGGATATAGCGAGGATTTTGTGAAATTTGGTGATGATAATAATCAGAATTTTACGATTGAGCTTTGGATAAATATCAAAGAATTCTGTTCTAAGTCAGGGGAAGACAATAGTACCTTCCTTGCTGCATTTGTTAATTCTCCCCGAAGCGGCTGGCGTGTTCAGTATCGTAAAGTGAATGGTGGCAATGAACACTGGCTGAGAGGTTCTATGGCACATTGGCAGAATGAAGGTCCAAAAAGATCCGGAATGGTGGGGAGCCGAGAGCCATCGTAAACAATCCCAAAGATAAATGGACACACTTTGCTTTTTGCTGTAGCGGATAATGGTGTTCCGGGATTTGATCCACCTCAGGAACATACTAAATCCTGTGTATTTGTGAATGGTTCGCAATCCGGCGAGGTGATTCGTGTAGGTGAGGCTTGGAGAACTTATATTAACAATGGTTGTATTGAAGAGAAAATGCCTATGACTGCCTTCTGCCGTTTGAATACAGATAAAACGACTCGTGAAGAATACTTCTCCGGTTATATCAAATATATGCGTATATGGAAAGGTATCAGAAGTCGCGATGATCTTCGCTTATCTGCTATGGGGGCAGGTTGACGTAGATCCGAATGATCCGAATCTGGTTGCAGCCTGGGACTTTGAAGTCTTGGGAGCACAACCTACCGGAACGACAATCACTGATATTACAGGACGTCATGTCGCTACTCTAAAAGGTCCGAAGGAACATATCAATGGGTGGAAAAGTACGACTATCGCACAGTGATTAATGCAGATTTTTCAATAGTGTATTAAATTATATCAGTGCTTCCCTTTGCTTTGCATAATGCAGGGCAAGGGATTTTTTAAGTCATTATCTGCGTTTGCAAATAGCAAAAGGGTGTTTTGGTCTGTATTTGTTCTTTATTGAATAGAGATTATCGTTCTTTTTCGTCTATTTCTGCAATCTTTGTAACAGGAAAAATATTAAAACTTATCAACTATCATGAAAAGCAAAATTCTTTTGGCGGTAGCTTTACTGCTGGCGATATCAACTACTAGTGTATGGGCGGCTGATAGCTCAGAAAAACGAACCAGAAGACAGGGTCTTACACCAATGAAGACGTGTGGGCGGCATACGAAGGATTTAATAATACGCTGCTCGACCCGGATAAATATATCTATAAAACGACTTCGGCCTATGAACAGGCGGTAGACCGTGGTCATGGCGCAGCTGCTATCTGGTGTCAGCCTATTTACTGGGATATGTCAATGAACGCCTATAAACTGGCGAAGGCTCAGAAAGATAAAAAGAAAAGAGCCTATTACAAAGAGCTCTGCGAAAAGATATTCGCTGGAAATAAAGCCCAATATTGTCACTTTGATTTCGATAATAATAATGAAAATACCGGATGGTTTATCTATGATGATATCATGTGGTGGACGATCTCTTTGGCACGTGCATACGAACTGTTTGGTGTGGATGAATATCTGAAACTGTCTGAAGAGAGCTTCAGCCGTGTATGGTACGGTTCTAAAAAAAGTAGGCGATACAGGATCATATGACAAAGAGAACGGAGGGATGTTCTGGCAATGGCAGCCGATCCATAATCCCAAGCCGAACAGACCGGGGGACGGAAAGATGGCTTGTATCAATTTCCCTACCGTGGTAGCAGCACTTACACTGTACAATAATGTTCCGAAGAAGAGAAAAGAATCAACCGAAGAATCACCCAAGTATCAGACAAGAGAACAGTATTTGGCTAAAGGCAAAGAGATTTATGAATGGGGAGTAGAAAACCTGTTGGACAAGAAGACGGGCCGGATAGCTGATAGTCGTCATGGCAACGGTAATCCTGCCTGGAAAGCGCATGTATATAATCAAGCTACCTTTATCGGTGCTTCCGTATTGCTTTACAAAGCGACTAAAGAAAAACGCTACCTGGATAATGCAATCCTTGCAGCAGACTATACAGTCAATGAAATGTCTGCGAAGCATAACCTGCTGCCCTTTGAAAGAGGAATCGAGCAAGGTATCTATACGGCTATTTTGCAGAATACATAGCTATGCTGGTATACGATTGCGGACAAACACAATATATCCCGTTCCTGAAACGTAATATCGAGTCCGGTTGGGCAAACAGGGATAAGACACGTAATGTATGTGGCGGAGAATATGAGAAAGCATTACCGGCCGGTGCTGAGATAGACAGCTACTCGGCTTCCGGTATACCGGCATTGATGCTTCTGTTTCCGGCAGAAAAATAATCCGAAGAGAAACAGGGCAACGACCAGATATAAAAATGAAAATACACCTGAATATCATGAACAATAAACATTTACTGATTGCTCTCGGCTTGCTTCTTGCCTGCAATCATGCTACTTATGCGCAAAAAGGAAAAAGCAAAGAAGCAAAGACCACGTTTCAGACTTCTGAACCCTGGAAACCCGAAACAGACGTACGTGCTGATGCCACGATGGTATATGGTACACTGGATAAGCCCGGGTAACTTTTGAACAACGCATTCAGTCATGGAGAGACAAAGGTTATCTGACGGAATTTATGACCGGAGTTGCCTGGGAGACTACAAGGACTACTTTCTGGGGAAATGGGATGGAGTGACGGGCATCTGAAAGAAGGACAGCGCGACCGTAATGGAAATGAAATAGCTCATGGTCATCTGATCCCTTATGTCGTACCTACCGAAAGTTTTATCCGCTATATGCAGGAAACACAGATCAAACGGGTGATTGACGCCGGGATAACATCCATATATCTGGAAGAACCGGAGTTTTGGATGCGTGGCGGATATAGCGAAGCTTTTAAATCCGAATGGCAGAAATATTATAATTTCCCCTGGAGAGCTCAGCACGAATCTCCCGAAAACACATACCTTTCCAACAAACTGAAATATCATCTGTACTATAATGCGCTGGATAAGATATTCACTTATGCCAAAGAATACGGAAAATCGAAAGGACTGGATATCAAATGTTATGTGCCGACGCATTCTTTGATTAATTATACTTCCTGGCAGATTGTAAGTCCGGAAGCCAGCCTGGCTTCATTGGATTGTGTAGACGGCTACATTGCCCAGGTATGGACAGGGACTGCCCGCGAACCGAATTTCTATAACGGCGTGCAGAAAGAACGTGTATTCGAGAATGCGTTTCTGGAATACGGGTGTATGAAGTCGATGACTGCACCGCTGAACCGGAAAATGTATTTCCTGACAGACCCGATCGAAGACCGTGCGAAAGACTGGCTGGACTATAAAATCAATTATCAGGCCACTTTTGCAGCACAGTTGATGTATCCTATGGTAGATACCTACGAAGTAATGCCCTGGCCGGACCGTATCTATCAGGGACTGTACCGGATAGCGGGAACGGATCAGAAAGAACGCATTCCCCGCTCTTATTCCACCCAGATGCAGACAATGGTTAATACACTGAATGATATCCGTACTTCCGATAAAAAGATTACAGGTACACAGGGCATCGGTGTACTGATGGCAAACTCACTGATGTTTCAACGTTTTCCGAATCATAACGGTTACGATGATCCGCAATTTTTCCAGTTTCTACGGACAAACTTTGCCTCTGTTGAAGCGTGGTATTCCGGTAGAGCCTGGTACACATGGAAAATACCCCTTTCAAAGAAACTTTCAAAGGACTCCACATACTTGTCATGTCTTATTCAAACATGAAACCGATGAAACTGGAATATCACAACTATTTGGCTGATTGGGTGAAGAAGGGCGGAATACTTATCTATTGTGGAGAAGATATCGACCCTTATCAAACGGTACTGGAATGGTGGAATACAGATGGAAATGAATATAAAGCGCCTTCGGAACACCTGTTCGAGAAGATGAATCTATCCCGTAATCCGGGTGAAGGAACTTACCGCTATGGTAAAGGAACGGTGATTGTGATGCGTGAAGACCCCAAACATTTTGTTTTGAAAGCCGGAAACGATCAGAAATATTTTGAAACGATCGCATCCGCTTATCAGAAAAAGATTGGCAAAGAGATAGAAACCAAGAACAGGCTTCATTGTAGAACGTGGTCCATATACCATTGCTGCTGTCATGGACGAAAGCGTTTCCAAAGAGCCACTGACGTTATCCGGATTATATATCGACCTGTTTGACAAAGACCTGCCGGTACTGACTTCCAAACAAATCCAACCGGGTGAACAGGGGTATCTTTATGATCTGAATAAAGTATCCGGTAAAATAAAAGCCAAAAGTGCTCTGCGGAGAACTTCTCGTATCTATGATGAGAAAGTCAGCAAACAAAGTTACTCTTTTGTAGCCAAAAGCCCGATAAATACAACTAATGTATCAAGAGTCCTCTTGCCTCGTAAACCAGAGAAAATACGTGTGAATGGAAAAGAGGAACAACCGGAATGGGATGAATCATCAAAAACTCTTCTGTTGAGTTTCGAGAACGATCCTGCCGGTGTGAATGTGTCAATAGAATGGTAAATAGATTAAATAAAACAGGTAATTAAATTATGAAACAACAACTGATGACGCTGTTGCTGGGAGCAGCCTCTGTATTTTGTAGCTGTGAGACCCAGCTTGGAGCAGCATGTGAAGAGCGAGTTGCGTGCTCCGGCTTATCCGCTGGTGAGCATAGACCCGTATTCCAGTGCATGGTCTTTCACGGACAACTTATACGACGGTTCGGTCAAACATTGGAGCGGTAAAGATTTCCCTTTAATCGGTGTAGCTAAAGTCGACGGACAGACTTACCGCTTTATGGGAACGGAGGAACTGGAGTTGAGACCTCTGGTGAAAACTTCGGAACAAGGTAACTGGACAGGAAAATATACAATTCAGCAACCTGCCGACGGATGGCAAAATGTCGGCTTCAATGATGCTGCCTGGAAAGAAGGTGAAGGTGCCTTCGGAACCATGGAGAACGAACATGTAGCCAAGACCCAGTGGGGTGAAGAATTTATCTGGGTACGCCGTGTTGCTGATATTCAGGAAGACCTGACAGGTAAGAATGTATATCTGGAATATTCTCATGATGATGATGTGATTATCTATATCAACGGAATAAAGGTTGTAGACACAGGAAACGCTTGTAAGAAGCACGTACAGGTGAAGTTATCGGAAGAAGTGGTAGCGTCCCTGAAACAGGGAGAAAACCTGATTGCCGCTTATTGTCACAACCGTGGAGCGAATGGCTTGCTGGATTTTGGTTTGCTGGTAGAATTGGATAATAACCGTTACTTCAATCAGACTGCACAGCAGACTTCTGCCGATGTTCAACCTATGCAGACTTATTATAACTTCACTTGTGGTCCGGTAGACTTGAATTTGACATTTACCGCGCCCCTGTTTATGGACAATCTGGACTTGATGGCACGCCCTGTCAACTATATTTCTTATGAAGTCATTTCTAACGACGGACAGGCGCACCAAGTTGAACTCTATTTTGGCTTCCTGCTCCTCAATGGGCACTCGATCTGCCTCATCAGGAATCCGTAGCCGACAGGCTTTACTGACGGTGATCTGTTGTTCCTGCGTACCGGCAGCCGTAATCAGGACATCCTGAAAAGAAAGGTGACGATGTACGTATTGACTGGGGACACTTCTACCTGGCTGCTGAAAAGAGAACAGCACCTATGCTATCGGTGACGGAAAGAAACTTCGCCAAAAACTTTTACAGAGAACAAACTGGAAGCTCCTACCACCAATGGTTATGACAAACTAGCTTTAGTACGCTCACTGGGTGAAACAAAGAAAGCGAACGGACACCTGCTGATCGGTTACGATGATATTTACTCTATCCAGTACTTTGGTGAAAACCTCCGTCCTTACTGGAATCGTACAGGCAGTGAAACAATCGTATCACAATTCCAGAAAGCAGAACAGGAATATAAGACTCAAATGAAAAAATTGTGCGAGCTTTCGATAAGAAACTGATGGCAGAGGCCGAAGCAGCCGGCGGACGCAAGTATGCCGAACTTTGCGCTCTGGCTTATCGTCAGGCATTAGCTGCCCATAAACTGGTACAAGCTCCGAATGGTGACCTGGTATTCCTTTCAAAGAAAATTTCAGTAATGGTTCCATCGGAACAGTCGATCTGACTTATCCGGGAGCTCCGTTGCTTCTGCTTTTACAATCCGGAACTGGTCAAAGCTACCATGAACCATATCTTCTATTATAGTGAAAGCGGAAAATGGACCAAACCGTTTGCTGCTCACGACGTAGGTACATATCCGCTGGCTAACGGCCAGACTTACGGAGGCGATATGCCAATCGAAGAATCTGGCAATATGGTAGTCCTTGCTGCAGCGATTGCTGCTGTAGAAGGAAATGCCGACTACGCACAAAAGCATTGGGAAACTCTGACAACCTGGACGGATTATCTGGTAGAGTATGGTCTTGATCCGGAGAACCAACTTTGTACGGATGATTTTGCCGGACACTTTGCGCACAATGCCAATCTTTCTATCAAGGCTATCATGGGTATTGCTTCTTACGGCTACATGGCAGATATGCTGGGCAAAAAAGACATTGCTGAAAAGTACACGAAGAAGGCGAAAGAAATGGCTGCCGAATGGGTGAAGATGGCGGATGACGGCGACCACTACCGTCTGACATTCGATAAACCGGGAACCTGGAGCCAGAAGTATAATCTGGTGTGGGACAAATTGCTGAAACTACAGATTTTCCCGGAAAAAAGTTGCTGAGACAGAAATTGCTTATTATCTTACGAAGCAAAATAAATACGGCCTTCCGCTGGATAACCGTGAAACTTATACCAAGACTGACTGGATCATGTGGACAGCTACCATGGCACAGGACAAAGCTACTTTCGAGAAGTTTATTGAACCGGTATATCTGTTTATGGATGAAACGACTACGCGTTCCGATGTCCGACTGGGTATTTACGGACAATCCGATTCAGAGAGGTTTCCAGGCGCGTTCCGTAGTTGGCGGCTATTTTATAAAGATGCTTGAAGAAAAACTAACTAAATAAAACAAGAACACCATGAAAAAACTCGCTCTATTAGCTTTTTACTTTATTTAGTGCGTGGAATATGGATGCTAAAACGATTACCGGACCAGTGGACTATGTTAGTCCGCTGGTAGGTACTCAGGAAAACAAGATTATCGGTTACA
>VOFG01000965.1_pt1 | contig 22001 bp, 30 predicted proteins | sample 5384171 | NCBI WGS metagenome assembly VOFG01 (sample SAMN12384726, study PRJNA508395) | human gut metagenome | isolation source: healthy gut F | host: Homo sapiens | reverse complement strand
CCTGATGATATAAAGAAGTTTCCCCCAGAATCCAAAGAAAGGAGACCATCAAAATGAAAAAGATTCGGCTGTCGTCCCTCGCTCTCGCCTGCGCACGCCGAGGTCCTGCGGCACCAGATCCGCCAAGCCCCGCCGCTACCTTGCCCCGACCGAAGCCCCTGCCGAAGAGCCCGACATCACCGTCGGCGCTTTCGCCCGACGCCGAGGAAGGCGATCGTTGTTTTCGATGATTACGTCCTGCCCAACACCGCCCTTGAGGACGGCGAGCTTGACGCCAATCACTTCCCAGCACACCCGTACCTGAACAGCTTCAATCGCCAGCAAACGGCACGCAACCTCGCCGCTTCCGCCGGTCTCATCCGTCCATCATGAGCCGTTCTGGTCTTTCGGCAACGGCGTTTCCTCTCTCTCGATGAAGTCGCCGAGGGCGCTACCATTCTGATCCCCGCCGACGACAGCAACGAGACCCGCGCGCTGCTCCTCGCTCAGGAAGGTCCATCACTCCTGCCGGAGGATGCCTCCGCGAAAAGGGCGTCAGCCATCCGATATCGTTGACGCGAAGGGCTACAACGTTGTTCCCCGTGCAGGCCGACATGGTCCCGACCCAGCTTGCCAACAGTGACGCCGGCACGCTCGCCGTTATCAAATGGTAACTACGCGCTGGCTGCCGGTCTGAAGGCTGCCGACGCTCAAGCCATCGAGGATGTCGCCTCCGGCGACGCCGCCCAGACCTACGCCAATGTCGTTGCCGTCCGCGAGGCCGACAAGGATAGCGTTATGACGGTCGCTCCGTCAAGGCTCCCAGTCCGGAGATCAGAAGAACTTCATCGCCGAGACCTACAACGGCGCTGTCGTCGCGATTTTCTGATTTTCTTATGCCAAAAAGCGCCGGAGCTCAAGCTCCGGCGCTTTTTTTCATGCTCAACAAACTGGAAGTTATCTGCATAAATTTTTCAGGTCGATGTCCTATTCCATGTTCGTAATTAGTTAATTGTCTTCGGAGAAAATCCGCCATAATTTCATCGCCTATGTTTATCCATGCCTCTATCTGTATTTCCATTAAAGCCTTCTGCAACTCATCGAAGTTCGTCTAAATTGCTAATAGCCAACCACGGAAAGGCTCGATATTTTTGAGTATCACCAATTATAAACAAATAACCTATCAACTGTTCTTTCTGAAAAACAAAATAGAATTGCGGCATCTCTCCAGCGATGGATTTGTCCATAATCTTTTCATCGTCTTTTCTTTTTCCATATGCAGGATAAAGCCCATGCTTTTAAATCTCTCAAAGATTTTTTTTTTTTGTTCTTCCTGACATATCCAAATAATTAAGGATTTGTTCCTCCATACCACTTACCTCCGTAAATTCCGATTTGTCTTTTCATGCCATGCCATACCATGCACTGCCACAGTATCAGCCACAGCAGTTCAACCGCTGCGGCTCTTTGGTTTGACTGTCGTCATCATCGTGCCAGCCGTCCCAGACGGGCGGCTGGTGTAGTGCTTGGGCTCTTCGCCGCGCAGGACGCGCAGCGCGTCCGGCGGCGAGCGCCTCGTGCTCGACCTCGCCGGGATAGGGTGCTCACCGGCGCGATCCACTCACACTGCTCGCGGATGGTCTGCGTGATGTCTTCAAAGCGGAGAAGGCCGCCGGTAAGGAGGATGCCGTCCACCCTGCCGCCGAGCACGGCCGCCATCGCGCCGATGTACTTGACGATCTGGTATTTCATGCCGTCCCAGACGCGGATGGCTTTTTTGTCCCCCTTCGGCCATTTTATGTACGGCGTCGGAGCTGAGGTGCCAAAGTGGCTCACAAAGTCGCCCGTGCGGGTGCAAAGCTTTTTGACCTCGTCGATGTCCTTATCGCGGACATATTGAGAATATCCGCCACGGAGACCGAGCCGATGCGTGTCGGCGTGGGGACCGTCTCCCCCCGGCGGCATCGTTGCAGTCGATGATGCGTCCGTACCGGTGCGCCGATACGGAAATGCCGCCGTCGATGTGGCATACGATAAAGCAGCAGTCCTCGTACTTTTTCCCGAGAACATGCTTTGCGTGGTGCATCGCAAACGCCGCGAAGGTTGAGCGCGTGCATATTGGTGTGGCGCGGCACGCCGTCGATGCCGGTCATGCGCGCCATATCGCACAGCTCGTCACGCACGGCGGATCGACCATGAAGATCCGGCCGCCGAACTCCTTCTGCAGCTCGCGCGCAAGCTGCACGCCGAGATTGACGATGCTCCATGCCGCCCTTCCGGCGGCGGTGTCCTCGATGAGCTTATCGTCGATAACGTATACGCCGCTCGCCACCGGGTAACAGCTGCCGCCGCGGGCCGACGATGGCGTCCACGTCCGAAAGGTCGATATGGTTCTCGCTCAGAAAGTCCATGATGAGCTTTTTGCGGTACGGGAGCTGCGTTTACCGTCGAGAATTGCAGCAGCACCGAGGAATCGTGAAACACATTGGTTTCCAGAATTTTATGTTCGTTCTCGAAAGCGCCAGCTTCGTCGAGGTCGAGCCGGATTGATAACAAAAATCTTATACTTTTCATCACGCGACAGGAGCTCCATGATCTGCGTATAGTATTTCTCCGCGTTTTCCGGAAGTTCTCTTCCAGCCTCCGCCTGCTCTTCCCCCGCCGCAGAGCATTTGCAGGTTCAATATCTCGCCCATGCCGTCCGGAAAGAGCAGATGTACGCGGCAGACGTTGTCCGCCGTTTCGTGCGAGGCGGTGATCATCGCGCGGCGGCGCAGCTCATCCGCGACCGGTTTTATATTTTTTTTCCATTTTCTGGCGGACCGTCATCGGCAGACTGCTCTCCACGATCTCGCAGTTTCGCGCGCCGCGCTCGGAAATCTTGTAGAGGTTTCCTTCCTGCTCCACCTGATGGGAATCGACCAGCTCCGCGAGACACTCGGAGTATTCAAAATACCCCGCGTTGCCTCGGAAAGGGCGAGATCCGTGAGCGTTTCCCGCGTCACGGCATCCGGCAGACGTCGCAGAATGAAGAGAATGAGAATTGTTATATCCAGCTTTTCCTGAAAGTTCTGATATCCTTCTATCGGAATCTCCTCCTTATTTATATATAGCAAGTTTATCACTTTTTCCAAAGGGCGTCAATCGGCACATTGGGGCGGCGCGCGCATAGACTGTACTGAACTTTGTTAAAGGAGGAATTCGATATGGCAGACAGGGTCGTACCCGGTCCGGTGGACAGCAGCGCATGCGTTCGCGAGGCTGTTTGTATCCATACGAAGAAAATATACTCCAGCTGCCGGGATAAGGACTGCGTGGAGGATCTGCGGGTGTTTCCGACGCGGACGTCGCAGGGCTACATAGAAAACGCCTTCAGCATCCGCCCGAAAAGCGCCGAGCTGCTCTATGCCGGGGTAAACGTTGAGGAGATCACGTTCAACCGTGGGTACTATACGGTAGACGTCACCTATTTTTACCGTGTCACCGGCGAATGCGTCCCGAACGCAAAACCGTCACCGGTCTCTGCGTATTCAATAAACGCGTCATTCTCTTCGGCAGTGAAGGGCGTCAAGGTCTACACCTCTGACGGCGAGATCACCACGCAGGCCGATCAGCCCGTCGGCGTTGTGGAGGCGGTCGATCCGATCGCGCTTTCGATGCAGATCACCGAGAAGGACTGCGCCACGCCGCTTGACCGCATCCCGGAGGTGCCGGCCAACATTCTCGCCGCGTTTCCGGAGGAGCTTGTGCTCACCGACTCCAACCGGCTCTGGTACGCGACGCTCGGCCAGTTTTCTCTCATCCGGCTCGAGCGCGACAGCCAGCTCGTCATCCCGGTCTACAACTACTGCTTCCCAGAAAACGAGTGCGTCGGCACGACGGACGACGATCCGTGCACGCTCTTCGGGCGCATCCGCTTCCCGGTGGAGGAATTTTATCCGCCCGACAATCTCTCAACGTGCGACAGCTACCGGAGCCTGCTCCAGTAACCTTTTTATTATGCGCGAAAGCGCCGGAACTTTGTTCGTTCCGGCGCTTTTCGTTATCTTATCCGCGAACCCGGCGGATGACCTCGGCGCAGTGCGCCTCGTCGTACAAAACCGGAACGGGATATGTCGGGTTTGCCTCGCGCAGCGTCCCAGGCGACCATCTGCGGGATATCTTCCTCGCGGATCACGTCCAGATGCCCGGGAATGCCCATGCGCACGTTCATGGCGCGGATCGCGGCAATGAACGCCGTGCTCTTCTCATGCGCGGTGCCGGTCGTTTTCGTGCCGGTGATCTCGGCAAGGCGGGCAAGTTTTCCTCCGCCGCTGCGCCGTAATCCTCCAAAACGATGGGGAGAATGACAGCGTTTGCCAGACCGTGCGGCGTGTTGTACAGGCCGCCGAGCGTATGGGCAATCGCGTGGACGTTTCCGACGCCCGCGCGGGTGAAGGCGACACCTGCCTTGAACGAAGCAAGCAGCATTTCCTGCCGCGCTTCAAGATCGTGTCCGTTCGCATATGCCCGTTCCAGATACCGGAAGATCGCCGCCGTCGCCTCTTCCGCGCAGCGGTCGGTCTCCCTCGTTGTGCTGTGGACGCTGACGTATGCCTCCACCGCGTGCGTAAGCGCGTCCATGCCGGTCTGCGCCGTTGTCGCCGGAGGAAGGTCCTCGGTGAGCACGGCGTCGAGCACGGCGAAGCGCGGCACGAGGCAGAGATCCATGATGGCGTGCTTGTGGTGCGTTTTCTCGTTGGTGATAACCGCGGCGATCGTCGTCTCGAGCCGGAACCGGCCGTTGTCGGCACGGCAATGAACGGCGGGAGAGCGTGCATGACCTTGAAAAGCCCCGTCATCTGCTCTACGGTGCGGTTGGGGCGCACGATGCGCGCCACCGCGGCAGCCTTGGCCGTGTCCATCGGCGAGCCGCCGCCCACGGCAAGGGAAGCCATCGCAGCCCTCAGCGAGATACCGTTCCCGCACCTGCTCGATGATGGAAATCGTGGGATTGGCGCGCACGCCGTCAAAGTGGACGGCGGAAATGCCTGCCGCTTCGATCTGCGCGCGGATCGGCGGGACGAGCGCCGCGCCCGTATGTTTGCCGGAGACGATCATCACCTTTTTCACGCCGCAGCCGCGCAGCAGCTCCGGGATCTTCGCCGTGCTGCCCGCGCCGCTGACGATCTCGGCTTGCGCCAGGGTAAAACGCGCGAGCCGAGGTCAAATACGGTCTGGTACGCCCGGTAGTAGAATCGTTTCATCGGTTTCATGCCGGTCATCCCCTTTCGTACGATTTTTTAAGCGCGTGGAGCGAGGCTGTGACCGCGCGGCGCGCGCCGAAATCACGGAGCATGGTGCAGATATGCTCGCCGCGCTGCGCAAGATCGCCGGTGTCCGCCTGATTGATAAAGAAGATCGGGTCAAAGCGTCCGTACCCTGTCCAGAGAAGCTCCGCCATCTGTTTTTCGGTGAGCGAATCCCCGGAAAGATCCACGGTGTTCTTTTGCCAGCGCGTACCGGTGGACGATCTCCTCCGGCTTTTTTCCGAGCGCGGAGAGCCCTGCCGCAACGATGGTATGCGTCGTTTCCGGGCGGATCACCGGCTCCCGCGCCGCCGGGAATTTCACCGGCAGACGGCGCGCGCCGTCTGCCTCAATGATAACGGCGGACGCCTCGCGGCAGAGAAAGCGCATCGCATCCTCCCCCGGCGCGCCGAATTTCCGCTCTTCCGAAAGGAATGTCCCGGACGAGGCGATCTTCCCTTCGCGCCACGCCGCGCGGCATTCCTCCGCCGAAAACGGGACGGAGAGAACAACGTCCGCATCGGACGGCGTCATGATGCGCGTTGTGGTAAAAAGCGCCGTCGGCAGAATGGTTTTTTCGTCTCGCGCGCAAGCGCGTACATCAGTGTCGTCTTTCCGCCGCCGCCGCAGAGAGAAACGACGTGCTTCTCCCGCTCCGGCAGGCCGAGCAGTTCATGCAGTACCATGCAGCCTTCTCCCCTCTATCTTATTTCGCCTTCGGCAGGCTCCAGCGGTAATGCGCCGCAAGCAGGCGCAGCGTGCGCGTAACGGCGGCGCCGATGAGCATGGCGGGCATCTGCCCGATGTTCCAGAGCAGGAGGCACGCCACGGCGCCGAGGAGGGACGCAGTCGCGTAAAAAATGCTTGACGAAAATGTACGGAGGCGATCCGGCGAACACATCGCGCATCACGCCGCCGCCGCAGCCGGTGACAACCCCGACAAAATGGCAAGGAACGCATTCAGCTCGCCCGCAGCTATGTACGCCGTCTGCACGCCGATCACGGTGAATATGCCGAGACCGATGGCGTCAAAGAGCAGAAGCGCCGTGTCGTAAAGCTTCTCGTTCCAGTGCAGCAGCCGCCGTACCGGGGGCAGGGAAACAAGCATGGAAACGGCGATCGACGTGAGCGCGTACCCCGGCGACTGGAACGCCGCGGGCGGCGTGATACCGAGAATGAGATCGCGCAGTATACCGCCGCCGACCGCGGTCGTCATGCCGAGGATCGCCACGCCGAAAATGTCCATCTTCTTCGATATGGCGACGACCGCGCCGGAAACGGCAAAGGCGATCGTGCCGAGGATCTCAAAGGCAACAAAAAGGGTCATGTTCTCCTGCCTCCTAATTGGCTACAGAATGATGCACCGCCGGGCTGGTGAGATCCAGCGCGCGGAAGGAATACCCGTTTTGATCCCCCAGGAGAGGATCTCCTCCACGGCGTCAACGCTGAAGGCGTTGGTGTCGTGCTGCAATACAACGGAATAGTCGTGCTTCGGCACGCTTTCCTTGAAGTTTTCGATGACCGTATAGCGCGTGGCGTCGGACGCTGTGTCCGCCGCGGAAACGTTCCAGTCAAAATAAGCGTAGCCCATGTCGTTCAGATCGTTCGTAAGACGCGTCATGATGCCGGGGTTAAAATGGCTCACGGTGTTCGAGCTGCCGCCGGGGAAGCGGACGAGCTTCGCATATTCGCCCGTCTGCTCAAATATGATCTCCTGCATCCGGCAGAAATCGGCAAAATACGCCTCTTCACTCTGATAGATGGCGTTATAGTCGTGCGTTGCGCTGTGAATGCCGACGGAGTGGCCGCGTCGGGCGATCTCGCCGATGCACCAGGTGTAATCCTCATTGCAGTTCGTCACGAAAAACGTCGCCTTGACGCCATAAGCATCCAGAATATCCAAAAGATGCTCCGTATTGGCGGAAGGCCCGTCGTCAAACGTGAGATAGACCGTTCCGCCTCCGGCGTGACCGTATCGGGCCGGTCCGCCGCCGTGACGATCACGCGGCGCGTGATGGTCGCTGTCATGCCGTCGCTGTCCGTGACGGAATAGGTGACGCTCCCTCGCCGGTGTGGAAGGCGTTTACGTCCGCGGCGCATTCGATCTTCGCGGTGATATCACCGTCGCGGTCATCGATGGCCGTGCAGCCGGGATCTTCGTATCCGCCCGGCTGTGCCGGATAAAGAGCGGATCGTCGCCGATGAGCGTGAGAACGGGCGCGGCGTTCGGCGCGGCTGTCGGCTCCGCCGTCGGGACGGGTGTTCCTGCCGGCGCCGCGGTCGCGCCCGCCATGGCAGGCATTGTATCTCTATGGTTTACATAATATAAACCCAGTCCGCAGAACGCGGCAAGCGCACAGCCCGCAGCGATGAGCGCCAGACCAAGCTTTTGATGTTTCTCCATATCTGTTCCTTTACTTCTCCCCAGCGTTTTCCGCAGCGCGGCGCAGCGTCTCCGCCACGGCGTCGGAGCGCTCGCGGCGGTTGAGCCGCCGGAGCGTTTCGCGGATCTCTTCCCCGGCCTGCATCACTTCCGTGTGGAAGCTGTCGGCCGAGAGGCGCAGCGCGCCCTGACCAAGGGCAATGAGCTGTTCCATGCCGTCAGAGGTCGCAACGCGCACGCGGTGGTCTTTGGCGATCTCATGCGAGGTTTTTTCGATATAAGCGTCCGCCGTTTCCGCTTCCCTCGTATAGACAACGTGGATATTATTATATGCCACGATCTCTTCCTTGTGAAACGGGACGCGGTAGGCATCAAATACCAGAATGACGCGGCACTGGCGCACGCCCTGATAGTTGCAGAGAAGATCCATCAGAAGCTGGCGCGCCGCATCGAGATGGTCGGCGGCAACGGCTTTGAGCTCGTCCCATGCAAAGATTATATTGTACCCGTCTACGAGCAAATATTCCGGCCCGGCGGGGATCGGCTTTGCTTTCGGCTGCAGGACCGGTTTTTCACGCTCAGAACGAGGCACGAACGCGCGGTTTTGCTTCACCGCGCCGTAGGTTCGCTCATAAATGGCCTGCAGTTCCTCATCGAGCGCCGCGCCCGTGCGGGGCGCGGACGGGCCGCGCGGCACGCTTCCGTGCGGGCGTGGTTTCCTTCCGCCCGGAGGCAGCTTTCCAGATGCATATGTTGCCGGACCTCGTCCCAGCGGACGGTATAGCCCGCGCCGTGGAGAAAACGGAATCCGCCGCATTGGCAACATCGCGCTCCGGATCGTATCCGGATCTCTCTACGACGCGCTGCGTATCGCGGCAGGGTTCAGCCGCGCAGCGAGAGCGAAACGCGCCCAGCTCGCGGGAATACGCCGTCACCTCGCGGGTACCTTCGCGCACTCGGCCCAGCGGACGGAAACACTGTTTTCCGTTTCCGGCGGGATCGAACCTGCCGCCCATGCGCTGAATGTCAGCCATGGCGCGGCCGACACACTCGTTCGGCAGCTCCAGCCGGAGATCGTACCACGCTCGAGAAGGATGCTCTCGGCACGCATGAGACCCTTGCCGCACGGCGCGGTAGGTTGCCTGGCGGAAGTCGCCGCCCTCGGTATGCTTCAGGTGCGCCCTGGCCCCGCGGCGAGCGTGATCTTCATATCGGTGATCGGTGAGCCGGTCAACACACCGCGGTGCTCTTTTTCCGCGAGATGCGTCAAAAATGAGGCGCTGCCAGTTGAGATCGAGCGCATCGGTCGAGCATTTGCTCGCAAAGACGAGGCCACCCCGCGCTCGAGCGGTTCGAGCAGGAGGTGGACCTCGGCATAGTGGCGCAGCGGCTCATAATGGCCGACGCCCTCCACGGGTGCGGCGATCGTTTTCACGGTAGAGGATACCGCCTCGCCGAACGTGATCTCCAGCCCGAAGCGGCTGCGGCAGAGACGCTCGAGTATCTCCAGCTGCACCTCGCCCATGAGCTGCACGCGGATCTCCGCGCGGCCTCATCGTACACGACATGCAGCAGCGGGTCCTCTTCCTCGAGCAGACGCAGCTTTTCGAGCACCGTGTGCGCATCGGCCTTTTCCGCGTGGACGCGGTAGGTGAACACCGGCTCAAGGAGCGCCGCGCTCTTCCCTTTCTCCGCGCCGAGCTCGTCGCCGGTGCGCGCGGCGGTCAGCCCGGTTACGGCGCATACCGTTCCTGCTTTCGCCGCATCGGTCAGCTCGTATTTTTTTCCCCGGGTAGAGACGGATCTGGTGGATCTTCTCCTCGGTCTCGCCGTTCTCCGTCGGAACCTTTACCGCAGCGCGGGCGCGAAGCTCTCCGCCCGTAACACGCAGCCACGTGAGCCGAGCGCCCTGCGCGTCGCGGCTGATTTTATAAACCCGCGCGCCGAAGGCGTCCCCGGCGGGCTTGACCGGCGCATAGAGTGCGAGCGTATCGAGCAGCTTTTCCACGCCGTCGAGCCGAAGCGCTGCGCCGAACAAACACGGGAAGAGCTTTTCCTCCGCGATCAGACGGCGGACTTCCTCCGGCGGGATGGTCCCGGCGGAAAGGAAGCTCTCGAGCGCCGCTTCGCTCTCGGCCGCAGCCTGTTCCATCCAGTCCGTGCCGGAAAAGTCCGCGCACTCCGGTGAGAGAAGGAGCGCAGCTCCTGCATTGCGCGCAGCGCGGTTCACGCCGGGGAGATCGGTTTTATTTAAAAAGAAAAGTCGGCACATGGTTCCGGCGCAGCAGCCGCCAGAGCGTGCGCGTGTGGCCCTGCACACCGTCCGTGCCGCTCACAACGAGGATCGCCGCATCGAGTACCGGGAGCGTGCGCTCCGTTTCGCCGGAAAAGTCCACATGGCCCGGCGTATCGAGAAGGGTTACGGCGCGGTTTTTCCATGTGAGCCGCGCCTGCTTGGAAAAGATCGTGATGCCGCGCTCGCGCTCCTGCGGGTCAGTGTCGAGAAAAGCGTCCGCATGGTCGACGCGGCCCAGACGCCGAAGCGCGCCGGAGGTATAGAGAAGCGCCTCGAGAGCGTCGTTTTCCCGGCGTCCACGTGCGCAAGAATGCCGATGCACAAAGGGGACATTTCCGTATTTGATTTTTCCGCCATACAGTGTTCCCCCTTTCTCTTATTTCAGCGTCGTATTATAGCACGAAAGGCAGGATTCTCCAATAGGTTTATTGAGCGTGTCAAAAAAGTATTTTTGACAAGCTCTCAAACGAGACCCACTTCGTTGGGCTCTCGTTTGAAAAGGCTGCGGCTCGCCGCAGCGCACTCGCTACGCTCGCACGTTTGCGAGCCGAAAAGTATTTTCTCCGACGCGCATGTCGCCGGAGAAAATGAATCAGACTCTATTTGCGCCTGCGGGCGCAAACTCTGCGAGGCTTTTTCGACCGGCTGATTATTATTTCGCAAAATCATTTGAAACGTTTTCAACAAAAACGCTTTCTGAAATTTAACAAAATGACTAAATGAGTGATTTTCGCAAATTGCTTTTCTGTTTGGATTGACAAAGTAAAACCGATGACTATAATTATCATCATTCATCCGGCAAGTTTAAACAAGGCTGCAGCAAAGATCAAACCGTGTTCAAACATTACCGGAGCATTACGAAATGGAGGATCTGAAAGTGAAAAAGTATCTGGCACTGCTTCTGGCGCTGGTCATGGTGTTCGCTCTTGCTGCCTGCGGCAGCACGGCCGAAACTCCTGCCGCCACCGAAGCCCCCGCTGCGGAACCCGAGACCCCGGCCGAAGAGCCCGCAGCCGAAGCTGATCCCATGGAAGATCTCATCGCCGCGGCGAAGGCCGAGGGCGAGCTGACCGTCTACGGCTCCTGCGAGGAAGAGTACCTCGCCGCTGCCTGCCAGCATTTTCCAGGAACTGTACGGCATCAAGGTCAACTACCAGCGTCTGTCCACCGGTGAGGTGCAGGCGAAGATCGAAGAAGAGAACGGCAATCCCTCCGCCGACGTCTGGTTCGGCGGGCACGACCGATCCCTACAACGTTCTCGCCAAGGAAGACCTGCTTGAGCCCTACGCCGCTCAGAACGCCTCCCACCTCATCAGCGACATGTACAAGGACGCTGAGGGCAAGTGGTACGGCATTTACAAGGGCATTCTCGGCTTCATGGTCAACACCGACGAGCTCGAGCGTCTCGGTCTCGAGGCTCCGGCGGACTGGGCCGACCTGCTCAAGCCCGAATACAAAGACCTGATCTGGCTCTCCAACTACAACACCGCCGGCACCGCCAAGCTGGTCGTCAACACGATGATCCAGAAGTACGGCCATGACGAAGGCATCCAGTACCTCGTAGACCTCGACAAGAACATCCAGGTTTATACGAAGTCCGGCTCCGGCCCGTCCAAGAACGTCGGCATCGGTGAGTGCGTCATCGGCATCGGCTTCCTGCATGACGGCATCACCCAGATCGTCGATAACCAGTACGGCAATATCGCCCTTGTGATCCCGTCCAGCGGCACCTCCTTCGAGGTCGGCGCGACCGCCATGTTCAAGGGCGCGAAGCACCCCAACGCTGCGAAGCTGTGGATCGAGTACGCTCTGTCTCCCGAGTGCGTTGAGCTCGCTGCCCAGAACGGCTCTTACCAGTTCCTGGTCATCGACAACGCCACCCAGCCGTCGCAGGCTGCGGAGTTCGGTCTGGATCCCGACAACGTCATGGAATATGACTTTGAGGATGCCAAGAACAACACCGGTACTTACGTCGAGGAAGTCATGGCTGCCCTGAGCAAGAGCGGCGCTGACACCGGCGCGGACCGTTTCAAGACGGAGTAATTATCTCTAATGCCAAGGCGGCGGCTTCTGCCGCCGCCTTGTTCGTAAACCGTCCGATGGATCGACTGTCATTATGAATCCGCACGCCGGATGCGCGCCGGTTCATAATGGCAGCGGGTCTGTTTTTAAAGAAACCGAAAGAGTCAGGAGGGATTCCGCCTATGGCAAGAACACAGAGCGCGGCGCTGGACCGGAAGAAACTGATGGGTGACCCCATTCTGGTCACGACCATCGTCGTGCTGATCACATTCCTCACGCTTTTCATTCTCTATCCGCTCGCCATACTGCTGGTGGACAGCTTTGTGGGCGACGGCGGGTTCAGCTTCAATGTGTTCAAGCGCATTTTCCAGATGCCCACCTTTACCCATGCCATCACAAACACGCTGAAAGTCGGCTTCCTCGTCGGAATTCTGTCCACGCTGGTCGGTCTGCTGTTTGCGTATGTGGAAGTGTACGTCCGCATGGGCAAATTCACCGGTGGACTTTTTCAAGGTCGTATCCATGCTGCCGGTCGTCTCGCCGCCGTTCGTGCTCAGCCTTTCGATGATCATGCTCTTCGGCAAGGCCGGCATCATCACCCGCTTTCTGCTGAAGATCTACGATAACAGCGTGTACGGCTTCTGGGGCATCGCCATCGTGCAGACGCTGACGTTCTTCCCGGTGTGTTACATGATGCTCAAGGGACTCTTGAAAAACATTGACCCCTCGCTCGAAGAAGCCGCCCGCGACATGGGCGCTTCACGCTGGAAGGTGTTCACGAGCGTGACGTTCCCGTTACTGCTGCCGGGTCTCGGCAATGCGTTTCTAGTGACGTTCATCGAGTCCATCGCCGACTTTGCCAACCCCATGATCATCGGCGGCTCCTACGATACACTCGCAACGACCATCTATCTCCAGATCACCGGCGCTTACGATAAGGCCGGCGCCGCGGCGATGGCGGTGGTGCTCCTCTGCATCACGCTCGCGATGTTCGCCGTGCAGAAGTACTATCTTGAGCGCAAGACTGCCGCCACGCTCACCGGCAAGGCATCCCGCGGCCGTATGCTCATCACCGACCGCAGCGTCCGAGTTCCGCTCACGGTGCTCTGCTCGCTCGTGGCGCTCTTTGTTATCATGATGTACATTTGCGTCCCGATCGGTGCCTGCTTCCCGACGTGGGGCTACAAGTTCTTCCCGCTCACGGGCAAGTGGTTCAAGCTCGTGTTCACGCGCTACCACGGCTTCCAGGCGTTCCGCGACTCGTTTGTTCTCAGCTTGATCTCCGCGCCCATCACGGCGCTTTTGAGCATGATCATATCGTATCTCGTCGTCAAGCGGAAGTTCAAATCCAAAGGGCTTTATCGAGGCGGTCTCCATGCTCGCCATGGCGGTGCCGGGCACCGTTCTCGGCGTCGGCTATATCCGCGGCTTCTCCGGTGGTCTGTTCCACACCGGCTTCATGCAGGGGCTTTACGGCACGGGGCTCATCCTCATCATCGTCTTTGTCGTCCGTTCTCTTCCGACCGGCACGCGAAGCGGTATCTCCGCGCTGCGTCAGATCGACAAGTCCATCGAGGAATCCGCCTACGACATGGGCGCGGACAGCTTCCGGGTGTTTATGACCGTAACGCTGCCGCTCATCAAGGATTCGTTCCTCAGCGGTCTTGTCACCGCGTTCGTCCGCAGCATCACCGCCATTTCCGCCATCATCCTGCTGGTGACGCCGCAGTTCCTGCTCATCACCGTGCAGATCAACGAGTTTGCCGAAAAAGGCTCCTACAGCCTTGCCTGCGCCTTTGCAACCATCCTCATTGTCATCACCTACGGCAGCGTACTGCTGATGAATCTGGTAACAAAGCACTTCGGCACCAGCAGAAAAATCAAGGAGGGAAAGTAAGCCATGGAAAAAGTGAAAAAAGGCGTGCGTCTCGAACATATCTCCAAGATCTATCAGGACCCCAAGACCGGCAAGGATTTTTACGCCGTCAAGGATAACTCCCTCGTCATCGAGCCGGGCGAATTCGTCACGCTCCTCGGCCCCTCCGGCTGCGGCAAAACGACGACGCTGCGCATGATCGCCGGCTTTGAAAGCCCGGACGAGGGCGAGATCTATCTCGGCGATGAGGCCATCAACGCCCTCACCCCGAACAAGCGGGACACCGCCATGGTGTCAGAGCTACGCCCTTCTCCCCCACTACAACGTGTTTGATAACGTTGCCTACGGTCTCAAGCTGCGCCACGTGCCGAAGGAAGAGATCCGCGAGCGCGTGATGAAGATCCTTGATCTTGTGGAGCTCACCGGTATGGAGGGCCGCATGACCAACCAGCTCTCAGGCGGCCAGCAGCAGCGGGTGGCGCTCGCCCGCGCGCTCGTCATCGAACCGAGCGTTCTGCTCTTCGACGAGCCGCTCTCCAACCTGGATGCCAAGCTGCGCGTCACAATGCGCACGGAGATCCGCCGCATCCAGCAGGAGGTCGGCATCACCGCCATTTACGTCACGCACGACCAGAGCGAGGCCATGGCGCTCTCCGACCGCATCATCATCATGCGCTCCGGTGTTGTGGAACAGATCGGCTCCCCGCAGGAGATCTATTACCACCCCGTCAACGAGTTCGTCGCCGACTTCATCGGCGAGGCGAATTTCCTCAAGGGCAAGCTGGAAGCGCTCTCGGACAACCGGGCGCAGCTCAACGTTTCGGGCGATATCTGTCACGCCGCTCCCGTGCCCGGCATGGAGGTCGGCAGGGATTATACGATCGTTCTCCGTCCCGAGGCCGCGTCTCTGGCCGAAGAGGGCGGGCTTCCGTGCGAGGTCGTTCTCTCCTGCTTCATGGGCAGCTACCAGAACTACCATGTCAAGGTCGGCGATACGCTCGTGAAGCTGACCGACCCCAACCCCAAGAACAAGCGCATTTACAAAGTCGGCGAGCGCTGCCGTCTGGTCTTTGATCCGGAGAGTGTGCACGTTCTCTGATTTCCCCTGTTTTTGCCGCACCCCGTCCGCCCAAAGCGGACGGGGTGTTTTTTGCCGCCGCGGATTGGCAGAACCGCACGGTTCCACGTATGCTGTAAAGGGGTGCGCCTCAACATCTTGATCTTGAGTGTGAACTATGGCAAGCTTTACCAACTTCGCCACGCTTTCCTATAACGGCGGCACAACAAACTCGAACATTGTCACCGGCGAGATCCTCGAAGCTCTCACCGCCGTCAAGACGGCGGTTTCGGCAAACTATTCGGCGGGAGACCGCATCACCTACGCTCTCTCGCTCGTGAACACCGGCACAGCGGCCGTCACGGACTATACCGTCACCGATAATCTCGGCGGCTATACCGTCGACGCAAACACCGTCTACCCGCTCGCCTACAACACCGGAACGGTGCGCTATTATATTAACGGCGTTTTGCAGACAGCGCCGACCGTCACCGCCGGACCGCCGCTCACCGTGACCGGACTCACGATCCCCGCGGGCGGCAGCGCCGTACTCATCTATGAGACGACCGCGACGCCCGTCGCACCGCTCGCAACGGGCAGCTCGATCACGAACACCGCGACGATCACCGGCGGCGGTCTCACAAACCCGATCACCGCGCAGGCGACGGTGGAGACCGCGACCAGCGCCGATCTCACCATCAGCAAAAGCGCTCGCCGACGACCGTTACGGAAAACGGCCAGATCACCTACACGTTTGTCATTTCCAACACCGGCAATACCGAAGCGACGGCGACGGGCAATGTTGTCGTCACCGACACGTTTCGCCCCCATTCTCCGCAACATCGCCGTCACCTACAACGGCACGGCATGGACGGAGGGCACAAACTACACCTACAACGCCGCGACCGGCGTTTTCACAACGCTGGCCGGACAGATCACCGTTCCGGCGGCCACGTTCACGCAGAACACAGACGGGACGTTCACCGTCACGCCCGGCACGGCCACACTCGTCATCACCGGCACAGTCGACCATTCACCATACAAACGATTCCGTCCCCGGCTTCGGCCGGGACTTTCCTTACCGAAAAAGGCACTTCCCGTTCCGGTGTTTCCATGGTATAATAGCCGCAATTTGCGCCTTTCGACAAACTGTGCACATATTGGACGGAGTAAGAGAGACTTATGGAAAAGAAAACCTTTATCTTACCTGCGAGCGGACGTGGGTGTACGACACGCTCATATTCGCCGCCGGTATCCTCGGCTCGTATACCTATATGCTCTGCGGCGGCATTTTCTGCAACGCGCAAAAACCGGCAACATTGTCCTTCTCGGCATCGCGCTCGGCACGCGGAGCTGGACAAGCGCCCTGTACTATGTTATCCCGATCTCCGCCTATGCGCTCGGCGCGTTCATTTCCGAGCTCATCCCTGACGATGAAGCACCGCTTCCATATCCGCTGGGAAACGATCCTCGTCGCGGTCGAGATCGTATTCGTCGCCGTGCTCGGAGCGCTTCCGGCATCGACGCCGGTGCAGGTCTTTCAGGTGTCCATCAACTTTATCGCCTCCATGCAATACAACACGTTCCGCAACTCCGAGGGCGTGCCGATGGCCACAACGTTCGCCACCAACCACGTCCGTCAGCTCGGCATCGGTCTTGCCAAGGAGCTGCACCGCCGCCACGGTGACACGTCTCACCGCCGCGTTCTCAAGCGGCATTTTTCCATGGTCCTCTTCTTCCTCGCCGGAACGATCCTCGGCGCAGTAGCGTGCATTTTCCTTGGCCGCCGGGCGATCTGGGTCGCAGCGCCCCTACGCCATCGTTTTCGTTGCCTTTCTCCACGCCGACCTCACCTCGGAAAAAGAGTGGCTGGAGCGCGATCCCGCGGGACACTGAGCAGCGGCGCACGTTTTTCTTGCTTTCGATCATTTCGCGCTATAATGCGCTAAATTGTAAATGCAGGAGAAATATATTATGTCCGGATACCATAAAACGAAGTTTACGCCCTTCTCAACGACAAGGGCATTCCTTACGAAGCCGTTGAGCACGAAGCGGTATTCACAATGGAGGAGATGGAACGTGCCGGGATCGATGCTCATGGCTGCATCTGCAAAAACCTCTTTCTGCGCGACGCAAAGGGCCGGCAGCATTATCTCGTGACCGTCCCTGATGAGCGGCGGGTCGATCTCAAATGGCTCTCGGCAGCGCTTAGCTCCTCAAAGCTCAGCTTTGCCTCCCGCCGAACGGCTCGATACATACCTGAAGCTCCTGCAGGGCAGTGTTTCCCCGCTTGGGATTCTCAACGATGAGAGCCGCCCGTTATCTTCGCCGCAGATGCCGCGCTTGCCTCGCTGCCAGCGATCGGCGTTCACCCGAACGATAATACCGCCACGGTATTTCTTTCCTTTGCCGATCTCCGACGGATCATTGAAGCGCACGGCAACAGCGTCGTTCTCATCGATTTTTCCGTCTGCCCGCCGCAAACGTGATCTTCCGCCCCGCTCCCGGCATGCGCAGTGCCGGAAGCGGGGCTTTTGCGCCGATGGGATTTCAGCGATTTTACAAGCATTTCTTTGCCTTGTTAAAGAATTTGATGTATATCTGCTCTTGAAAATCCGACCGACGCGCTGTAGAATCTCTCCATAATTTTTACCGGAACGAAGCCCGGCATACTGCCCGGCGCTTCTCCCTTTGCGGGGCCGGAGTTTCGCGGTTCCGCCCCTCGGCGGGACCGCGCTCTTTATTCTGCTGCGAACGGATGGGTTTGGCCATGGCAAAAAAGAGGATCCTCGGAGCGATCGGTTTGGGACACGTAGGCGCGCATGTCGCTTACGCGCTCGCCGTACAGGGTATTGCAGACGAACTGATATTGATCGACAAAACGCACAGAAGCTCGCAAGCGAAATACAGGATCTGCGCGATGCCGCAGCGTATCTCCCGCACCGCGTCAGCTTTCAGGCCGGGGAGTTTTCCGATCTCGGCGAATGCGACGATCGTCAACTGTGTTGAAAGATCGAGCTTCTCGCGAATCGCACGACCGTACCACAGAGATGGATTTCACGATCCCGGCGGTGCGCGGCTTTGCCGAAAAAATTAAAAAAGCGGCTTTAACGGCGTTGTTATCAACATCACCAATCCCTGCGACATCGGAACGCATGAGCTTGCTCTGGGGCGCTTCCCAAAGGGCGCGTATTCGGCACCGGCACCGGGCTGGACACCGCGCGGCTTCTCGAGCGCGCTGGCCCGGCAGACCGGCATCGACCACAAGTCGATCACGTGCTACATGCTCGGCGAACACGGAAATAAGCAATTTGCCCCATGGTCTTGCGTCAGCTTCCGCGGTATGCCGCTGGATGTCTGGGCAAAAACGGACGAACGGTTCCGGTTTTGACCGCGAGTCGCTGCAAAGAATCCATCGGCGGCGGATGGGTCACATTCTCGGAAAATACTGCACCGAATACGGCATTGCGACCACGGCCGCGCGCATGGCGCATCTCGTCCTGCACGACGAAAAGGCCATCATGCCCGCCAGCGCCGAGCTCTGCGGCGAATACGGCGAGTCCGGCCTGTTTGCCGGAGTCCCCTGCGTGCTCGGCGCAAACGGCATGGAGCAGATTGTCGAGCTGCCGCTCACGGCAGAAGAGCAGGCGCAGTTCCACGCCTGCTGCGACGGCATCCGCGCCAACATGGAGCATTGGAAAGACATCCGCAATATCTGAAAAGAGGAGCTTCATTATGAACATTACAATCACTAAAAAAGAGAACCCCGGAAAGCTGCCGGAAACGGATGAGCTCGGCTTCGGAAAATATTTTACCGATCATATGTTTCTCATGGACTATTCCGATACCGACGGCTGGCACAATGCGCGCATCGTCCCCTTCGGGCCGGTCAGCATGTCGCCCGCCGCGGGCGTACTGCACTACGGCGCGGAGGTGTTTGAAGGACTGAAAGCCTACCGGTGCCCGGACGGCGGCGTGCAGCTTTTCCGCCCCTGGGAAAACATGGCGCGGCTGAATCGCTCGTGCGACCGTATCGGTCTGCCGCGGATCAATGAGGGAGGACGGGCTGCAGGCGATCCGGGAACTGGTGCGCGTAGATGAGCGCTGGGTTCCCTCCGAGCCGGGTACGTCGCTCTATATCCGTCCGTTCCTGTATTCCACGAATCCGACACTCTCTCTGCACGGCGTCTATTCGGCGACGTTTGCCGTCATTCTCTCCCCTTCCGGGAACTACTTCAAAAATGGGCTGAAGCCCGTCCCCATCATGGTGGAGACCGAAGACGTCCGCGCCGTCCGCGGCGGCACCGGTGAGGCAAAATGCGGCGGGAACTACGCCGCTGCCAACCGCGCCGCGGATAAAGCCGCCGAAAAAGGCTATGCGCAGGTTTTGTGGCTTGACGGCGTCGAGCGGAAATATGTGGAAGAGGGCGGCGGTATGAACGTGATGTTCAAGATCAACGGCACCGTTGTAACGCCCATGCTCACGGGCTCCATTCTTCCCGGCATCACGCGCAAATCCTGCATTGAGCTGCTGCGCAGCCAGGGTATTCCGTGGAGGAGCGGCTCATCAGCGTGGACGAGCTCTTCGCGGCCGCGAAAGCCGGCACGCTGGAGGAAGCGTGGTGCGTCGGCACCGCGGCGGTCATCTCCCCGATCGGCGAGCTTGCCTGGAACGGGGAAAAAATACGAAATCAACGGCAACAAGATCGGTCCGCTCTCGCAGATGCTCTACGATGAGCTGACCGGCATCCAGAGAGGCACCAGGCCCGATCCCTTCGGCTGGGTCGACCGTGAACCAGATGCCAAGTGTCTGGTGTGAGCGCGTGTTCGCGCCCTGGGGTGACATGGAGGCCGAAATGCGCCGCGCGGGCATCCCGCTCTACGCGCTCGAGAGCGGCGACCCCGTCAGCGAATTTGACGTCGTGGCGTTCTCGCTTGGCTATGAGATGGCGTATCCCGCCGTGCTCAATATGCTCGACCTGGCCGGCATCCCGCTGCGCAGCGCTGACCGGCCGGACCTGACGCCGCTTGTGATCGCGGGCGGCACGGCCTGCAGCAATCCGGAGCCAATGGCCCCGTTTTTCGACCTCATGATCATCGGCGAGGGCGAGGAAGTCAACAATGAGGTGCTGGCGTTGTTCCGGCAGGCGCAGAAGGAAGGCTGGAGCAAGACGCAGTTTCTCGAAGCGGCGTCAAGGATCCAGGGCGTGCTCATTCCGTCGTTCTACGTCCCGCATTGGAATCCGGACGGCACACTGCACGACCTGACCCCGACGCACGGCGCGCCCGCGCGCGTGACCAAGCGCATCATTCAGGATCTCGACGCCTGTTATTATCCGACGGACCCCATCGTGCCGAGCACGGAGATCGTGCACGACCGTGTGAACGTGGAGCTGTTTCGCGGCTGCATCCGTGGCTGCCGCTTCTGTCAGGCGGGGTATGTCTACCGCCCGGTGCGCCCGCGCAAACCGGAGACGATCATCCGTCAGGGCATCGAATCGCTCAAAAACACCGGCTATCAGGAGGCGACGCTCCTGTCGCTCTCGAGCAGCGACTACCGCCCGCTCGACGAGGTGTGCGACGGGCTGCTGGAATACTGCGAGCCGCGCAGTATGAGCCTCGCGCTGCCGTCGCTGCGCGCGGACAACTTTTCCATGGACATCATGAGCCGCCTGCAGAAGGTGCGCAAGGGCGGCCTGACCTTCGCACCCGAGGCCGGCACGCAGCGCTTGCGCGACGCGATCAATAAAAACGTGCGCGAGGAGGATCTGCTCCATTCCTGCCAAGTCGCCTTTGAGGGCGGGTGGAACGGTGTGAAGCTCTACTTCATGCTCGGCCTGCCGACGGAGACGGATGAGGACGTACTCGGCATCGCGGAGCTCGCCAATCAGGTGCTGCACACATGGCGTATGCACGCGACGAACAAGGCCCGCGGTGTGCGCATCACAGTCAGCACATCGTGCTTCGTGCCGAAGCCGCACAGCCCCTTCCAGTGGGAGACGCAGGTGACGATGGACGAGTACAAGCGCAAGGTGCAGCTCCTGCGCGAGAGCATCAGGGCCAAGAGCGTGACTTACAACTGGCACGACCCGGATACCAGCTTCGTCGAGGCCGTGCTCTCGCGCGGCGACCGGCGCATTGCCGACGTCATCGAAGAGGTCTGGCGCCGCGGCGGCAAGCTTGAGGCGTGGGGCGACTATTTCTCGTTCGACCGCTGGATGGCGGCCATGGACGCCTGCGGCGTCGACCCGATGTTCTATGCCTGCCGCGAGCGCGGAAGGATGAGTTCCTGCCGTGGGACATTGTGTGGACATGGGTGTGCGCCGCGCGCACCTGTGGCACGAGCGCGAGCAGGCCTACAAGGCCGAGCTCTCGCCTGACTGCCGCAAGCAGTGCACCGGCTGCGGTGCGCTCGCACTCATGACGGAAGGGGGCAAGTGCGATGCCTGAAAAGCTGAGACTGCGCTTTGAAAAGACCGGCCGTGCGATCTACATCTCGCACCTCGACCTCATGCGCACGATGCAGCGCGTGTTTCTGCGCGCCGACTGCCCGCTGAAATATTCCGAGGGCTTCAATCCCCACGCGCTCATCTCCATCCTGCTGCCGCTGTCCGTCGGACTGCGCGCCGGACGGCGGCCGCTTCTGCCGCACGGCGCTTTATCGCGCCGACGGAACGCCTTACCGATAATTTCCAAATTTCTTAAATTAGGTGTTGACATTTTTCAAAGGCATGATATAATAACACTTGCCTTTGACATGCGGGAGTGCTGGAATAGGTAGACAGGCAGGCTTGAGGTGCCTGTGTCCAACCATAGACGTGAGAGTTCAAGTCTCTTCTCCCGCACCAATCAGCACAACAGTTTATCTGTTGTGCTGATTTTTTTTCTGGTTGATACGCTTTTTAGATTCTAAATCAAATGTTGGGTGGGCAATCCAGGAGGGATGAGCTGCACCCATTTTTATTATAGAATCAAAAAATACGCTATTGGGAATGCGGATACTGCGGAGATTTAGGGATCCATCTGCTCATGGTCTTTCCCTCCCGTTGATTTCTCTGATCATAGCCGTGAAATAACAGTTCAACTTGCATTAAACATGC
>VOFG01000591.1_pt1 | contig 22001 bp, 40 predicted proteins | sample 5384171 | NCBI WGS metagenome assembly VOFG01 (sample SAMN12384726, study PRJNA508395) | human gut metagenome | isolation source: healthy gut F | host: Homo sapiens | reverse complement strand
TCGTAACGATCGCCTGTGGCGCAATCTCCGGTTTCCATTCACTCGTTGGTTCAGGAACTACCTCGAAACAGCTTGACAATGAGAAAATGCCCGCCCGATCGCATACGGCGGTATGCTGATTGAGTGTACACTTGCAATCGTATCTCTGTGTGCAGTCGGCTACATCTGGTCCAGATACGCAGACGGAACCACCGTTGTTCCGACCGCTGTATTTGCAACCGGTATCTCCGAGATGGTAGCAACCATTCCGGGACCTGGCGGATCGACCCATGTACTGTACTCTCTGCTGGTTCTGACTGTATCGGTATTCTGTCTGACCTCTCTGGATACAGCGACCCGTCTGGCACGTTTCATGTTCCAGGAGTTCTGGCTTGAGCCGGGACAGACTTACAAAGAGGCAACCGGCTACAAAGCCGTTCTGACCAATCCGGTTGTATCAACCGTTATCACCGTAGTACTCGGCATCGGCCTTGGCCTGACCGGTTATTCAAAAATCTGGCCGCTGTTCGGTGCATCCAACCAGCTGCTGGCAGCCATCGGACTTCTTGCTGTTGCCACCTGGCTTGGAAAAGTCGGCAAAAACAACAAAAATGTTCCTGTTCCCGATGGTATTCATGCTGATCGTAACCATCACATCCCTTGTACAGACCCTGATCGCAAACTTCAAGGGCCTTGGCGCAGGCGTTGGCATCGGCTGGTGCGTAGCACGTATCGTGCTGGCAGGCCTGCTTGTCATCCTGGCGCTGATCCTGGCTGTCGATGGATTCAAGACTCTGGCAAATCAGAAAAAAGCAAAATAATGTGATTACAAAAGGCTCCCCGGATAAAAACAGGGGGTCTTTTTTTGTGACAGGGTTCTTGTGTTTGCGTCACATACGGTATAATGATCGCAAGTTATTTCAGCGTGAAAGAAGGAAAACGGTTATGAAAAAATTGTATTTGGCAACAGGAAACGCCGGCAAAATGAAAGAAAATCCGTGAAATCCTTGCGGATCTGCCGGTGGAAATTTATTCGATGAAAGAAGCCGGCATTTCGGTCGAGATCGATGAGAACGGCAAAACCTTTGAGGAGAATGCAAAAATCAAAGCACAGACCGTTGCCGGATGCACAGACGGCGACATGATCGTGCTGGCGGATGACTCCGGTCTGGAAGTAGATGCCTTAAACGGCGAGCCTGGTGCCTATTCGGCAAGATATATGGGAGAGGATACGTCCTACCGCATCAAAAATCAGAGCCTCGTTGACCGCCTGGAGGGCGTGCCGGTGGAAAAAGAACGGCACGATTCGTCTGTGTGATTGCAGCCGCCTTCCCGGATGGAACAGTCTGTACCACCAAAGGAACGATCGAGGGAAAAATCGGTTACGAGGAACGCGGGAGAACGGTTTTGGCTATGACCCGATTTTCTATCTGCCGGATATGAGCCGCACGACCGCAGAACTTTCTCCGGAAGAGAAAAACGCAGTCAGCCACAGAGGGAAAAGCACTGGCGGCGATGAAAGAACAGATTGCATCATATTTGAAATAAGAAGAGGGAAGAGAATGAGTATGAAATTTCTGATAGTGAGCGATACCCATGGACGGATGTATAACCTCGAGGAGGCCATGGAACGTGGGAGTTCGACGGCATGATCCACTGCGGTGACGTGGAAGGGATGGATGACCTGATCAAATCCAAGGTAAACGGCCCGTGCTATATGGTCATGGGAAATAATGACTGGTTTTCAGACCTCCCGGCGGAGATTCAGGTGAACATTGATGATTACCGTGCCTTTATCACACACGGTCATAACTACGGCGTATCGCTCGGCCTGGAGGGAATCTATGCGGAGGCGCTTTCCAGGGGTGTGGATATCGTACTGTTCGGCCATACGCACCGGCCGGTCGCAGAAAAAGCGTGGAAATCTCTGGATTGTCAATCCGGGCAGCCTCACGTATCCGCGTCAGATGGGAAGAAAACCAAGCTATGCCATGCTGACGATCAACGAAGAGCATGAGCTTTCGGTGGAAATCATACAATTTAGGTGTTGACAGATGAGAAAAGATATGATAAGATCTTTTTGTTGTCCGGTGAGAACAAAACAACACAAAAAACATTTTGAAAAAATGAAAAAAGTGTTGACAAACCGAAAACAATGTAATATAATAAATCTTGCGTCGAGCGCGAAAAACAAACGCAAATCGGGAAACCTTGTTTACGGGGTGTGGCTCAGCTTGGCTAGAGCGCCTGGTTTGGGACCAGGAGGCCGCAGGTTCGAATCCTGTCACCCCGATGTCGTGCGGGTGTAGTTCAATGGTAGAACACCAGCCTTCCAAGCTGGATACGTGGGTTCGATTCCCATCACCCGCTTGCTGCTGACAATTTTGTAGAAAAGCTGTGTGTCTTGTAGCTCAGTTGGATAGAGCAACGGCCTTCTAAGCCGTGGGTCGGGGGTTCGAATCCTCCAAGCACGCTTCACTAAAATTAAATAGTGAAAAAGACTGTAAGTCGTAATTATGGTGGGTATAGCGCAGTTGGTTAGCGCGCCAGATTGTGGCTCTGGAGGCCCAGGGTTCGAATCCCTGTATCCACCCTGCCTGCAAGGCAGAAACATTGGGCTATCGCCAAGCGGTAAGGCACAGCACTTTGACTGCTGCATTCGCTGGTTCGAATCCAGCTAGCCCAGTTGGATGCAAAAGATATGGAGCATTAGCTCAGTTGGTAGAGCACTTGACTTTTAATCAAGTTGTCCGGGGTTCGAATCCCCGATGCTGTGCCTTTCGGCGTGTGGGTTCGAGTCCCACTAACCGCAGAAAAATCCACAACAGTAAAATGACAAAAATCAGATTCTAAATAATTGCAGCAAAAAATATTCGCGCATCAAATATCTTAAAAACTCCAAACAGAACCGAAAATCAAATAGAGAATAGATAGAGGAAAAATGGTATGACAAGAGAAAAGTATGAGTCATTGCCTTTGAGCATGCTGAAAGCGCTGGCAAAATCCAGAAACATGAAGGGGATTTCCACCCTGCGGAAAGAAGCGCTGATTGAGCGGATGCTGGAAGAAGATCAGAAAGAAAACCAGAAAAACATGGAAGAGCCGGCGGTTCTAAAAGAGGAAAAAAGACGGAAACTGTACAGGATCAGAATCAGGAACCGCAGGAAAAGCGGGAGGATGGTATGGAGCGCCAGAATCGGGAAAACTCGGAAAACGGCACCGCGCGCCCGTACCAGAGACCGCGGTATGTCCGCCGGGAAGAGCGCAGTGAAAACGGACAGCGCCAGGAGTACCGTCCAAGAGCGCCGCGTTTCAATGAGCGTAGATTTCAGGAACCACGGAATTATAATCAGAATAACCGTGAGGAAGAGCAAAGACAGGAGCCGCGTCAGGAAGCAGGGCAGGAAATGAGACAGGAGCCGCTGCGTCAGGAAGCAAGACCAGAGACGAGACAGGAACCGCGTCAGGAAACCAGCACGCTCGACAGCGGCCAGGAGGCCTGCGGCATCCTCGAGGTCATGCCGGACGGATTTGGATTTATCCGCTCCGACAACTATATGCCGGGCGACAGCGATGTCTACGTTTCCCCGTCCCAAATCCGCCGTTTCGGACTGAAAACGGGAGATATCATCCGCGGAAACACGAGAGTAAAGTCCGCAACCGAAAAATTCAGCGCCCTTTTATACTTAAAGAGCGTCAACAATCTGCCGCTCGACCAGATCATGCGCCGCGGCAATTTCGAAGATATGACACCGGTATTCCCGGATGAGCGGCTACGCCTTGAACGCCCGGGCGGAAGCATGGCGATGCGGATCGTGGATCTTGTAAGTCCGATCGGAAAAGGCCAGCGAGGCATGATCGTCTCCCCGCCGAAAGCCGGAAAAACGACGCTTTTGAAGGATGCGGCAAAAATCCATCCTGCTGAACAACCCGGAGATGTATCTAATCATCCTTCTGATCGACGAGCGGCCGGAGGAGGTCACCGACATCAAAGAAGCGATCCAGGGCTCCAATGTGGAGGTTATTTATTCCACGTTTGATGAGCAGCCGGAGCACCACAAACGCGTGTCCGAGATGGTCATTGAGCGCGCGAAACGTCTTGTGGAGAGTAAAAAGACGTTACGATCTTCATCGACAGCATCACACGTCTTGCCAGAGCTTACAACCTGACCGTTCCGCCGAGCGGCCGTACCCTTTCCGGCGGTCTCGATCCGGCAGCACTCTACATGCCGAAACGGTTTTTCGGCGCGGCCAGAAACATGCGCGAGGGCGGAAGCCTGACGATTCTTGCAACGGCGCTTGTGGACACCGGAAGCAAGATGGACGATGTCGTTTACGAGGAATTCAAAGGCACCGGAAACATGGAACTCGTGCTCGACCGGAAACTGCAGGAACGCCGCGTCTTCCCGGCCATCGACATAGCCAAATCGGGAACAAGAAGAGAAGATCTGCTTCTGACACCAGATGAGCAGGGAGGCCGTTTACAATATGCGGAAAGCATTAAACGGCATGAAATCCGAGGAAGCCGTGGAACATATTCTGAACATGTTTGACCGTACCAGAAACAACGGCGAACTGATTCAAATTTTAAAAAGAAACAAAAAATAGTATAAGGCTTGCAATTTTCAAAATTGTGTGATACAATGAGAAAGCTGTGCAAGGTTGATGAGATTTTGTCAGCCTGAAATACGAAATCATCAGAGTAAATCTGAGAAGATAACAATATTAAGAAGAGGTGAATAAAATGAGAGAAGGAATCCATCCAGAATACCATCAGGCAACTGTTACCTGCAACTGCGGAAATACTTTCGTAACAGGTTCTACCAAGAAAGAGATCCACGTTGAGATCTGTTCTAAATGCCATCCGTTCTACACTGGCCAGCAGAAAGCTGCTGCAGCTCGTGGACGTATCGAGAAGTTCAACAAGAAATACGGCATGAAATAAGAATTGAATCAAGCAAGATGAAAAACGGGCTGAGGTTGGAAGATCTCAGCCCGTTCTTGCGTTACGGATGCAGAAAATCCCCTTTGAGGAGGTAAACGTAAATTATGAAATCATCCAATTGGCGGCCAGGCCGTGATGGAAGGCGTCATGATGATGAACAAGGACCGCTATTCCGTCGCAGTACGCCGGCCGGACGGGGAGATTGAGGTTAAAGTAGAGCAGCACAAGCCGCTGACGAAGCACAAGGAGCTCTTAAAAGTTCCGATTCTGCGCGGTGTCTTCAGCTTTAAGCCGATTCGATGATCGTCGGCATGAGTTCCCTTATGTACTCCGCTTCGTTCTATGAGGACGAGGAGGAGGAAAAGAAAAAGCCGGCGACGAAAGAGGAAGAGGAGCAGCAGAAAAGCGAAAAAAGAAAAGACAGACAGGCTGATGATGTACGGAACCGTTACATTTTCCGTTGTCATCGCCGTCGTTCTCTTTCTGATGGTGCCGTACTTCCTGTCCGAACTGCTGCACAAAGCGGGGCCGGAACGACACTGACCGCGGTGGCAGAGGCCTTTGTGCGTGTGGCACTGTTCCTCGGCTATCTGGCAGCCATTTCCCGTATGGAAGACATTCAGCGCGTGTTCATGTACCACGGCGCCGAGCATAAATGCATCAACTGCTTAGAGCATGGTCTTGTACTCAACGTGGAGAACGTCAGAAAGAGTTCCAAGGAACATAAGCGCTGCGGAACGAGCTTTCTTATGTACGTCATCGTCATCAGCATCATCTTTTTCATGTTCATCCGGGTCGATTCCCGGTGCTGAAAATTGTGATCCGCCTGCTTCTCATTCCGGTGATCGCGGGCGTTTCGTATGAAATTATCCGCCTGGCGGGAAAAAGTGACAATAAACTGGTCAACCTGATCAGTAAACCGGGCCTGATGCTGCAGCGCCTGACGACGCGCGAGCCGGATGCCGAGATGGCAGAGGTTGCGATCGCCGCTGTGGAGGCTGTGTTTGACTGGAGAGCGTACCTGAACGAAAACTTTGGTTATACGTACCCGGCCAAAACCGAAAAGAAAGAACATGAGGAGCCGTGACCGATGAGTGTGCACGATAGAAAAAACTTGAAATCTGCACTGGAATCCGCTATTCTGTACTTACAAAAAGCAGGGGGTGGAGGAAGCCCGGCAGGACGCATGGCTTTTACTGGAGTATGTCTGCGGGATCAGCCACAGCACCTACTTTGTACACAGTGAAGATGAAATGCCAAAAGAACAGCAGGAGCAGTACGAAGCGCTGGTCAGAAAGCGCGGCGAACACATTCCGCTGCAGCAGCTGACCGGAGAGGCGTGGTTCTACGGAATCCCGTTTTTTGTGAATGAGCATGTACTGATTCCGCGGCAGGACACCGAGATTCTTGTGGAGGAAGCGCTCCGCGGCCTTCCAAAAGATGCACGGATTCTCGATCTCTGCACCGGTTCGGGATGCATCCTCATATCGCTTCTTGTGACGAGAGAGGACTGCACGGGAATCGGCGCGGATCTCTCCGAGAAAGCCTTACAGGTTGCGGAAAAGAACGGCGCACAGGCGGGCGGACGGGCATCGTTCGTAAAGAGCAACTTATTTGAAAACATCGAGGGAACCTTCGATGTGATCGCAAGCAATCCGCCGTATATCCGCACGGATGTGATTGAAAACGCTGATGCCGGAGGTGCGCGACCATGAGCCGCGGATGGCACTCGACGGCAGTGCGGACGGTCTTGTCTTTTACCGGAAGATTACAGAGCAGGCAGGAAGCTATTTAAAAGAGGGCGGAAAGCTCTGTTTTGAAATTGGATACGATCAGGGAGATGAAGTGCGGGAGCTGATGGAAACCCACGGCTTTGCCGATGTACAGGTTCTGAAAGATCTGGCAGGCCTGGACCGCGTGGTGACCGGTATCTGGCACAAAAACCCTGACAGAAATGAATTTTAATTTTGACACCATAATGACATCATAAACAGACGAAAACAGTAAAAAGGAGCAGTCATTTTATGTTTGATAAACTTGATGATATCCTCATGCGTCTCGAGGAGGTACTGAATCAGTTAAGCGAGCCGGACGTCGCTGCCGATGCAGCGAAGTTCCAGAAGCTGATGAAGGAGCAGGCAGAACTCCAGCCGATCGCAGACGCATATAAGGACTATAAAACACAGAAACAGACCATCGAAGAGAGCCTGATGCTTCTCGAGGAGGAATCCGACGAAGAGATGCGCGAAATGCTGAAAGAAGAACTCTCCGATGCGAAAAAACGCGTAGAGGAGCTGGAGCAGGAGCTCAAAGTCCTGCTTCTGCCGAAAGACCCGAACGATGACAAGAACGTTATCGTAGAGTTCCGCGCAGGTGCCGGCGGAGACGAGGCGGCACTCTTTACCGCAGAAATCTGCCGTATGTACATCAAATACGCAGAGAGCCGCGGCTGGAAAAACAGAGCTGACCAGCGCCGATGAAGACGGAATCGGCGGCTTTAAAGACGCAACACTTCTGATCAACGGAGCAGGCGCGTACTCCCGGATGAAGTACGAGAGCGGCACGCACCGCGTACAGCGTGCCGGAAACCGAGTCCGGCGGAAGAATCCATACCTCAACCATGACCGTAGCGATCATGCCGGAGGTGGACGACGTCGAAGTACAGATCGACCCGAAAGATTACAAATTCGATGTATTCCGTGCTTCCGGAAACGGCGGCCAGTGTGTCAATACGACCGACTCAGCAGTCCGTCTGACCCACTTCCCGAGCGGCATCGTCATTTCCTGCCAGGATGAAAATCACAGTTAAAGAATAAGGACAAGGCACTGAAGATTCTGCGTGCCCGTCTGTACGACTTAGAGCAGCAGAAACAGCACGATGAGATGGCCGAGCTTCGAAAAGAGCCAGGTCGGAACGGGAGACCCGCTCCGAGAAGATCCGTACGTACAACTTCCGCAGGGACGTGTGACGGATCACAGAATCAAACTGACCTTATACAAACTGGACGCCATCATGAACGGCGATCTGGATGAAATCATCGACAGTCTGATTGCAGCCGATCAGGCCGCAAAGCTGAGCAGCATGCAGGAAGAAGCATAATAATAAACGCTGCGAATCACGATTGGTCTACAGGATCGATTGTTGATAGAATAAACAAGAGAAAAAAGGGGGAAAAGAGAAAGGAAAACGCTATGAAGAAAACAGCACTTGTGATCATGGCAGCCGGAATCGGCAGCAGATTTGGAAAGGGAATCAAACAGCTTGAGCCAGTAGGACCAAACGGGGGAGATCATCATGGATTATTCCATCCACGATGCACTGGAAGCCGGCTTCAACAAAGTAGTCTTCATCATCCGCAAGGATCTGGAGAAAGATTTCAAGGAAAGTCATCGGCAACCGCATCAGCAAAATCACAGAGGTGGAATATGCATTCCAGGAGCTCGATGATCTGCCGGCAGGCTTTGCAAAACCGGAAGGCCGTACCAAACCGTGGGGAACCGGCCAGGCCGTTCTTGCCTGCAAAGGTCTTGTAAAAAGAGCCGTTTGCTGTTATCAATGCTGATGACTATTACGGAAAAGATCCGTTCGTAAAACTGCACGACTACCTTGTACAGGAGCATGATGTGGATGAAGTTATGCCGATCTCCATGGCAGGATTCGTGCTTGAAACACCTTAAGTGACAACGGCGGTGTTACAAGAGGTGTCTGCGTCGTTGATGAAAACGGAAACCTGACCGGTGTCAACGAGACGAAAACATCGTAAAGACCGCAGAGGGCGCAGGCGTCGAAAAAGAAGACGGAACGGTTGATCCGATCGACAAAACTCCTTGTTTCCATGAACATGTGGGGGACTGCAGCCAGGAGTTCATTGATCTTCTGGAGAAAGGCTTTGTTGAATTCCTTTCTGCACAGAAAGAGGGAGATGTAAAAGGCGAGTACCTCCTTCCGATCTACATCGACGAGCTGCTGCACGCAGGAAAAGCAGAAGTAAAAGTTCTTCCGACCGACGCAGAGTGGTTCGGCGTAACGTATCAGGAAGACAAAGCTTCCGTAACAGAAGCATTCCGCAAACTGATTGCGGACGGCGTATACAGCGAGAAGCTGTACGACTAATTACGATATTTTGTTATTTGAGTGAATAACCAGAAAAAGCGTGTTTTGAATGATTGCAAAAATTTCAGACACGCTTTCTGCCCGAAAGGGGAAAGGAGCATACCATGGGTAAATATTTTGAACAGATGGATTTCGCGGAGAAGCAAACATTGATCTGACGGTTGAGCATGCATATAAAGTGGAAGATTCCTCGGATGGTATTTCGGAAAAGACCACAAAGCGCAGATCGTCATTGGAAAAGACACGAGACGCTCCAGCTATATGTTCGAATATTCGCTGGTAGCAGGACTGACCGCATCGGGAGCAGACGCTTATCTGCTGCATGTAACGACCACCCCGAGCGTTTCCTATGTTGTCCGTACCGAAAACTTTTGACTGCGGAATTATGATCTCCGCCAGCCACAACCCGTTCTATGACAACGGAATCAAAGTCATCAATGGCCTGGGACAGAAACTGGAAGCCGACATCGAAGCGCAGATCGAAGCCTACATCGACGACGGAACACCGAAGATCCCGTTCGCAACGAGAGAAGACATCGGACGCACCGTGGATTTTGCAGCCGGAAGGAACCGCTACATTGGACACCTGATCTCGATTCCGACAAAATCCTTTAAAAACATGAGAGTCGGACTCGACTGCTCCAACTGAAGTGCCTCTTCCGTAGCCAAGAGCGTGTTTGATGCCATCGGCGCCAAGACATATGTGATCCACAACGAGCCGGACGGAACAAACATCAACTGCGGCTGTGGTTCCACCCACATCGAAGAGCTTCAGAAATATGTAAGAGAAACACCTCGATGTCGGATTTGCCTACGACGGAGACGCAGACCGCTGCATCGCTGTCGATGAGCTGGGAAATGTGGTAGACGGAGACCTGATCATGTATGTCTGCGGTAAATACTTAAAAGAAAAAGGCCAGTTAAACGGAGATACGATCGTGACCACGATCATGTCAAACCTCGGTCTTTACAAAGCGTGTGACCGCGCCGGTATCCGGTATGAGAAGACGGCAGTCGGCGACAAATACGTGTGCGAGAACATGATGGCAAACGGCTATTCTCTCGGCGGAGAGCAGTCCGGCCACATCATTTTCAGCAAGCACGCGACGACCGGTGACGGAATCCTCACATCCCTGATGGTGATGGAAGTGCTGATAGATAAGAAACTCCCGCTCAGCACCCTGACAGCCGAGGTAGTGATTTACCCGCAGCTCTTAAAGAATGTCCGGGTTGCCAACAAAGCAGCTGCAAAAGGCCAACCCGGCAGTACAGAAAGCAGTAGAAGACGTAGCAGAGGCCCTGGGCGATGACGGACGCATCCTCGTAAGAGAGAGCGGCACCGAGCCGGTGATCCGTGTCATGGTGGAAGCACCGGACGACGCAACGTGTGCAAAATACGTAGACCAGGTTGTTTCTGTGATGCATAAAGAAGGACTTGTGACAGAATGAAAAAAGACTGGTAATCTTTTTCTGGCGGCGGCAATGGTGCTTGGCGGCTGTGAAAAATAAAAATTCAAAGCTTTATAAAAAGCGGGCATCGAGGCGCTCGAACAGAAGGACTACGTAACGTCGATTGCGATGCTGGAGGGAGCCGTAAAGGCAGGCGACCGACTGGCGGAGAGCTACCGGTCGCTCGGCATCGCTTATCTGAAAAGCCAGGAGTATGACAAGGCAAAAGAGGCTTTCAAGAGCAGTCTTTCGAGCATGAAGCACAAAGACGCGGAGTTTTCGCGCGATGTCATGTATTACGAGGCGGAAACCTGCGTACAGGCCGGAGATCTGGATGGAGCCATTGAGATCTGCACCAATATTCAGGAAGAAAAGGCCGATGCCGATGCGCTGTTCCTTAGGGGACGTGCGTACTTCCATGGAAGATTACGAAAATGCAGGCGAAGGTGGATTTTGAGCGGCAGTGGAGACAAAGATTATCAGCTCTGCTTTTGACATTTAGAGCTGTATCAGGAGACAGCATGAAGGCGGACGGAGACCGTTACCTCGAAGCGGCAGTGAAGATTGAGCCGAAAACGACCGAGGATTATTATAACATCGGCTGCGCATACTACTATCTGGAGGAGCAGGACGAGGCGGTCAAAGCGTTCTCGAAGGCAATGAAGGACGGCAGTAGCGCGGCGATGGAAATGCTCGGCGAGGTTTACCTTTCCAATGGTCAGAACGACGAGGCGAAAGCACTGTTTTCTTCGTATCTTTCGACAGATGGCTTTGCGGCGGCAGCCAACAACGGGCTGGCGCTCTGCGCACTTGCGGAAAACGACACGGACAGTGCACTCTCGTATATCGAGGAAGGACTCAAAACGGCGGAGGATTCCGACCGGGAAAATCTGCTGTTCAACCAGATTGTATCCTATGAAAAACGGGCGGATTTTGATACCGCGAAGTCGCTGATGGCGGATTTTCTGGCAGCATACCCGGAAAACACCGCGGCGCAGCGGGAAAATACGTTTCTCCAGAACCGATAACAGACGGAGGAAGTTGGATTGTTTGATTTAAGAGAAGAACAGGAGCGCGTGATTCTGGTCGGCGTACAGGAAAACGGCGGCGCAAACGCAGAAGAATCGCTCGACGAGCTGGCGGAACTGGCCAGCACCGCCGGTGCGAAGGTGGAGGGCCGCCTGGTGCAGGTGCGAGGAGGCCATTCATCCGGGAACGTACATCGGAAAAGGAAAATTAGAGGAATTGAAAATTCTGGTGCGCGCCTGCGATGCGACGGGCATCATCTGCGACGATGAGCTTTCCTCGATCCAGTTAAAAGGGCTGGAGGAAGCACTGGAATGCAAGATCATGGACCGTACGCTTTTGATCCTGGATATCTTTGCGGCGCGCGCCGTGAGCAGCGAGGGTAAAATCCAGGTTGAGCTGGCCCAGTTAAAGTACCGTGCGTCCCGACTTTTCCGGCCTTGGCACATCGCTTTCCCGTCTCGGCGGCGGAATCGGTACGAGAGGACCGGGAGAGAAAAAGCTGGAAACCGACCGGCGCCTGATCCGCACGCGTATTACGCAGTTAAAACGTGAGCTTGAGGAAGTACGCCAGCACAGAGAGCTCCTTCGTGAAGGCAGAAAACGTTCCAAAATCCCGGTAGCGGCGCTCGTAGGCTATACGTCAGCGGGGAAAGAGCAGTCTTTTAAATGCACTGACAGGATCGGAAATTCTGGCAGATGCAATGCTGTTTTCCACGCTGGATACGACGACGCGGTCACTGACCCTTCCGGATGGACAGGAAATCCTGCTGACCGATACGGTTGGATTTATCAATAAGCTGCCACATCATCTGATCGATGCTTTCCGCAGTACGCTGGAGGAAGCACGGTATGCCGACTATATTCTCCACGTTGTGGATACGTCAAATCCGCAGATGGAGCTGCAGATGCAGGTCGTGTACGATACGCTGCGGGAACTGAAAGTTGAGGACAAAAGATCGTCACCCTGCTGAACAAGCAGGATAAGCTTCTCGCCCCGATGGTTGTAAAAGATTTCCGGGCAGACGCGAGCCTTGCGGTCTCTGCCAAAACAGGACAGGGACTCGAAGACCTCAAAAAATTTACTCTCCTCGTGGATGATGGAGGGAAAAATCTATATCGAGCGCCTCTATCCGTACGATAAGGCGGGAACGATTTCACTGATCCGCGGATACGGAATTCTGCTCGAAGAAGAATATCTGCCGGAAGGCATCCGCGTAAAAAGCCTATGTACCGAAGGATATCTATCCGAGGGTATAGAGGTATGGCAAGCGGGCTTAAAACGGCAGTACATCCCTTTAAGCGCCGTACAGCGCCGAAAAATGGAATGGACAGAACATAAGTAAAAGTACCATATCTAGTGATGTTAGAAAATTTCACACTAGATATGGTACTTTTACTATTGACAGGGAGAAACATGCTCTGCTATCATATGGTTCAGACACTGCAAAAGTGGAACCTTAAAAAGGCCTTGCAGAAACGGTTGAATTAACAGGAGGGATTCCATGTTTCAGGTAGAAAAGAGAGACGGAACGATTGCAGAGTTCCAGATGAAAAAGATTACCGATGCGATTGGAAAAGCATTCGGCGCAAAAGATATGCAGTTCAGCGATGACATGCTTCAGATGCTGGCACTGCGCGTAACAGCGGACTTTCAGTCCAAGATCAAAGACGGAAAAATTTCAGTGGAGGCAATTCAGGACAGCGTGGAGAACGTGCTGATCCAGTGCGGCTACGCAGAAGTGGCAAAAGCTTACATTCTGTACCGCAAGCAGAGGGAAAAAATCCGCAACATGAAATCGACGATCGTAGACTACAAAGAGATCGTGGACAGCTACGTAAAAGTAGAGGACTGGCGTGTCAAAGAGAATTCGACCGTAACGTATTCTGTCGGCGGTCTGATCTTAAGCAATTCCGGCGCGATCACAGCCAACTACTGGTTATCAGAGATTTATGATGACGAGATCGCCGAGGCACACCGCAACGCGGATATTCACATCCACGACCTGTCGATGCTGACCGGCTACTGTGCAGGATGGTCGTTAAAACAGCTCATCAAAGAAGGACTTGGCGGCATCAACGGAAAGATTACTTCTTCTCCGGCAAGACATCTTTCGGTTCTGTGCAACCAGATGGTCAACTTCCTCGGCATCATGCAGAACGGGTGGGCAGGTGCGCAGGCATTTTCTTCGTTTGATACGTATCTGGCGCCGTTCGTCAAAGTGGACAACTTAAGCTACGGCGAAGTGAAGAAGCATGCATCGAGGCGTTTATCTACGGCGTCAATACACCGAGCCGCTGGGGGAACCCAGGCTCCGTTTTCCAACATCACACTGGACTGGACTGTTCCGGATGACCTGGCAGAACTTCCGGCGATCGTTGGCGGAAAAGAAATGGACTTTAAATACAAAGACTGCAAAAAGAGATGGACATGATCAACAAGGCATTTATCGAGACAATGATCGAGGGAGATGCCAACGGCAGAGGATTCCAGTATCCGATCCCGACCTACTCCATCACAAAAGAATTTGACTGGTCCGATACGGAGAATAACCGTCTGCTGTTCGAAATGACTGCAAAATACGGTACCCCGTACTTCTCCACCTACATCAACAGCGATATGAAACCAAGCGACGTGCGCTCCATGTGCTGCCGTCTCCGCCTGGATCTGCGTGAGCTTCGAAAGAAAACTGGCGGCTTCTTCGGTTCCGGTGAGAGCACAGGTTCTGTCGGCGTTGTCACCATCAATATGCCGCGTATCGCATATCAGTCCAAAGATGAGAAAGAGTTCTACCGCCGTCTCGATCATATGATGGATATTGCCGCACGTTCGTTAAAGACGAAACGTGAGGTCATTACCCGCCTCCTGGACGAGGGACTGTATCCATATACGAAACGGTACCTTGGAACGTTTGAGAACCACTTCTCAACCATCGGTCTGATCGGTATGAACGAGGCCGGCTTAAATGCCGCATGGCTCGGAAAGGGTCTGGAGGATCCGAAGACACAGCAGTTTACGAAAGAAGTTCTGAACCATATGAGAGGCGTCTTTCTGATTACCAGGAGGAGTACGGCGATCTGTACAACCTGGAGGCAACTCCGGCGGAGTCGACCGCATACCGTCTGGCAAAACACGACCGTGCAAAATGGCCGGATATCAAGACCGCAGGCCATGAGGGAGATACCCCGTACTACCCAACAGCTCCCATCTGCCGGTGGACTATACCGAGGATATTTTCTCTGCGCTTGATATTCAGGATGATCTGCAGACGCTGTACACCTCGGGAACTGTCTTCCATGCGTTCCTTGGCGAAAAACTGCCGGACTGGAAAGCAGCAGCTTCCCTTGTGCGGAAGATTGCGAGAACTACAAACTGCCGTACTACACGCTGTCCCCGACGTATTCTGTTTGTGCGAACGACGGCTATCTCGCCGGCGAGCATTTTACATGTCCGATCTGTGGAAAAGAGGACAGAGGTTTACAGCCGTATCACGGGATATTACCGTCCGGTCAAGAACTGGAACGACGGAAAACGCCAGGAGTACAAAACAACAGAACTGTATATGATATCATCCACTCCAAATCGCCGGGCAGAAAATGAAATCGTACGGCGCAGCAGAGAAAACTGGCAGAGCAGGCAGCTGGAAAAGAAGGGCCGAAAGCCGCTGCAGCAGCAGATAAAATCGAGGAAGACGGCATGTACCTGTTCACGACAAGCACCTGCCCGAACTGCAAAATGGCAAAGAAATGCTCGCCGAGGAGCAGTATGAGGTGATCGACGCAGAGCGTCACCCGGATCTTGCCGCACAGTACGGCATCATGCAGGCACCGACTCTTCTCGTTGTGGAGGACGGCCAGGCGCAGAAGATTGTGAATGCTTCCAATATCCAGAAATATGTGGATGAATATCTCTCCTAAATCTGTGCGCATATAGTTGCAGGAAAGAACAAACAGAGTTATAATAGGAAAAAGTGATACCCTCGCCCGGGCATCCCGGGTGGGGGAACTGGGGATGGATGAGCACAGCAGAAATCGGCCCGGTGGACCGGTTTCACCTTACAGAAGGGAGAAAAATTATGGGATACAGCCAGGACACAATCTGTGTACAGGGAGGATGGCAGCCGAAAAACGGTGAGCCGCGTGTACTTCCGATTTACCAGAGCACAACATTCAAATATGCAACCAGCGAGGAAATGGGAAAATTGTTCGATCTGGAGGAAGAGGGATATTTCTATTCCGTCTGCAGAACCCGACGAACGACGTCGTAGCACGAAAATCTGCGATCTGGAGGGCGGCGTGGCAGCCTTGCTCATGCATCTTCCGGCCAGGCGGCAACGATGCTTGCTGTTACCAACATCTGTGAGGCAGGCGACCACGTTGTCTGCGCGGCAAAGGTTTACGGAGGAACCTCAACCTGCTTGCCGTTACCTTAAAACGATTCGGCATCGAGACTACTCTCGTGGACCAGGATGCGCCGGCAGAGGAGCTGGAAAAAGCATTCCAGCCGAACACCAAAGCTGTCTTTGCCGAGACGATTTCCAACCCGGCAGGTGTTGTACGCCTTTGACATTGACAAGTTTGTTAAACTTGCACATGAGCACGGCGTTCCGATGATCTGCGACAACACCTTTGCAACCCCGATCAACTGCCGTCCCATCGAATGGGGTGCAGATATCGTTACCCATTCCACCACAAAATACATGGACGGCCATGCAATGGCGCTCGGCGGACGATTGTCGATTCGGAAACTTCGACTGGGATGCGCATGCAGACAAATTCCCGGGCCTTACTACACCGGACGAATCGTACCACGGCGTGATTTATACGCAGAAATTCGGTAAAAACGTATATCACAAAGCAACCGCACAGCTGATGCGTGATATGGGAGCGTGCCAGTCCCCGCAGAATGCATTCCTGACGAATGTCGGTCTGGAGACCCTGCACCTGCGCGTGGACGTCACTGCAGAAAATGCCGAGAAAGTGGCAGAGTTCCTGAAAAACCACCCGAAGGTAGCATGGGTTGAGTACGGCAGGCCTTGCAGACAGCAAATACCATGCGCTGGCAGAAAAATACATGCCGAACGGAACCTGCGGCGTTCTCTGCTTCGGACCAAAGGGCGGAAGAGACGGCGCGATGCGCTTCACGAACGGCCTGAAAATGGTAGCAATTGTAACACAACGTTGCCGATGCAAGAAGCTGCGTTCTGCACCCGGCAAGCCATACCCATCGCCAGCTGAACGATCAGCAGCTCATCGAAGCCGGTGTTCTGCCGGATCTGATCCGTCTGTCAGTCGGCATTGAGGATGTGAACGATATCATTGCAGACCTTGATCAGGCGCTTGCGAACGTATAAAGATACAAAAACAGGATGTGAAAAAGGAGCGTATTGGTAAAATGGAAGAAATGGCAGAGAAACGCGTAAAAGATTCTGAGACAGAGCAGTCGTATCTTCTGATGCACCGCCATATCAACGGCTATGGCCGTCTGTTCGGCGGCCAGCTGGTCGCGTGGATCGATGAGCTTGCCGGTCTGGTGGGACGCCGCCACTGCGGCCACGAAATCACCACCGCGTGCATCGACAATCTGAACTTCAAAGCATCCTGCTTTTCTGAACGACACCGTCGTGCTGGTCGGAAGAGTGACGTATGTCGGACGCACCTCAATGGAGGTGCGCGTCGACACGTATTCGTGGAAGAGTTGCGACCGGCATTCGGAAAATGTCAACCGTGCCTACGTGGTGATGGTGGCCATCGACGAAACGGCCGCGCACTTCCCGTCCCGGGCCTGATTCTGGAATCCCCGGGAAGCAGGAAGCTGAGTGGGGAGGGCGGAAAAACGCCGCTATGAGCTGCGAAAAAGAGCGTCACAGAGAGGGGTTCTAAGTTGACGTTCACCCACACATTTGCAGAATCCACCGGAGCTGTCTTCGTGCATTCTGAAAATTTCATTTAAAGAAAAATCCCGCCGTGTCCCTTGACAGGCGGGATTTTCCATGTTAAGGTAAAGACAGTTATACGACTGACGGCAGTGGAAATGACCACAGGGAGCATAGCGTGAGAAGAGGCCGACCGTCTGGGCAGAAGAATGCTTGGGGGAGTGGGTCTGTTTTTTTTTATCCAAAAACAGAAAATCCCATTCCAGCCACCTTGAAAAGGAGATCAGAAGATGAAAAAAGTATCACTGGAACAGGAATTAAAAGGAAATGCATATCCAGGAAGAGGAATTGTGATCGGCAGATCCAAAGACGGCACAAAAGCCGTTGCCGGATACTTTATTATGGGCAGAAGCCAGAACAGCCGCAACCGTGTCTTTGTTGAGGAGGGGGTGGGGAATCCGCACACAGGCGTTTGATCCGTCGAAGCTGGAAGATCCGAGCCTGATCATCTACGCACCGGTACGCGTTCTGGGAAATGATACGATCGTAACAAACGGAGACCAGACCGATACCGTATACGAAGGACTGGAGCAGGGAAAACGTTTGAGCAGTATCCCTTAGAAGCAGAGAGTTTGAGCCGGATGCACCGAACTACACGCCTCGTATTTCCGGTGTGATGCACGTAGAGAACGGAACGTACGGCTACCAGATGTCGATCTTAAAGAGCAATAACGGCGATCCTTCCCAGTGCAACCGCTACACCTTCTCCTATGATAACTGTGTTGCAGGCGGGAAGGCCATTTCATCCACACCTACATGCACGACGGCAATCCGCTGCCAAGTTTTGAGGGTGAGCCAAAACTGGTCGAGATTCCGGATGACATCGATGCCTTCACCGAACTGCTCTGGAGCAGCTTAAACGAGGACAACAAGGTGTCCCTCTTCACACGCTATATCGACATTGCAACCGGCAAGTATGAGACAAGAATCGTGAATAAAAATAAATAAGAAATCGAGTGTTTTGCGAAAGGAGAAAATCATGAAAGAATTAGCGTTAAAATATGGATGCAACCCGAACCAGAAACCTTCCAGAATTTACATGGATGATGACAGAGATCTTCCGATCGAAGTACTAAGCGGCCGTCCGGGCTATATCAATTTTCTGGATGCCTTCAATGGCTGGCAGCTGGTACGTGAGCTGAAAGCAGCCACCGGTCTTCCGGCAGCAACTTCCTTCAAGCACGTTTCCCCGGCAGGTGCAGCCGTAGGTCTTCCGCTGGACGAGACCCTGCGTAAAATTTACTGGGTAGATGATATGGGAGATTTATCTCCATTAGCATGCGCATATGCGAGAGCAAGAGAGTGCAGACAGAATGTCTTCTTACGGCGACTTTATCGCACTTTCTGATGTCTGCGACAAAGACACCGCATCCCTGATCAAACGCGAGGTTTCTGACGGTGTCATCGCTCCGGGATTTACCGATGAAGCACTGGAAATCCTGAAAGCAAAGAAAAAAGGTAACTACTGCGTCATCAAAATCGACGAGAATTATGTCCGGCTCCGCTCGAGCACAAACAGGTTTTCGGCATTACCTTTGAGCAGGGCCGCCAGGAGCTGCCGATCGACGATGAGCTGCTCTCCAACGTGGTAACCGAGAACAAAGAGATTCCGGAAACGCAGCAAAACGCGATCTGAAGATTGCACTGATTACCTTAAAAATATACCCAGTCCAACTCCGTTTGCTTCGTCAAAGACGGTCAGGCCATCGGTGTCGGCGCAGGCCAGCAGTCCCGTGTGCACTGCACCCGTCTTGCCGGACAGAAAGCCGACAACTGGTTTCTGCGTCAGTGCCCGAAGGTGCTGGATCTGCAGTTCGTAGACGGCATCCGCCGCGCAGACCGTGACAATGCGATCGACGTTTACATCGGCGAGGAGTACATGGATGTTCTCGCAGACGGCGCATGGGAGAAGATCTTCAAAGTAAAACCGGAAGTCTTCACAAGAGAAGAGAAACGTGCATGGCTCGACCAGATGAAGGGCGTAACCTTGGTTCCGATGCCTTCTTCCCCGTTCAGCGACAACATTGAGCGCGCGCACAAGAGCGGAGTTCAGTACATCGCACAGCCGGGCGGATCGGTTCGTGACGACGCTGTCATCGAGGCTGCAACAAGTACAACATGGCGATGGCATTTACAGGAATCCGTTTGTTCCATCACTAAAAAAAGAAATGCGTTTTATATTTATATAAGAAGAAAGAATCCGGTCTCTGGGCGGCCGGATTCTTTTTTTCGCACATGTATCATCAAAGAGAGAGTAGCACTTTCTGAAGAATAAAAATAAGCAGGAAGAGGGCGGTACCGCCCTTTTTTTTCTGTCGAAAACCCTGTTCTTTTTTCGGAAAAGTGTGATAAAATACCCATGGGCGTATCTTTTGCCCGCTGCAAAAGGAGGATGAGGAATATGCGGCAGATGGAATTTAAAATGGAGCGACAGGGACTTCTCGAGGAAGGCCAGGAAGTCAACGTGACAGAAAGCGCACTGCCTACCTCCTATTATTATACGATTACCCCGGCAGTGGCCATGAGCAGGAATTATCAGGCGTATGAGAGGCTGCAGTCCCGGAAGGAATCGTAAAAAAGTAAAAGAACACCGAGGAGGATTCTATACGGTAGTGGAGTTTGATGAAGATGAGCCGCCCTGACGAGAACAAAATGAGCACCGGTGGTGCCTCCGATTCCGCCGGTTTACCGCGCCGATTCCCGGATTCTGATTCTCGGCAGTTTTCCGTCCGTAAAATCCAGGGAGACCGGATTTTTTACGGCCATCCGCAGAACCGTTTCTGGAAAGTGACGGCAGCCGTGTGCGGGGAAGAGGTGCCGCAGACCGTGGAAGAGAAGAAGGCGTTTCTGCCCGGAATCATATCGCTGTCTGGGATGTGATCGCGTCCTGCGTCATCACAGGCTCGAGCGATGCGAGCATCCGCGATGTTGTGCCGAATCCGCTGCAGGACATTCTGGAATGCGCCGATATTCGGCAGATTTACTGCAACGGGGCGACCGCGTGGAAGTATTACCGGAAGTACCAGGAGAAGCAGCTGGGACGGGAAGCGGTTCGCCTTCCGTCGACGAGTCCCGCGAACGCCGCATGGTCTGTGGAGCGGCTGCTGGCGAGTGGAGCCAGTGCGGAGAAGTCTTACGAAACGGAGAGTGACAGGATGAAAAAAGAGTACGAGACCGTCTGGGAGATTTTTAATGAGTGTGCCAATAATCAGATGCGGGACGTCTTTTTCGACGAGATCGAGACGGATGACCCGGAGCGTATATCCGTCAGAAATTTCCGGACAAAAACTTAAAAAATATGAAAAACGGTGGAAGCGGACGGATCTCTGGTCTTTGACATTGAGACCTCCGGCATCCGCCAGCGGTTTACGTTTACAGAAATCTGAATCGCGCAGAAAATACCAGAAAAGCGGAGAAAAAACGATGAGTGAAGAAAAACACACGCATGTGCATGTGCTGGAAGACGGCACCGTGATCGAGCATTCCACGATCACGCCCACGGGCACCATCATACAAATACAAAAGCAGTCTTAAACCGCCTCTCCCGCGCGATCGGACACATGGAGTCGATCAAGCGGATGGTAGAGGAAGGCCGGGACTGCGCTGAGGTTCTGATCCAGCTGTCTGCCGTGAAGGCGGCCATTAACAACACAGGAAAAATTATCCTGGAGGATCACATTGAACATTGCATCGTCGATGCAGTCGAGCATGGGGACACAAAAGCGATTCAGGAGCTGAATAAGGCGATCGACCGCTTTGTCAAATAAGCAAGAAAAAACAAGAAAAGACCGAGCAAATATCGAATTTTGCACAAACTTATCCCACAAACTTAAAAGCTTCTTCGAATGAGGCGCTGCTTTTTATGAGGGCGGTACAGGTTTGCAAACTGTTCCTGCTTTAGCTGCTGCTTCAAGGATGCGTATCCCTCTTCGAATGTGCAGTAGTTTCCAGAATGCATACAGCACAAATAGTGGACCAACCACATGATCAGCCAATACCTTTGGATTCCCTGACGGGATCGGGTTTGATAACTATCCAGCGCAAGTTTACTTTTGCTCTGCCGGAAAAATAATTCAATCGGCCACCGTTTCGTATAGGTGTCCAGGATCTCCTGCGTGGATAACTCTGCATTTGTAGAGAGAAATACACGCAATGCTTTGGGATTCCCAAATCCATCCTTCGGATAGCTGAGGATCACCGCTGCATTTGGAATGCCATTCAACTCCCCTTCATAGCGGTATACATAGAATTCACGGCTGCCAACGGTCACGAGGCTGACATCCGGGTCTGTTTTCCGCAAATGAAGGGCAAATGCACTGGCTTTTGACGGATCCCGCATGGATAAAGGATTCGGTTGGTCTTTAATGCCCCAACCGTATAGAATCCTTTCCGAATAAAACGGTCCATCACTTTTGCAGTAGTATACCAGCTGTCACAAAGAAAGTAGGAAATGACCGGCGCAGCGGGAAGTTCTTCCGCGATCTCCTGTACAATCTGGATCTTTGATCTTGATTTATCGTACAGGATGACTGCATAATTCAGGGTAATCCCG
>VOFG01000382.1_pt1 | contig 22001 bp, 32 predicted proteins | sample 5384171 | NCBI WGS metagenome assembly VOFG01 (sample SAMN12384726, study PRJNA508395) | human gut metagenome | isolation source: healthy gut F | host: Homo sapiens | reverse complement strand
AATCTCCGATCCCCAGTCTGGAGGCCGCAGATACCGGAACCGGGTCTCCGATCCCCAAATTATAAAATTCATAGACATCTGCCATATATTTGTTAAAATCATCTACTTTATTGACTGCTAAGATGACCGGTTTTTTCGAACGTCTGAGCATATCGGCAACCTTTGCATCCGCATCCTGCAGTCCCTGACGCACATCGGTAATAAAAATAATGACATCCGCCGTCTCGATCGCGATCTCTGCCTGCTCTCTCATCTGTGATAAGATAACATCTTTGCTGTCCGGTTCAATTCCTCCGGTATCGATTAAGGTAAACGCCTTATCGAGCCACTGCACTTCTGCATAAATCCTGTCTCTTGTAACTCCCGGTGTATCCTGTACAATGGAAATACGTTCACCTGCTAATACATTAAAAAGTGTCGATTTTCCTACATTCGGCCGTCCTACGATTGCTACTACCGGCTTACTCATATCTATTCTCCTCTTTTCCTGTAATCTTATTTATTCGCTTGATTTTATCCATTAAAAGCCGGATCATGCCGACACCGTTTTCCAACTGGGTATAGCCGTCATAGCGTTCTTCCGTCGGCAGGTCATAACCGGCGATCAGATACCATTCATCCGATGCCTGCACAAAATGTGTGCCGTACTTTTCAAAACTGATGTCCTGCCATTTGTGGATGGTAGCAAGCACTTCACGCGCTTCTTCTCTTTCAAAAGGTTCCAGCGGGTACAGCCCCTCTCGAAACTTGGTCAATCCTACCGGCACTACAGACATGCTCTGCATCTGCGGGTAAAAGATAAAAAAGATGCTCCGATGGAACGATCCAGTTCTGCCCCATCATTTTCTCCCTTGCACAAAACGCATCTGGGCATTCATCTCAATATCGGCATCCGCTAACATCTTGATCTTGTCTAAGATGTCACCGGCAAAACGATTGTGGAGCATTTTGCAGCGCAGTTCGGGATTGGTCGCCTGCACAGAGATATTGATGGGTGCCAGATGATAGTGGATGATACGTTTGAGATCTTCCTCCTTCATGTTTGTCAGGGTCACATAGTTGCCCTGTAAAAAAGAAAGTCTGGTATCGTCATCCTTAAAATATAAGGTTTTCACGCATGCCCGGCGGCATCTGGTCAATGAAACAGAACATGCATTTATTGTGGCAGGACCGATAATCGTCCATCAGTCCATTTTCAAAAGTGATCCCAAGATCTTCGCCCTCTGATTTTGTAATATGCACAAGATGTCTTGCCTGATCCGGCTTTTCGATCGGCATATCAAATGCCGGTTCATCCTCGTAGTAATAATAATCAAAGATATCGATCAGTTCGACACCATTGATCTCTTTTATGATATCCATCGGTTCCACTCCTGCAAGTGCCCGCGGGACTCCCGGGTCTTACAAAAGCAATCTGATGTGATGTGCTCATAAATCTATCCTCATCTTTCTCGTCACTCGGTAAGCATCAAAAATGCTCCCAGATTTCCTCGTTTCCCCTTGCTGGCTCTGTGCGAAAATAAAATACTGCTGTTGCAGCAGGTACAAAGCCCTGCAAGGTCTATATGCTCTTTCAACACACCTGCCTCTGTCAATACGATCTCATTGGCTTTCCACAGATCCAACTGGTATTTGCCGAGCGCTCCTGCCTGTAAGATCTCCTTTTCATGGGTCGGAAATGCAAATATAAATGCCTCTGCCACATCCCGGCTCACCTCATAGCAGTCCTGGCAGATGGATGGACCGATGGCACAGAGCAGGTCTTTCGGCTGACTTCCAAAGGATCTTTCCATGGCTTCTACCGTCGCCTGTCCCATACGTCCTACCGTCCCTCTCCAGCCGGAATGGGACAGACCAATCGCCTTATGCACCGGATCCACAAAATAAAGCGGGACACAGTCTGCATAGAAAGTGGCAAGCAAACACCCGGCTGGTCTGTGATCATGCCGTCCACATCTTTATAATCGCGTGGGCGCGTGATCCCCTGCCAAGATCTTCCTTTCCCACAGGTCTCACATTGGTCGTGTGGGTCTGGTCGCTCGTCACGATATGATCTATGGACGTCCCCAGTGCCTGAGCCACCCTTCGGTAGTTTTTCCAAAACTGCCGTCTCGTCATCCCCTCTGGTAAAACTTAGGTTCAGGCTTTCATAGATATCCTTGCTGACACCGCCCTCTCTGGTCGTAAACATATGCCGGATATAAGGCAGTGCCTCATAACTTGAAAAGGAAAGATAAGGCAGAACATATCCTTCCTCTGATCTGTAGTTTCTTGTTTCTATCATAAGCCGATATAAGGAAAGGCATTGGTAAGAAGTGTGATCTCGTCCTTTAAAATGGCAACGACATCAAAGCGGATCTGTAGATCTGCCCACTGTCTGTGCGTCAAAAGGAAACGATCCGCCACCCGACAGATGACCATCTGCTTTCGCCAGCCGACCGCCTCCAAAGGATCTCCGGCGGCAGCATCCTTGCGGTACTTTACCTCCACAAAACAAAGGTAGGCCCCGTCCTCGCCACGATATCGATCTCACCCTTGCGGTTGCGATAATTCATAACAAGGATCTCATAGCCCTGACGCCTTAAATAGTCTGCCGCTTCTTTTTCATATCTGCTCCCCACACTTCTTTTTATTTGCTTTCGTTCCTATTTCCTCCCGTCCAATTTTGCTTTCACCTTTTCCATGCCGTCCACAAAGACCAGTATCTCCGCAACGACCTCATATAATTCCGGTGGAATGGCTTCTCCAATGTCAAATTTGGATAAGGTATCTGCCAGTTTTCCATCCTGATAAAGGCACATCATTTTTCTTGGCGGAGGTAATGATCTTTTCCGCCACATGTCCCTTGCCCGTCGCCACGATCTTTGGTGCAATATCATTTGGATCATAGGATAGGGCGACTGCTGTCTTTTCTTTTGAAAAATCCTGGGGTTTCCACTCTTTATTTTCCATACTTATGCCCTCACATCAAAGGAATACCGATGCACCTCGCCGCTGCTTTTCTGGTCTGCCTTTAAAAAATCTTCCACAAAATCGATCTTTTTGGCATCCTGTTCCAATTTCATGCTACAGGTGTAACCCTTTTTTCTAAGCGCTCCGTCAAAAGATGCATATTCTCCTCCAAAAGCGTCAGACTGTCTGCATCCTCTAAGTACCAGTTGGCAGATACATTTTTTGGAGCATCTTGACCGAAATATCCACACCGCCCAGATTGTCCATATCAAAATGTAAAAAGCCGTCAGTTCATCGTCTGCCCCCTTGTCGCGCCCCCCGTTGCGATAAACAAAAAGTTCGCTGTTGACATTCTGTCCGCGCAGGCGTATCGGCACCTGCACATAGGAATACATCTGGCTTAACTGGTTCATGAATTCTATATTTTGTGACAGGGAATTGGCTGACCCCTGTATGGTCTCTTTGGCACTTGGAAATTTGTCTGCCAGTTGTTCCGCATCATGGATCTGCTGCGACATTTTCTCATACAGGTGGCTGATACTGTGTTCTTTCGGCAAATCCTGCGGCGCAACCGTCCACTCTTTTGTCACCAGATCAGAAAATAACTTCTGATAGCCCTTGGAACGTAAAAAGATCTTGCACACTCTCCTTGAAAGCCCGCCGGCATTTTGTCCTAAAAAACAGAGACTTCCTGCAAAAAAGCATCCACCTTGGTCTGTGGTAGAAGCCTGCCCCTCTGCCGTAAAAAAAAATTGGCGTGTTCCTTGATAAAAGACGGCATCTGTCCCAAGACATTTTGCAGGTCTGCAAATGTCCCCTCGATCCAGACTATTGCCAAGTGTTCCGGCTTCATAGGCATCCATATCCTCCAGTGTCTGCGAGAAGATCCCCGCCCTCTGGGATAAGTATTCCAGATCCACAGACTCCTGCCCTTCTGCGGGTAGCATTTCCTCTGCATAGACCGCTTCGCCTGTGGCAAACGCCTCCTGCATGGAAGGATCTCCGAAAAATGCCACCAGCCGGTTGTTCTGCCCGACCATCGTCTGGGTATCTACCGCATCATCTAAAAAGACTCTCCCAATGCCGCCACCGATCCTGCACCTGACTTAGGACTTGACGCCTGTCCGCCTTATAATTTTCAAACTGCTCAACACTGTTGGCATCGATGGGAAGTTGTAATTTCTGCATCTGCACAATGGTCTCCGGCTGACTGCCCGGGACACTGCCGATCTGTTTTGCCATATTTTGAAGGCTTTTGGAATCGATCGACATGCCTTCTTTCATCATGGCATTTACCATGTTTAAGTTACGCCTGCTCACTGCCAGACTTGCGGCATCCAGTGCCTGCATCAGTGTCGGATTGCCCTGACCTGCTCCCATGGAGACGGCTCGATCCGGATCTGTTCTCCGTCATTGGATTTCACCTGAAAAAACAGACTGCCCCTTAGAAAGAGACAAGCCCGCTGTCCAATCTGGCTGTAATATTCTGTCCACTGCTCAGCCCTAATATTACCTGAGTACCGCGTATGCTATTTACGGTTCCCTCAAAGATATTGCCTGTCTTTAATTGTTTTACCGTCTCGACTAATTGCTCTATCCCCTTTGTCTTGGTGGAGACCTCACTGCCGGAAGATAAATTGTTTTGATACTGTGTCAGCAAATCAGAAACCTGCACTTCTCTTCCCCTTAGAAAAGTTACTCACATTCCACAAAATGACCGATAAAGGACTTTCTGTGGATAGGACTTGGTCCGTACTTCTGTAACGCTTCGATATGTTCTTTCGTGCCATAGCCCTTTGTTCTGTGCAAAGCCATACTCCGGCATGATGGCATCGTATTCTTTCATCAGTCGGTCTCTGGTCACTTTTGCAATGATACTTGCCGCCCCGATGGAAATACTCTTGGCATCCCCTTGATGATCGGCACCTGTTTGACGGATACCTCCGGTATGGTCACGGCATCATTTAACAAAAGATCCGGCGCAACCGCAAGTTCTGCGATTGCCTGACGCATGGCAATATAAGTCGCCTGTAAAATATTGACCTCATCGATCTTTTTCCGGCGAAGCAAAACCAAGACCTACTGCAACTGCTTTTTCCACGATCTCATCATAGAGCAACTCACGTCTTGCCTCCGATAATTTCTTGGAATCATTGATATAAAATCTCACAATCCCTTGGTAAAATGACTGCCGCCGCACACCGGCCCGGCAAGCGGTCCTCTGCCCACCTCATCAATGCCACAGATCATAGGGTATGCATCTTCATAGCGGTGCTCATAAGTCCGCAAGACCTCCAAACGCTGCCTTTCCTGTTCCAACCGGTCCAGTCTTTTTTCGCCTGCCCGACGATCTTGGCAACACCCGGTCTACCGTCTCTTATGTATTCTTCAATAAAAATCCGGCAATTCCAGATCGTCTTTTTCCTTGTATTCCTGCTGGATATCTTTGATCTTTTTTTCCATATCCACGACTTCTCCTAAATGCTACTGGTGTTTGATGACCATGATCTTGTTGAATGGATAGATACGCACCCATGCCTTACCGATGATGTCCTGACGCTTGATCGCTCCTACCGAGGCAAAACGGCTGTCGGTACTGTTGTTGCGATTGTCACCCATAACAAAGTATTCATCATCGCCCAGTGTGATGGGTTCCGATGCCAGTCCCGGATTCTGGATGGTCTCCAGTCCGTAATTTTCTTTCAAAAGAGTGCCGTTGATATAGATCTCTCCGGCATCATTGATGTAGACCGTCTCGCCCGGAAGACCGATGATACGCTTGATATAATAGGTGTTTTCTTCATATTGATAAGGGAAGATGATGATATCAAAACGCTCAGGATCATGTAAGCGGTAAGAGATCTTATCCACGATCAGATTGTCCCCATCGGAAAGTGTCGGTTCCATGGAAGAACCACTCACGCGATCGCTGTCCTACAAAGGTTATGATCAAAAAACAGATGCCAAAACAATAACGATATATAAAAAAGCAAACTTAAGATCTCATGTGCCGGTGATGTCTGCTCTGCCTGATCCGGTTTTTTTGTACTTTTTGTTCTTGTGTCATTTTATACTTCCGTCTCTTCCTTTTTTATTTTCTCCGGAAATTCCAGAGAAATCTTGCCGATCGTTCCGCTGCGGAAATCATCGATCACCAGAAGGGCTGCCTTTGCTGTAATCCAACTGGTTTCCTTAGAGCGGCAATTCCGATTTTCAGCGATCTGCTCTAAGAAAGTAAGAACTTCTTTGTCTCATCGATCTGATAACGCCCTGCCAGAGCCCCCGGATACTTGTCCTTTAAGATCTTGCAGAGTTCTAAAGGCGAGTTCTTCTGTCTGCAAAGTTCATCTTTGATCGAGCCGATGCATGCTAAATGCAGTCCGACCGTCTGATCTTCAAACTTTGGCCATAAGATGCCCGGTGTATCGAGCAACTCGACATTTTTATTGAGGCGTATCCACTGCTTGCCCTTGGTAACGCCCGGCTTATTGCCGGTCTTGGCGCAGGCTTTTCCAGCATAAGAATTGATAAAGGTCGACTTTCCTACATTTGGGAATACCTACGACCATAGCACGCACCGGTCGGTTCTTGATCCCTCCTCGCCCGGTCTCGTTCGATCTTTTGGCACAGGCATCCATGACGACCTGTGTCACTTCCTTCATGCCCTTGCGATTGAATCCAGGGTTACGACAAAATATCCCTTATCCTGAAAAAAATATGTTTTCCAGCCTGCTGTCACCTTAGGGTCTGCCAGATCTGCCTTATTCAGCAAAGATCAGTCTTGCCTTCTGCTTGCCCAGTTCGTCTATATCCGGATTGCGGCTGCTCAGGGAATCCTTGCATCCACCAGTTCGATCACCGATCGATCAGTTTTATGTCCTCCTGCATCTGTCTTTTTGCCTTGGTCATATGACCCGGGTACCATTGAAATTCCATATCTACTCCTAGTTTACCGGTCCGAGTCCCTTGAGGGATAAACAGAACCATACCTTTCCTATCATTTCCTTGCGCGTCACATTGCCAATGGATTCGTAGCGGATATCCTCACTGTTGTTGACATTGTCACCCAGTACAAAGTACTCATCATCCCCTAAGGTGATCTCCGTCTCAGCCCGTCCGGCATCCTTTAATAGACAATCCGGTCTGTTTGAGGTTTGTGGCTGTTCCGTTGACATAAAGTCTACCACTTTTGATCTGCACCGTATCCCCCGGCACCGCCACGATACGCTTGACATTATCGTTGGCACTGGTATTGCCCTTTTGGTGTAAAAAGCCACGACATCCCCTTTTTCGGTGACCGGATGTGGTATGCCACACGATCGACCAGCACACTGCCATTTTCCACAACTGCCGGTGCCATGGATTCTCCCGAGCAGGAGATTCTTTTGCCATAGCCTAAGGTAACAAGAAAGGCTAAGGCGATAACGGCTAAGATCTCGATCCAAATACTGACATAGCGGACTTTTTCACCCTGTATCTTGCGACGTCGGCGGCGGAAATTCAGTCCACTTCTACCTGTGCCTATTTTTTCCCTACCTGCCTCGCCATGCGTATAATCTGTCTTTATTCATAATTCATCCTATTATCATATCTCATTTATCGGATATATAACAATCCTATATTACTATACACGATATGAAAAAAGAACAACCACATTTGTGGTTGCTCTCTTCTGGTCTTACTACTGAACTAATTCTTTAACCTTAGCCTTCTTGCCGATACGATCTCTTAAGTAGTTAAGTTTAGCACGTCTTACCTTACCACGACGTACTACTTCGATCTTCTACGTTAGGGCTATGCACTGGCCATGTCTTTTCTACTCCAACACCGTTAGAGAACTTTCTAACAGTAAATGTCTCACGATTGCTTCCACCCTGTCTCTTTTAAAACAGTACCTTCGAATACCTGGATTCTTTCACGGTTACCCTCTTTGATCTTAGCGTGTACCCTAACAGTATCACCTACGTGGAACTCGTCTACTTCAGACTTTAACTGTTCTGCTTCAATGCTCTTAATGATTTCACTTGCGTTCATTTTGTGACCTCCTAATTAAATTATCTTGACGTTCTTAATACATGCGTACCAGAGGACCATCTCTTTTCACAACTCGTTGATAATATCATAAACCCGTGCAAAAGGCAAGTATTTATTCTATTTCCTTACATTTTTCTAAAAATTCCCGATCTTATTTTGAAAGATCCGCTGCTGCCAGAAAGATCCGGTCGCCTCTCTTTTGTACGAAGCAGGGATTGTTCATGCCGCCAGGCATCCACCTTGGCATGATCTCCGGATAAAAGAATGGCAGGCACCTTCTTGCCATTCCATTCTTCCGGTCTGGAATACTGTGGATACTCTAAGAGATTATTTTCAAAACTCTCCGTCTCTTTGGAGTCTCCATTGGAAAGCACGCCCGGAACCATACGGGAAATAGCATCGACCATGACCATGGCAGGAAGTTCACCACCGGTAAGACAAAATCCCCAATGGACATATAATCGGTAACAACCTCCTCTAATACCCGTTCATCGACGCCTTCATAATGGCCGCAAAGCAGGATCAGATTTTCCTCCTTAGCCAGTTCCTTTGCATCGTTCTGTGTACAAAAGTCTTTCCCTGGGGTCAGATAAATAGTGCGTACACTGCCTTCCACACGATCGACAACAGACTTCCACGCATCGTAGATCGGCTGCGCCTGCATGACCATGCCCGCACCGCCGCCATAAGGATAATCATCTACTTTACCATGTTTTTCTGTCGTAAAATCTCTGATATTTACTGCTTCGATGGATATTTTTCCCTTCTCAACGGCGCGACCGATAATACTTGTATGCAATCCCTGCATTACCATCTCCGGGAATAAAGTCAAAATGAAAAATTTCACGTGATTACTCCTCATCCAACAGTCCATCCAGCAAATGAACCGTCATTTTTCTCTCGTCATCATTTACCTGTAAAAATACAGTCATGAATGGCAGGAATCAAAAGTTCTTTTCCTCCCTCCATCTTTACTGCATAGACATCATTTGCCCCTGTTGTAATAACATCTGTCAGTGTACCAAGTACACTTCCATCATCCGTCACAACTGTAAGTCCGATCGATCTGCAATAAAATACTCATCCTCATCACATGCAACACGATTTTCTTTTGTCACATACAACTTGGCGCCCTTGTACTTTTCTACATCATTGATGCTGTCATAGCCCTTGAACTTTAAGATCACCAGATTTTCTGTGGTCTTGACGCCGGTCAATCTCCAGCGTGATTTTTCTCTCGACCGGTATCTAAGATCGATCTTTCATATTTTTTAAAAGCGCATCACATCATCCGTCAAAGGAAATACCTTGACCTCGCCCCGGACGCCATGCGTCTGGTGATCGCGCCCACCTGATACAAATCCATACTTCTCTCCTCAAAATTATTCTTTATATAACAAGAAATCCCCAACCGCCATACATTCGCATGGCAATTACATCTTAGTCTTATACAATATCTACAACGACTTTTTCTCGACTTTGAGGCTGCTGCCTTCACTGGAACGGATTGCCTTGGCAATGCGTCCCTGTTTGCCGATTACCTTGCCCATGTCTGACTGTGCAACACGTAATTCCAAAACAACCTCATCCGGATAATCAACTAAAGATTTCGCAATTACTTCTACTAATTCTTTCATTACGCCACCTCTTTATCCTATTTCTCGATACCAGCACTCTTGAAGATTCTAGCTACTGTCTCAGTTGGCTGTGCGCCGTTTGATAACCACTTCTTTGCTAACTCCTCATTTACATGATACTCGCTTGGATCTTTCGTTGGATCGTATGTTCCGATCTCCTCGATGCACTTTCCATCTCTTGGTGATCTAGAGTCTGCAACTACGATTCTATAGAAAGGAGCTTTTCTTCCCCATTCTTCTTAATCTGATCTTTACTGCCATTTTGTTTCACCTCCTCATAGGTTTATTAAATAATATATATCAAAAGTAAAATAAATACTTTTGTTAACAAAACATGAAATTTTTTAATGAAATCCATTAAAACGGAAGTCCTTTGAATAAGCCTCCAAGACCACCGCCTCCACGGCGTCCCTTCTTGCCGCCCATCATACCGGGCATCTGCTTCATGAACTTCTTTGTCTGCTCAAACTGCTTTACAAGTCTGTTGACCTCTGATACATCCACGCCTGCTCCTCTTGCAATACGAGCCTTGCGGCTTGGATTAAGAAAGTTTTGGATTTCGTCTTTCCTCAGGTGTCATGGAATAGATGATCGCCTCCGTGCGGGCCATGCCCTTTTCAGCTTCATCTGTATCAATATCCGGCATCTTGCCTCCACCGATACCCATGCCCGGCATCATGCCCATCACGCTTGAAAGACCGCCCATCTTCTTCATCTGACTCATCGAATCAAGGTACATCTCAAAATCAAACTCATTTTTTGCGCATCTTCTGCTCAAGCTTCTTGGCCTGTTCCTCATCAATGTTCTCCTGCGCCTTCTCAATCATGGAAAGCACATCGCCCATGCCGAGGATTCTTGAAGCCATACGCTCCGGATAGAACTGCTCAAGGTCTGAAAGCTTCTCTCCCATACCTGCGTATAGTATCGGCTTTCCTGTAACGGCTCTGATTGAAAGCGCCGCTCCACCTCTGGTGTCACCATCAAGCTTTGTGATGACAACTCCGTCAATTCCTATCTTTTCATCAAAGGTACCTGCTACATTTACCGCATCCTGACCTGTCATGGCATCTACCACGAGGATGGTCTGGAAAACATCAGTAGCTTCTTTTATCTCAATAAGCTCTGCCATCATATCCTCATCAATATGAAGACGTCCGGCAGTATCGATGATAACAACATTGAAATCGTTTTTCTTAGCATGCTCCACAGCAGCCTTTGCAATGTCGGCAGGCTTGTTTTTGTCACCCATTGAGAAAACCTCAACGCCCTGCTTTTCACCATTTATCTTTAACTGCTCAATCGCAGCTGGACGATACACATCACAGGCTACAAGCAGTGATTTCTTGCCCTTGCTCTTAAGCTTACCGGCAATTTTTGCTGTGGTGGTTGTCTTACCGGCTCCCTGAAGACCTACCATCATGATAACGGTAAGCTCCTTGCCCGGTCTGAAAGCAATCTCTGTTGTCTCAGAGCCCATAAGCTTAATCATCTCTTCGTTTACGATTTTGATGACCATCTGACCGGGATTGAGACCATTCATGACATCCTGTCCGATTGCTCTCTCCTGAACACTCTTTGTGAACTGCTTAACAACCTTGAAGTTAACATCGGCCTCAAGGAGTGCCATCTTAACCTCTTTAAGAGCAACCTTTACATCATCCTCAGTAAGCTTTCCCTTGCTTCGGAGATTCTTAAAAACGTTCTGCAGTTTTTCTGATAAACTGTCAAATGCCATATTACAGCTCCTCTAGTATCTGATTCGAAATAGCTTCGATTTCATTCATTAATAGCTCATTATGTGATTTCTTAAAATCATTTGTCAGCTCATGAATCCTTCGTATGTCACTCTTTATGGACATGAACTTTTCAACAAGATGCAGCTTTGCCTCATAGTCAAGCAGCTTCTTATTGCATCTCTTAATCAGATCGGCAACACCCTGACGGGAAATCCCTCCTCGGATGCTATCTCACCGAGTGACAAATCGTTGAAGACAAAATCCTCATATACCTGACGCTGATGCTCATTCAAAAGCTCACCGTAGAAATCATATAAATATGCCTGTTCAAGTTTTTCTTCCATATCAAGTATCCTCTTTTTTCCTCGAACCTATGGTAGAATAACACATAGTTTGCCCGGTGTCAAGTAAAAATACTTGATACTTTTATTTTTATATCATAGTACGTACAATTCTCGGCTTATAGCCCTTCTTCTCGAGCGCAGCTATAATCTGCTCCTTGTGCTCTGTACCAAAACACTCAAGCGTGATACGAAGCTCGACAGCCGCACTTCTGTTTGTAGTGACAAACTGGTTATGCTCCAGCTTGATTACATTGCCCTGTACATCGGCAAGAGTCTGTGAAACCTTGGCAAGCTCGCCCGGCTTATCCGGCAGAAGAACAGATACCGTAAAGATTCTGTCCCGCATAATCAGACCCTGCTGTACAACTGATGACATGGTAATAACATCCATGTTGCCGCCACTTAGGATAGAAACCACTCTCTTGTCCTTTACTCCGAGATGCTTAAGCGCAGCTACAGTCAGAAGACCTGAGTTTTCGACTATCATCTCGTGATTCTCAACCATGTCAAGGAAGGCCACGATAAGCTCGTCATCCTCCACTGTGATAATATCATCAAGATTTTTCTTTATGTATGGGAAAATATTTGAGCCCGGTGTCTTTACCGCTGTTCCGTCTGCAATAGTATTTACGCTTGGTAAAGTGGTCACTTTTCCATTCTTAAATGACTCCTGCATACAATTAGCGCCGGGGCTCCACTCCGATAACCTTAATCTTTGGATTTAAGAGCTTTGCAAGTGTGGATACACCTGTTGCCAGTCCGCCACCGCCGATTGGAACGAGGATATACTCAACAAGCGGAAGCTCCTTGAATATCTCCATAGCAATAGTTCCCTGTCCTGTTGCGACAGCTAAATCATCAAACGGATGGATAAATGTGTAGCCCTCTTTCTCTGCAAGCTCATATGCCTTGGCACATGCCTCATCATACACATCTCCGTAAAGCACTACCTCAGCGCCGTAGCTCTTTGTACGGTTTACCTTGATCAGAGGTGTCGTGGTAGGCATAACGATGACTGCCTTGCTTCCATAGCACTTTGCAGCATACGCAACACCCTGCGCATGATTACCTGCGGACGCTGTAATCAGACCCTTAGCTCTCTCCTCGTCTGTGAGTGTGCTTATCTTGTAGTAAGCACCTCTGACCTTGTAAGCTCCGGTAAACTGCATATTTTCAGGCTTCAGATATACTTTATTGCCTGTCTGATCACTTAAGTAATCACTGTATACAAGTTTTGTCTCAAGAGTAACCTCTTTTACTTTTTCACTTGCTTCTTCAAATTTATCTAATGTCAGCATATTTGTTCTCCCTTTCCTTGATATAACGATTCAGAACCACCCACGCATTATTCGCAAATTATTCCGTTTTGGTGTCAAACAATGCATTCACGAACTCGTCCGAATCAAATTTCTGCAAATCATCGATTGTCTCACCGACTCCGATATACTTGACCGGCACTGAAAGCTCCGACTGTATCGCTACAGCGATACCGCCCTTTGCCGTACCATCCATCTTAGTAAGAACGATGCCCGAAATCTTTGCCACATCAGAAAACTCTCTCGCCTGAACCAGTGCATTCTGGCCTGTAGTCGCATCAAGCACCACGAGTGTCTCTCTGTATGCATCCGGATACTCACTCTCCAGGATTTTATTAATCTTTCCGAGCTCATTCATGAGATTCTTTTTATTGTTGTGAAGTCTTCCGGCTGTATCCACAAGAAGCACATCGGCGTTTCTGGCCTTGAAGCTGCAACTGCATCATATACAACAGCTCCCGGGTCAGCACCCTCGGCACCGCCAATCATATCAACTCCGGCGCGGTTTGCCCATTCCTTCAGCTGGTCTCCTGCTGCCGCCCTGAAGGTATCGGCACCTGCAATAACTACCTTCTTGCCCTGTTCCTTGAGCTTTCCTGCAAGCTTTCCGACAGTGGTAGTCTTTCCTACTCCGTTGACACCGATCACAAGCACAACAGATTTTTCATTTTCAAATCTGTAGGCTGTCTCCTCCACCTTCATCTGCTCCTTGATGCTCTCAATCAAGAGTTCCTTGCACTCTGCCGGCTCCTTGATATGCTGCTCCTTCACCTTCCTCTGCAGATCCTCGATGATACTCTCTGTAGCTCTCACTCCGAGGTCTCCCATGATGAGAATTTCCTCAAGCTCCTCATAAAAATCATCATCTATATGTGAAAATCCACTGAAAAGTGAATCTATGCCTGAAACGATGTTGTCTCTGGTCTTTGTCAGTCCTGAAACGAGCCTCTTAAAAAAGCCCGGCTTTTTTTTTTTTCTTCCATTTTAACTCTCCATAAATAAAATTTTACTGTGTCAGATCATTCTCTATCAAATTCACTGAAACGAGTGTTGAAACACCCTTTTCCTGCATTGTGATACCATATAGTCTGTCCGCAGCCGCCATTGTACCACGTCTATGTGTGATAACGATAAACTGTGTGTTCTTTGTAAGCTTGTTCAGATAATTTGCATAGCGCGAAACATTTGAATCATCAAGCGCCGCCTCAATCTCATCAAGCAGACAAAACGGTGATGGCTTAAGTGCCTGAATGGCAAACAAAAGCGCAATAGCGGTGAGCGCCTTTTCTCCACCGGACATCTGCATCATATTCTGAAGCTTCTTTCCGGGCGGCTGTGCGACGATTCTTATGCCGCACTCCAATATATCCTCATCCTCCACAAGCTCCAGGGAACCATGTCCACCACCAAAAAGCTGCTTAAAAGACTTGTCAAACTCTCTCTGAATCTCGGCAAACTTCTCTGTAAACTGCTTTCTCATACCACTGTCAAGCTCATCAATGATGCCAACCAGCGTCTTTTCAGCCTCGATAAGGTCATCATGCTGTCCCTTCAAAACTCATAACGCGTTGAAATCTCCCTGTATTCCTCAATAGCGTTGACATTTACATCGCCGAGGCGTCTGATTTCGTCCTTTATGCCTGCAATCAGCTTCTTTAATGAAGGCAGGTCATCATATGCATCATTTCTAAGCTCTGCTGCCGCATGTGGAGTAAGCTCATACTCATCCCACATGTAGTTGGTCTGAGTCTCTGAAGCTTCCTTAAGCTTCTCTCTCTGGCTGTTCAGTCTGAAAAGCTCCTTATCCAGATCAGCCTGTTTCTTTGAAACTTCCTCCTGCTTTGCAAAAAAGCCTCTGTACTCCTCAGACATCTTTTCCTTTTTTGTAAGGCTCTCCCTAAGCTCCTCATCAAGCTTAGAATTGTTGTCCTTTGACGCCAGAATGGTCTGTGTGATTGCATCAATATCAGCCTGCTTCTTTTTAATATCATCCTTTGCAGCAGCTGCACCTTCCACAAGGCTTTCCTTCTGCTCATCAAATTTCTCTATCTCTGAATTGATACGATTGATATTTTCTATAGCAAACTCTGCCGTCTTTGTAATATTTGCAAGCTCAAGTGAAATGGCAGCGGCCTTGTGTGAAGCCTCCTGCTCAAGTACTCCCTGCTTTTCAAGTATCTCACTGTATGAGCTGTTTTCCTTCTCAAGCTGCTCCTCACGCTGCTTTGATGCCTCAAGCTGCGCTGCAATATCCTTCTTGCCCTGATTTATCTCTTCGAGCTGTTTTTCAATCTCGGCATTTTCTGTGCGCAGATCCTCGTAGACATTCGCACTCTCCTTCTTTTGCTGGTCTGCCCTGTCAACAGAAATCTGTGCTGTATTCTGCTCAATATACTTCTCCTGCAGCAAGGTCTTTGTGGCTGCTATATCCTCCTCGCCAAGCGCAATAGCAGTCGCAATATCATCCTTTCTGGATCTAAGCTCTTTAAGCTTTGTCTTAGTCTGATCAACTCTCTTTTCAAGCTCCTCAATCTCACGATTTCTCGCAAGCAGATTGGATGAATTTTTAAACGCACCACCGGACATAGAGCCTCCCGGTGCCAGATACTCGCCCTCGACAGTCACAATATGGAGTGAATAGTGATTTTTTTTTAGCAAGCGCAATGGCATTGTCAATTGTGTCCACCACAATCACTCTGCCAAGCAGGTATGCAACAACCTCATCAAACTTCGGATCACACTTCACCAGCTTATTTGCAATGCCAAGCACACCCTTTTCGCCGAGTGCCGCCTCATTTTTAGTATTTCTGTTTGCACGCACACTAGTAAGAGGTAAAAAAACGTAGCCCGACCAAAATGATTGGCCTTCAAAAAGCCAATCATCTTTTTGGCTGTGGCCTCATCCTCAGTGACGATATTCTGGATATTACCGCTTAAGGCTGTCTCTATTGCTATCTCATAGCGCTTATCCACCTGGATAAGATCTGAAACTACTCCGAGAAGCCCCGGATTTTTAGCCTTCTGCCCATAACACGCTTGATACTGTTACCATAGCCATCATAGCGCTCGGCAATGTTTTTAAGTGACTCCAGCCTGAAACAGACTTATGATACTCTGTGGAAGCCTCCTCCATCAGGCGGGCATTCTCTCTGGACTTATCTCTCCACTCCCTAGCCTTTGCCAAAAGAGCCGACTCCTTTTCCTTTAAACCGGCTATCTCTTCATTGACAGCATTAAGCTTCTTATTAGACTCATCCAATATATCATCAAGCCCTGCTTCCCTTGTCTTTCTATCTAAAAGACGCTTGGTAAGCTCTGCCTTTCTGATATTAATCTGCTCAAGCATAGTGGCAAAACGCTGCTGCCTTGATTGGATACTGCCTCGCTCCTGAAGCAGGGCGATAAGCTCATTCTTGCCCTTTTCCAGTCCGTCATTGCAGCGGTTAACCTCTGCAAGCACAGCCTCATGCTCGTTTACCGCAAGAAGCTCGTTTAGCTTCATCTGCTCTATCTCAGCTTCCAGTGCAGCTTTTTGTCATCATACTCTTTCCTGCTTTTAAGACGCTCAGCCTTTTCCTTTTCGATAGCTAAAAGACGCGACTGCAGATGCTCATCCGTCATTTTGGCCGTGTGAATCTGCTCCTTTAAAAGCTCTATCTGATTCTCAAGCTTCTGTCTGGTGGATGAAGTGCTTGTGATGCTCTCACGAAGAGACTCGATACGCTCATCCATCTGCTGCATATCATTTCCAAGCCGCTCATACTCTGCCTTGATGCTCTCGTATGTGGCGTTGGTCTCCTTTAGCTCGTCATCCGCAATAGCGTATTTCTCATCAGCTGACTTAAGCTCGGTCTCAATGCGCGCTGATTCAAGCAAAAACATGTTGACATCGTAGTTCTTCAGTTCTTCTCTCTTTTTTAAGATATGTATGAGCCTTCTCGGACTGTCTCTGTAACGGACCTACCTGTCTCTCAAGCTCTGTCAGAATATCATTGACACGCACAAGGTTCTCCCGCTCATTATCGAGCTTCTTTTGTGCTGTAAGCTTTCTCTTTTTAAACTTTACAATGCCGGCAGCCTCATCAAACAGCTCTCGTCTCTCCTCCGGCTTTCCACTTAAAATCCTGTCAATCTGACCCTGTCCAATGATGGAATAGCCCTCTTTACCGATACCTGTATCGTAGAAAAGCTCCGAAACCTCCTTGAGCCTGCACGGATTGCCATTGATGAGATACTCGCTCTCCCCGAGCGGTAAACACGTCTGGCAACCGTAACCTCATTGAAATCAATCGCAAGCGAATGGTCTGAATTGTCAAGTGTGATAGCAACATACGCATATCCAAGCGGCTTCCTGTTCTCTGTACCCGCAAAATGACATCCTGCATGCTGGCACCACGAAGCTGCTTTGCGCTCTGCTCACCGAGCACCCATCTGACCGCATCGGCGACATTACTCTTTCCACTGCCGTTTGGCCCGACAATACCTGTGATGCCGTTGTGGAACTCAAAAACAATTTTGTTGGCAAAGGACTTAAAGCCCTGTACTTCCAAGCTCTTTAAATACATTAAAAACTCCTATTCCCTGTTTCTGTACAAAAGAAGTGCCTGATATGCAGCCTGCTGCTCCGCCGCCTTCTTTGTGTGGCCTTCTCCCTCGCTGACACGCTCGCCGTCCACAAGCACCGCAACTGTAAACTGCTTGTCATGGTCCGGACCGCTCTCATCAATAAGTTCATAGGAAAGCTGCTCGTGTCTGCCCTGTATAAGCTCCTGAAGGATAGTCTTACTATCATAAAAGAGCTGCTTATTCTCAATATCAGTCATGATAAACCTAAGCACAAACTCCTTTGCATTAGTAAAACCACCATCTAAATAAATTGCTCCAATCACTGCCTCAAGTGCATCAGAAAGAATCGATTTTCTTTTTCTGCCACCTGTATGATCCTCGCCCCTGCCAAGACGTAAGTACTTTCCAAGGTCAAGTGGCTTTGTACAAAGTGCAAGAGTCGGCTCACAAACAATGCTTGCGCGCAGCTTGGTAAGCTCACCCTCAGGCTTTTGCGGATAATTGATAAACAAAAACTCACTTGAAACTATTTCCAAAACAGCATCGCCCAAAAACTCCAGACGTTCGTTATCAGAATGCTTTTTCATGTGCTTTTCATTGGCATACGAGCTATGTGTCAGCGCCTGCTCAAGCAGATGTCGGTTCTTGAACGTATACCCTATTTTGCTTTGAAATTCATTTAAATCTGCCATAATTTTTCCTCTATTTCTATATCTATCCATTTACATGTTCCGTGAGTATAACGAAAAGCCCTCATAATAAAGGGCTTTTCATTAGTTAAACATACTACTGCTCGCTTACAGCTTTTTAATCTGCTCAACAGCATCGCCTACAGTGACGATTTTCTCTGCTTCCTCATTAGGAATCTCGATATCGAACTCTTCCTCGATACCCATGATAATCTGGAATACATCCAGAGAGTCAGCGCCAAGATCATCAATGAAGGTTGACTCCATAGTAACCTCGGTCTCATCCACGTTAAGTACCTCGACAATAATGTCTCTAAGCTTCTCAAATTCCATTTTTAATACCTCTCATTTCTGTTTATAGTGACCAATCATACAGCAGTACTGCTATCTAATCAGCCGGCTTATTAATAATATATTCTTTAATTTTATCATTAATCTCTTTTTTTCCTTAAATGTAACACATTGGAAAACAGAGTTAGTGATTTCCTTCGCCTTGAGCTGCCGTGGGTCTTTACCACAAGACCATTCAATCCTAAAAGCGGTGCTCCGCCGTACTCGGTCGCATCAAATGACTTTAGCGTATTCTTAAGAGCCGGAAGTGCAAGTGCAGCTCCTATCTTGCTCTTTAGTGTGCTCATGAGACCCTTCTTTATGACTCCGATAAGTGTGGAGCTAAGACCCTCGTAGAGCTTTAATATGACATTGCCTGTGAAAGCCTCGCAGACTATAACATCGGCATCTCCCTTTGGAATATCCCTTGCCTCAATGCTTCCGACAAAATTGATATCTGTGCACCCTCGAAGAAGCGGCATGGTCTCCTTTACCAGGGCATTACCTTTCTCCTCCTCTGCACCGATATTGACCAGTGCAACCTTTGGATTCTTCACGCCGACAACATGCTCCATATAGATAGAGCCCATCTTAGCAAACTGTACCAGATGCTCAGCTCTGGCATCCACATTGGCTCCACAGTCTATGAGCAGAGATACGCCGCTCTCAGTCGGAATAAGTGGTGCCAAAGGCGGCCTTTGTATGCCCTTTATCCTGCCGACTATTACCTGTCCTCCGACAAGTACAGCACCTGAGCTTCCTGCCGAAACAAATGCATCAGCCTCTTTATTCTTGACCATATTCATGCCAACAACGATTGATGACTGCTTCTTTCGTCTGATTGCCACAACCGGTGGCTCTGCCATCTCTATAACCTCAGGCGCATCTACTATCTCTATCTGCTCCTTAGGATATGTATACAAAGAAAGCTCCCTCTCTACCGGTACCTTCTGTCCTACAAGAAATATCTTTATATCATTTCTTTTGTTAACCGCATCTACCGCACCCTTTACTACCTCTGCGGGTGCATTGTCGCCACCCATTGCATCGAGTGCGACCCTTGTTGTACTTTTGCATTGTGACCTCCCTGTGCCTGCTAAAAAGCAAACTACTAATTGATTAAATAAAATATACTATAATCATAGGTATAAATCAATAACCAATTCACTACTCTATATGGCTTCCATCATTCTCCCGGACTCATTGAAATAACCTTGCCACAGTTCCATAAATCAGCAGTGCGCTTTGCTGCATCAAGTCTGTCATCGTCTGACTTGAAATCAATATTCACTGAGTGGCATCCGCACTCAAGGCATGTCACATAATATGAGCTGCCGCAGTCCTCCTCGAGAATCCCGGCACCGCCACAGAGCGGGCACTCATAGATTTCAACTAAATCGTCTATATTATTCATGATAGTTTGCTTCCTTCTTTCTTTAATATCTAAATATCCTCTCAGTATAATAACATCCCTGCAAGCTATATACAAGCAAAAAAGTACCTTCATTTTATTATGGGATAAAAAGGGATAAAATCAATCAAAAAAAAGGATTGAACGATATCGTTCAATCCCTTAATTTTACTGGTTTTCTACTATTAGTCCTGAGGAATGATTTCTTTTTTGTTATAAGATCCGCAGTTCTTGCATACACGGTGTGGCATCATTAATTCGCCGCACTTTTGCTGCACTTTACTAAGGTCGGAGCAGACATTTTCCAGTTTGCTCTTCTCTTATCTCTTCTTCCCTTAGAAGATTTATTCTTTGGACAAATTGACATTTGTTTACACCTCCTTAAACCTGTTAAATATATCTTGGATTGCTGCCATTCTTGGATCCGGTACAAAACTATCGCAACTGCAGGCTCCCTTATTCAAGTTCATCCCGCAGACTTTACAAATTCCTTTGCAATCGTCCTTGCACAGAACTCTCATTGGCCAGTTCACCAAAATCTCGGCGTAGACAAGTTTATCTACATCGAGTTCAAACCCAATCAGGTAGTCAGTTTCCTCCATCTCTTCATCGACTAATGCTCCGTCTGTGATTTTCAGAGTCTTGTCAATGTCAAAATGCATGTTTGTTGGAACTTCTTCCAAGCATCGGCTGCACGGTATCGCTATGTCTATATCTACCGTTCCCGTGATGTGCACTGTTGCATTCTCCACGTTTGAGATATGAAGTGATATCGGCTGCTTTTTTCAGAATAGGATAATCTCCTAAACCGCGACTCAAATGATGTGAGCGTAAGCTCTGTCTCAATTGTTGTCTCTTTATTGATAGATTTTACAATGGTTGATATATCAATCATAGTTCTCTCCTATTCACACCTAACCAATTATACATATTGGCGTGGTGTTTGTCAACAAAATTTTATAATTTATCCACAACTTTTTGCTTTTTATTAGCCAACAAGCTTTACTGTCTCACGGCAGATTGCAAGCTCCTCGTTTGTAGGGATGACGCATACCTTTACGCTTGAATCTGCTGTTGAGATAAGTGCCTCCACGCCGCGTGTCTTGTCGTTTGTTACACGGTCAATCTTTATACCAAGGTAACCTAAATATGCCATGATTTTTTCTCTTACAAAGCTTGTGTTCTCACCAAGTCCTGCTGTAAATGCGATTGCATCTACTCCGTTCATTGCTGCTGCATAAGCTCCGATGTATTTTGCTACTCTGTAGCTGAATACCTCTACTGCTGCGATGGCACGCTTGTTGCCCTCATTGTAGGCTGCCTCAAGGTCTCTGAAGTCGCTTGATACGCCTGACATGCCGGCTACTCCCGACTTCTTGTTGAGCACATTCATCACACCATCGATATCAAGGTTTTCTTTCTTTGCGATGAACTCCATGATTGATGGGTCGATATCACCTGAACGTGTTCCCATTACGAGTCCCTCAAGTGGTGTAAGTCCCATTGATGTATCTACGCATTTACCGTTTAATACTGCGCTGACTGAAGCTCCGTTTCCAAGGTGTGCTACGATAATCTTTGAGTTGTTTAAGTCCATTCCAAGGTAGCTTGCTGCCTCCTTTGATACGAAGCTGTGGCTTGTGCCGTGGAAACCGTATCTTCTTACCTTGTACTTCTCATAGTACTCATATGGAAGGCCGTAGAGATATGCTTTCTCAGGCATTGTCTGATGGAAGGCTGTATCAAATACTCCTACCATTGGTACATTTGGCATAAGTGCCTGGCATGCTCTGATTCCGATAATATTTGCAGGGTTGTGAAGAGGTGCGAGGTCGTTGCACTCCTCTACCTGTGCAATTACTTCCTCTGTGATGACTACTGAGTCTGAGAACTTCTCTCCACCGTGCACTACACGATGTCCTACTGCATCGATCTCTGCAAGTGACTTTACTGCGCCTGTCTTTGGATTTACAAGTGCATCGAGT